>OLKA01000005.1_pt1 | contig 70922 bp, 79 predicted proteins | sample 1601591 | NCBI WGS metagenome assembly OLKA01 (sample SAMN04436910, study PRJEB24849) | human gut metagenome | biome: human gut; feature: NICU; material: stool | host: Homo sapiens | place: USA: Saint Louis, MO | collected 2012-05-24
TGGAGCACCTCAAAAACACCATCATACACTAAATCAGTAAGTTGGCAGCATCACCTGACGATTAAAGACCCTAATCTAACTAGAGGGTCAAGCGCATAAGGGGGGAGGCATGAAAATTGGTGAATTGGCCCGTAAGGCGGATTGTCCGGTGGAAACTATTCGGTACTATGAGAAAGAAGGATTACTTCAGGCTCCATTAAGAGATATTGAAAATAACTATCGCCGTTACAACAATACTCATCTGGAAAAGTTATTATTTATCCGACGCTGCCGCTCTCTTGATATGACCCATGAGGAAATACGTGCATTGCTACTGGCAATGAATAATCACGGTAAAGACTGTGGCCCCATTGATGCAATAATCAGTGCCCATCTCACTCATGTTCAGCATCGTATTAAAGAATTAATAGCCCTGGAAATACAACTCAAAGAACTTAATAACTATTGCAGCTCAGACCGGAGCGTGGACGAATGCGGGATAGTACAGAAATTGACTGCTGATGAAGAGAATGGTGATCTTCCTTTAACCGTACCAACTGACCACTTGGGGGGTGTGCATTAGTGGTGTGCGCTTATAAGTTGATTAGACTGATGGCGTAACACAAGCCCATACAGCTTTGTGCTACGCCATCATGCCCTTAAAATAAGGGGTCAGGCTTTTTCCATTTCGTTACCACGAGAACGACGTTGCACTGCCCCTTCTCTCTTACCGGGATGGCTTTTAGCATCAGCGGTCATTAATGTCTGGAGTATTGGGCATTCAACTCGCTCATCCCCAGCACAGCTTTTGATCAGAGCTCTGAGTGTATCTGCCATTCGTCGCATATTTTCCATACGTCGCTCTAAATCATCCATATGCTCTTGTGCCAGACGTTTAACATCGGCGCTCTGGCGAGATTTGTCATTCCATAACTTGAGCAAATCGGCTATCTCTTCAAGAGAAAAACCAAGATCGCGCGCACTGCGGATAAAAATCAGACGATGGACATCATTGGGTGCATAATCACGGTAGCCCGCTTCGGTACGGCCAGTAGCAGGAATCAGACCAATTTGCTCGTAATAGCGAATCATCTTTGCGGAGATTCCTGATTCGTTCGATGCTTTACCAATGTTCATAGCTCCCCTTTTCTTAGTGCTCAGAGTCTTCTGCCAGCGGAGGCTGGAACCGACGCAAACGAAGTGCGTTGCCCAGGACAAATACACTGGATAGCGCCATCGCGCCTGCAGCAAAGATTGGTGAAAGCAGCAATCCATAGGCAGGGTACAGCAGGCCTGCTGCTACAGGGATCAATGCGGCATTATAACCAAACGCCCAAAAAAGATTTTGCCTGATGTTACCTATGGTTGCCTTAGACAATCCAATAGCATTAGGCACACCCTGTAGGTTGCCGGACATTAAGACAACATCAGCAGATTCCACCGCTATATCGGTACCTGTACCAATTGCAAGCCCAATATCTGCCACGGCTAAAGCTGGGGCATCATTAATGCCATCACCAACATAAGCGACCTTACCGTAAGACTCCTTCAACCGACGAACTGCTTCAACTTTCCCTTCTGGCAACACTTCGGCAACCACTTCATCAATACCAAGCTGTCTCGCAATCGCATTTGCTGTATTGGCATTGTCACCGGTAATCATTGCGACTTTGAGCCCCAGTTGGTGCAATGCATTTATGGCAATCGGCGTACTTGATTTAATAGGGTCAGCGACTGCGATAATGGCAGCCAGACGTCCATCAATAGCAACATAGAGTGGCGATTTTCCTTCGTTTCCAAGGCGTATCGCAGTCTTTGAAAAATACTCGATATCCAAGCCTAACTCACGCATAAATCGATCGGCCCCGACCTCTACGCGCTCTCCGTCTACGGTAGCCCTGACGCCCATCCCAGTAATTGAATCAAACTCAGTCAACGCTGGCAGCGATATCTCTTTTCCTAGAGCAGCTTCAACGATAGCGCGGGCAATAGGATGTTCCGAACGTGATTCAACAGCGGCAACTTTTGCTAATACTAAGTCAAGCTCAAACCCTTCGGCCAACTCCAGGTCTGTCATTACTGGGCGCCCTTCAGTCAAAGTACCTGTTTTGTCTACAGCGACAACCCTGGCATCTTTAAGCAACTGCAGAGCTTCTCCCTTACGGAACAAGATCCCCATTTCTGCACCACGCCCAGTACCTACCATGATAGAGGTTGGGGTAGCCAATCCCATTGCACATGGGCAGGCAATGATCAATACAGCCACGGCATTAACCAGTGCGAAAGACAGGGCCGGTGATGGCCCAAATGTTAACCAGGCAAGGAAAGTTAACAACGCTGCCAGCATCACCACAGGAACAAACCATAATGTCACCTTATCGACCACGGCTTGTATAGGTAGTTTAGAGCCCTGGGCTTGCTCTACCATTCTGATTATTTGTGACAACATCGTCTGGCCACCAACGGCTGTTGCACGCAACCTCAATGCTCCTTTCTGGTTAACAGTCCCGCCAACCATTAAGCTTCCGGGAACTTTCTCGACGGGGATAGGCTCCCCCGTTATCATCGATTCATCGACAAAACTTGTTCCTTCACTCACCTCACCATCAACAGGTATCCGCTCACCTGGTCGAACTTCGATAATGTCATCAAGGGCTACATCACTAATGGGAATATCGATGACAATGCCGTTACGCAGCACATGCGCCTCTTTGGCCTGCAATCCAACCAAACGCTTGATAGCCTCAGACGTTCGACCTTTAGCTCGCGCCTCCATAAATCGTCCTAAAAGAATAAGAGCGACGATTACCGCAGCAGCTTCGTAATACACATTGACGGTACCTTGAGGCAAAAGACCTGGAGCAAAGGTCGCAATCATTGAATAACCGAATGCAGCGAGAGTCCCGACGGAGACGAGAGAGTTCATGTCTGGGCCAAGTCTTAATAACGCGGGAATACCTTTCAGGTAAAAGCGCCGCCCCGGAATAGCCAACACCAGCAATGTTAATACAAACTGGAGATACCAGCTTTCCTGGAGCCCAATGGTATCCATTATCCATTGATGCATTCCCGGTATCACATGCGACCCCATTTCCAGAATAAATACTGGTAACGCAAGTACGGTCGCCAGAACTAAATCTTTCTTCAACGCAACCTTTTCAGCATCTTTTTTTTCTGCGGCACTATCATTATTCTGGCTTTGGTTATCAACCAGGCTGGCTTCATAACCGATTTTTTCGATAGCAGTTATGAGGTCATCAACTCCTGCGGTTCCACGTACAGTAGCTCTTTCAGTCGCTAAATTAACAGTGGCTTCTTTTACACCTTTAACCGCTCGGAGCGATTTTTCGACACGCCCTACGCATGATGCACATGTCATGCCCTGAACTGATAACTCTACAGAAGCTTGAGGAACCTCATAACCAACCTTTTCAACTGCTTCAACCAACGCCATACGATTAACGAATGCATTTAGGCGGATATCTGCACGCTCTGTTGCAAGGTTAACGCTTACGTTTTGTACGCCTTCAACCTTAGCCAGAGCGGCTTCAACTCGTCCAACGCAGCTTGCACAAGTCATTCCCTCAATGGGCAAGCTGACTTGAGTTTCACCATCATTAGAATGCTGTTTTTTTTGAATGCTCATGATGTATTTCTCATCGTTATGGTCAGATAAAGAACAACCTTAAGGCTTACCATCGTGGGAAGGTCAAGCGCATTATTTTGAACATGCCGATGCCGTGGAAGGAATGGATATAAAAACCCTTTACATGAACACATATTCATATGTTATATTGAAGGCATCATGTATAACCAACCGCTTGAGGCCCTATGTCACAATCACATGATCACGAGCATGACCATACTCCAGCAGTAACCAGTGCAAACGAGCGTAAAGTCCTTATCTCCTTCCTCATGATATTCACATTTATGGTGGTCGAAGCTGTTGGAGGGATACTTTCTGGCTCATTAGCATTGCTGGCAGATGCAGGCCACATGCTTACAGATGCAGTAGCTTTGGCGCTGGCTTATGCGGCATTCCGTTTTGGCCGTCGAGCTGCTGATAGCAAACGAACCTTTGGATATTTGCGATTTGAAGTCATCGCGGGATTCTTTAATGCCCTGACACTCTTCGCTATTGTGGCGTGGATTGCATATGAGGCATGGGAAAGGTTACAAGCTCCACCAATTATACTGGCAGGCCCAATGCTGATCGTTGCCATTGCAGGATTGTTGGTCAACATATTGGTATTATGGATCATGACCCGTGGTGAGACCGATCATGTTAATGTCAAAGGTGCTATTTTACATGTGATGGGTGATCTATTGGGTTCTGTTGGCGCTATTGTCGCCGCTATTGTCATTTACTACACGGGCTGGACACCGATTGACCCAATACTTTCCGTTCTTGTCGCAGCACTGGTTTTACGTAGTGCCTGGAAATTATTAGCAAAATCGCTGCACATCCTGTTAGAAGGAGCGCCTGAAGATGCCTCCCCAGACAAGGTGGAACAGAGACTAATCAGTTCTGTTAAGGGCTTAGCAGCCGTAAGTCATATTCATGTCTGGCAAATAACCTCAGGTCGGACGATGGCAACACTGGAAGTAAGAGCCAAGGAAGATGTGGACGTAAAAGACGTTGTGAAGCTTGTAAAACAAGAACTTTATGAGCAGTTCAAAATAGAACATGCAACTGTGGGAATCGACTGGAATTACGATCAAAACGATAATACATGCAGCCTTTCACCGACAAAACTGCGTAACGAACACGAACACGAACACGAACACGAACACGGAAAAAAGCATAACCATTCTAGTCCAGGCCACAAACATTAATCAGGCCTCTGGTGATGCACTATCAATTTAGGAGGGAGAATCATAATGTCCAGCACATCAGATTGCGGCAACATACAAGACTGTTCCGCGACAGATCATGTCGCGGAGCCAGATCTATCAATGCTCTCGCAAAACGACATTGGGCAACTTTCCGAGATTTTCCATCTACTGGGGGACCAGTCAAGACTACGAATCCTGCTTTACTGTATGCGTGGTTCGGTCTCTGTAGGCGACATTGCTGAGTCGCTCCAGTTATCACAATCTCTGGTCAGTCATCATCTGAGGTTGTTACGAAGTGCAAGGCTTGTTCGCGGAGAGAGAAAGGGTAAGTACATATTTTATAGCATAATGGATCACCATGTAAGTCATGTTCTTCAGGACATGGTATTTCACATAGCTGAAGAATAACCCGAATGAATTTTGATAAGTAGAGCTTGTGTAATTCCAACTCACCTTAGTTTTTCATTACTTTGGTGAGTTGTTTCATCATTAATTTATTAAAACCTTAATAATTAACCTTTTAATAATGAAACCTGCCCCCTTCCCTTGTATGTAATAAATACCTGATGGTTCACTATCACCAGATAAAGCGAAGTGAGCAGGCCACCTCATGAAGGAGAAACCTTGCTTTGCAAGCTTATTGAATAGCCACGGATAATCTAGTTTGTCTGCTTCGTGCCAAAAGCGGACATTGCTACATCACAATGCGTTATGGTCAACATCAGAATGCAGCCCTTGTGTTGTGACGTGTAGTCTGGCCTAAACGCAGTTGCACTACATTACCTCGTGGGGTCAGCGACGGCCCCGTTTCAGTTCACGTACACAGGGATCATACTCATCTGCATAGCCACCAAAGTCATGGCTGGGCATGAAGTACCACTTTTCACCTTTCCAACCAGCGATCCGGGTGGTCGGTTTGGTTTTATTCAGAACAACAATACAGACGCCGACGGGAGACACTGGAGGAAGAAGTCGTTGCACCACACACTCACGATTGCCCACATCAATCCAGTCTTTGACGTGAATTTCAGGATGGTTCATTGTTTATCTTCATGTGATGGAATTGCTTACCGTAATGCATCCGATTACCGTGCAAGATCATGTATCCTGTCGCCTTCCTGCTCCCTTGAGGTGGCGCTGCCTTGGTACAGTCAGCACTCTGAATGTCAGGCCCAGCCGCGAGGCCGGAAGCTCATCAGGTCGCTGCGGTAGGGGAAAACGGTCCGGGTAACAGACCGTAATCGCCTGCTGGTGGTTATTGGCCCTGACTGGAGCCGCACTGAAAACTGAAGCGCATTAATATACTCGCGCCTCCGACAGGTCAGGCAATTTCTTCCAGCGCATCGTCATTTGCCGGTGGAGGAGGAAGTATAAGCGCGTCGCACTCCCTGATGACATATTCAGGAATGAGATCAAACCGGGCAGGATCCAGCTGACAGATAAATTCATTTTCAATGTGGTAGGTCTCATTCATGAATTTACGTATTACTGCGTTCTCGAGTCCGGTCTGAAGCAACCTGAACACCTGCAGTTTCTCGTAGCCATTACGGCAGAGCAGATAAAGCGCACGTATACGATCCGGGTCGGTGAGCTGAACGAAAGTGGCCTGGTAGTCAAAGCCGGGAATGCGATCGGCGATTGCCTGGCAGCCGAAGGCAACTTTTTCTGCGGACATTTCAGGATGTCCCACTCCCTGCACAACGGGTTCACGGGTGTCGATGGGCGTTTCACGGTGATGAAAAAGGTTTGACAGCACCTGATAGGCATCACCGAGGTCGTCCATAATTTCATAATGTCGGCGAAGATAGATCAACTTGATGATGTCTTCACTATCAGAGTCAGTGACAGACTGGCAGATCTGAGCAAAAGTGCGGATATCACTTTCACCGATGAGCTGCTCGGTGATGCAGCCTGCGCTGTAGTGCAAGTGTGAGGCCGTAACCAGATTACTGAACAGCTTCCTGACGGACTTCAGTGTATCAATAATAGGCTCAACATCGTGAGTCAGCATCAGTACCGTTTCATTTTTCAGGCACTCACCGGTATTGCGGCGAAACAGCATCTCCAGGATGGCAAATTTCTTGTTCTTATCAAACGATGAAATCGGGTCGTCAAGAATGATCAGGCCTGGCTTCTTGGCTAAGCATTCATACATAAACAGAACAATGGCAAAGGCGTTGCGTTCACCGTAGCTGAGATGCTGGCTGCCGCCGCTGACGTAGCCTTCAAAGTCTTCGTGGCGCAGTTTCAGCCGACATTTATCGCCTTCCCCAGTGATATCCACCTGATAACGATAGCCTGCGTAAGCCAGAAAGGTATTGATATCGGTTTTATGCTTGAGGATCAGCTTCTGCATGCCCTGACGCTGCTTATTTATTTGACCCTGCAGGCGTCCGGCCTGCGTCGTCAGGTCGTCTAAAGAGGTATTGAGACTGGCTACGGTGCGGGCCGTTTTATCCGACTGCAGCTCCGGGAAAAACTTCACGTCTAGGCGACAGGCTTCCAGTGCAGCCTTGACGTTGGTTGAAGCGCTGAACGTAAAGCCGTTAAGAGTCTTAAGGGTATTCAGCATATTTATCAGGCTGTCTGTCTGCTTCTTCACTGTCACGAGATATTCTTCGTGCTGTTTTTCCAGCCCACTTTTTAGGGTTGTAATATCAGCGAGGCGGGCACGGGCAGGCTCTGAAAAATATTCGCCGAGTTTATCTAGCACGCCGATCAGGCCGATCAGGTTTTTAATGACAGCCTTATCATACTCCGCGCTGACGCGGCTAATCTGCTCGGCCTTTTCACGGGAGTCGCCAGTACAGAACGGACAGCAGCCGTCGGATAGCGCGGAGAATTTCTCATACCCCCGGGTCTGCCACTCGATCCACTCTACGCTGCTTTTACTTTGGATGTACGGCTTATAAGATTCCAAACCGTCGGGAATGTGCTGAAGCTTGTTGCCAGCGGATAAGCCTTTCATACCGGTAGACGTTTTTGCAATCCCGGTACTACTCAGCTTAAATGCGGCGCTGAGTTCCCCCAGGTGCGTGATGAATTCTTCAAGCCCGACGTTATCAGCAAACTGCTGCCGTATGGCCACGACCATGGCTTCGATTTCGCGTTCTGTCTCGTGATACGCTTCACTTTTGATGAAGATGTCAAAACTATTACTTACTAACTCGTCTGGTTGAAAAGTGAATTGATCGACATATTTTTCATTAAAGCACATGACGTTTTGCAGGCCATCGACACCAGTTACCCTAGGCTGTACTGCATCGGGATTAGAACCACGGTATCTAAACGGAAGCAGGTCGCTGAGACCCTGTTCATCCCCGTTTACCGTACACTGAATCGCGCGGGAAATGGTGCTTTTTCCGGTGCCGTTAGGCGCAAATTTAATATTTAGTTTTTTTTCTGCCAGAGTTATATTTGCTTTATCGATGTTATTACAGCAATTAATTTCAATTTCCATACCTAATCCTTTACGGCAAAGACACTGAGCAGGCCCCGTATATTGCAGGCCCGATTAATTATTTAAGCTGAAGCCAGAACATATAAGCACCGTTTCATTTTTGAGTAAAGCACTCCGGGATTCGCCCTTGGTACCGCAGCGCCGGAGCAGTTGTTTTATAGAGCGTATGTACGGCGCTTGTGATGTATGTCCGCTTCGTGCCAAGAGCGGACATTTGCACCCTCAGTACCCGCACCAGACTAAGCCGGCTCAGCAATGTCGGCGTTGCTGATACTGACAGACGTTATGCCGTTTTAAAGCGACGTTTCCGGTGTATCACCATGAGAGCGACAATTACCGCCACCGCAATTGTCGCGGTCCCCCGGAAGACGACTGATGAATCTCCTAGGATGATTTCCATGAATGATGATAAAAACTGGCCGGAGAATATAGCCATAGAAAGCCAGGCAAGGTTACGTCCCCGGACGCGAGCGTGACTCTGCTCGACTGTCATATGATTCACAAGCGGCACCGACAGACCAAACCCACAACTCATTAAAACCCCGCCAGCGATGTAGAACACTACATTATCAGCGAATGAAAATATGAAATGTCCGGCAGCGTAGCAGCTAAACGCCGTGTACAGATTTCCGTACTCACGTAAACGCGCTATGAGGCGCGGCATCATCGCAGCAGCCCCGACGGCGACCAGTGAGATAAACGACAGAAAGTATCCGGTTTCTGCTGCCCCAATAGCCATGCAGCTAAACACCTGCGGAATGATGATAATGCTGGTGAAGAAGCAAATCATGGACAGCAGGGCTGCAAAAAGCACAGGCGCTAATCGAGTCGCACTCACCGATTCGCTTTCTCCGGCGTTTTCATTCATGTTTTCTGTCCCAGAGGACAATTGTTACGGCACAAACGCCAGCTGCATAACCAGAAGAACCTAGGCAAAAAGATGAAGCAAAAACGGCCACTGCCAGCCAAGGGTTGCAAGTAATCCGCCTATAAACAGAAAAATGACACCGCCCAGCTCAATCAACATTCCCTGCGAAGGTATCATTTTCAGGCAAGCCTGACCGCTATGAAACGAGGAAATCAATCCGGTTCCTGCTGACATGACGATGGCGGTATCTGACTGAAATCTGGATGTATCTTCTTCCAGATCTACTTAAAACTCGTTCTGATAACCATACCGAGAAATAACTGTCAATCCATCCATATCTAGGGTTTGATATAGTAAAATTACCTATATATAGTTTTTTTAGTTTTCATCTCACTTGGACGCCATTTCATGAAAAGTCACGAGTACATTGTGATTTGCGGTTTTAACCGCAGTAAAGTCGGCCGATATATTGCCATTGTTGCCTCAGTTATATCGTTCGTTCTGATTTTACTAGCACTCACACTAATCGAATGGCTGAAAAACTTTCACATTAACAGCCACATACCTGCCTCAGTTTTTTCACTTATTAGCGCCGGTGGGATCTACATGGGGTTGTATACATGGTTTGATAAAAATCTCTGGCATAACACCTACCTCGGGAAATTTTTATGTGTGCCAAATCTTGCAGGCCGCTGGAATGTTGAAGGCCATACCCGATCTGAAGGTGGTAAACCCTGGGAAGGTGAGCTGAGAATTGTCCAGTCATGGGACAAAGTCAGAATTCATCTGAAAACTCAATCATCGCATTCGGATAGTGTGACAGCCTCCATCATTCATGACGAGGGAATTGGTTACCAGCTGCTTTATAACTACCGCAACCAACCCAAGACAGGTGAAGAACACCTGACTTCACATGTTGGATTCGCAGAGTTCAGGTTCGACGACGGACTCAAATCTGCTGAAGGCCATTATTTTAACGGTCAAGGCCGGGCTACTTACGGAACAATGACAATCACTAGGATCGACAATGTCTAATTCATTTAGTGCGCGAATTGAACGCATGAAGTCTCGTCGTAAAGGGACATTCGATCAATTAAACGTAGCCAGAGAGTCAATCAGTAACCAGAGGATTGATGGACTGGAAAACTATGCTTTGCTAGAAGGTTTCCTGGATTTAAATGAAAGTTGGGAAACCAGGGGAAAACAAGATTCTGCAACCCGCTATGTTATAGGTGCCATGCAACCGGTTGATAACCGCTATACCGAAATTTCTTTTGAAACTGCCAAGCGTATTGAGAACCAACTGGTAAAGAAATTAGATCTTAATCTGGAGTTTCGTGTCCAAGGCTCTGTACCACTGGATATTCATATTAAAAGTTTCAGTGATGTGGATCTGCTGATTATAGACACTCAGATGCTTATTTATGATAGCGACGGTATTGGCCGCTACACCCCTACGAACAAAAATGATGGGGATGTCATCCTTGAACTCAGGGATGCCGCTAGGGATGCCCTGAAAGCAACTTTCCCTGCGGCAGATGTTGATGACAACAACGCCAAATCTTTGAGAATAACGGGAGGGTCTTTGCAGAGAGAAGTGGATGTGGTGCCAAGCATCTGGTGGGATACCAAAGAGTACCAACATACTAAAGATGTAGATCAACGTGGGGTCACTATTATAGATAAAAACACACGTCAACGTATCTACAACCTACCTTTCCTCCACATCAAACGAATTAAAGACAAATGCGATCAATGTAATGGAGGATTGCGTAAGTCTATTCGTTTTCTTAAGACACTAAAAGCGGATAGTGAAGCTGAGGGTACTAAAATTGAACTCAGTAGTTATGATATTGCCTCGCTGATGTACCACGCAGATGGTAACAATCTCCGACATAGCCAATACTACGAGCTGGCTGTCCTTGTAGAGACTCACAGATGGCTAAATTATCTTGCACAGAACCCTAATGCTGCAATGCTGCTCTACGTTCCAAATGGCACCAGAAAGATAATTGACAAGAATGAAACTTTTGCCGAATTGCTTAAACTGACGGGAATGGTCAATAGTATTGTCACTGAGGTGCTGCGTGAAATAACCGGCCAGCCTACTGAATATTACACACCCGCCAAAGGAATTTTACTTATAAAACAAGCGGTTTACTAACAGGATGCTATCAAGATCCACTTATTAAGTGGATCTTGAATCATCCGCGACTATTTGCCGGACAGCGCTAGTCATTCCGGCTTAAGCGCTATTATGAGATTTATTTCCAGTTTAGTATGAGTCTCCGTACTAATCGTTGATTGAAGAGACATACATGCTGGATAACTCTTAATGGGGTCAGTTTGGATATCGAAAATTATTGTACGTTAAGGCTGATTTTTTGTAAGTACCCCACTTAAACGCCCCATTCTCTTTCAGAGACCCTCTGGCACATGGATTAGGTTTTCCGAAAGCGAACTTCCGCTCTTCGCTCATAGATGCCGGTCAAACATCCCGCATTCAGCATGTGAGGCGGTAGCCTCATCTCTGATGTACTGAATAACAGTAACGTCTTGCTGGTGTGTCTATCCCGGCTTTACCATGACGTATAGCGATAGGGTCAGTGGGTTCGTAAATGCTCAACGGCACTCTCAGTGAGAGTCAGTACCGATTTAACGCTGATGCTTATTCTATCGATAATGGCCTGCCGGGGACCATGACGCCATGCTTCGCTATCATAAAAGGTGTCCTGGGCAGTTTTCAGGTGAGAGAGGCTGTTATAAGCCCTGATCAGATAGTAAGCATCGTCGTCATGTGCTGATATACCATAAGAAATAACATCCATTCCCACTGAACGGTGAAGTGGAACACTCACTTCTTTCATTATTCTATGAAAGTCTTTTCCAGTACCGGGTTTGAGGGTGTACAGCAAAAATTCGACAGTTTTCATCTTCGATATCCTATTCTGTTTTTCTCATCATAGCGAATTATGGCGACGTGTAGTCGTGAAACCGAACAGAAGAACTGGACTGCCAGGCTGTCCCCAGCAGTTATGGCTCTGAATGTCTCATGCGTGCCAGGAGCGGACGTTGCTAACATAGAGATGCTCTAATCTGCAAGGAGCAGCTCCCCCTTTATCAGACAATCTTGTCTGACGCTCCGGACAGAAATATGCTGGTTTTATCTGTTCAGAACACTGAACTATGTTCGGGAAATCACAGAGTCAGGCTAACGGAATAGAATAGTGAGCGGTGTCTTAACCCCTTAAATCGTAAAAGCACCGGTTGATAGCTGATGATGAACGCTTCTCTGATTTAACCAAGCATCGGCATTGAGAATGAATCAAAAAAGTGAAAATATCAAAGGGTAATAGCCTCCGTTTGAACCGGACACCTCACCAGTAAGACATAGTCATAGAGCTATGTTTAAGGAGTGTCCTGTGCAAAGAATCGAAGTGATCACTGGCGAGCAAAAACGCCGTCGTTATACTCCTGAAGAGAAAGCCCGTTTTGTTGCGCTCGCCATGCAGCCCGGCTACACCGTCTCACTCGTTGCCCGGCAATATGACATCACACCCAGTCTTCTTTTTAAGTGGAAACGGCTCATGAACGAGGGTGGAAAGTCTGCGATCGTCGCTGGCGACGAGGTCGTCAGTGTCTCCGAGGTCCAAGCGCTGGAGAAAAAAGTCAAACAGCTTGAACAAATGCTGGGCCGCAAGACGATGGAAGCCGAAATCCATAGGAACGCGCTTGAGATAGCCTAGGCAAAAAAGTTGATATCGCGCATGCCATTGCTGCCACCGGACGATACCTCCTCATCCGAATAGCAGAAGTGCTCTGCGTATCGCGTTCGAATCTTTATGAACGGCTGCTAAAGAAGCGCCAGCAGCGGCCAGCCCGCTATAGCAAAGATGATGACGCCCGACTGTTACCGCTTATCCGCCAGATATGCAGCGAGCGGGCGACAAACGGCTACCGTCGCGTGACGGCACACCTCAATCGTGCGCTGAAGGAACAAAACTGGCGGGTTAACCACAAACGCATTTACCGGATCATGCAGGCGAATAACCTGTTGCTGGCAAAATCTGGCCATAGAAAGCCAGAGCACAGTCATACCGGCAACGTCGTGACACTCAAGCCGGATACGCACTGGTGTTGAAATCCGCTGCTTGAATCGGGAAGTCGTGCGGGTAGTGTTCAGCCTTGACTGCTGTGATCGCGAAGCCATCTGCTGGTCGGCGACAACAGGTGGAATAAACAGCGTTATGGTGCAGGATCTGCTGACAGAGAGTGTGGAAAAGCGCTTTGGCAATACGCTTTACCTGCCACATGCCGTTGAGTGGCTGACCGATAATGGCTGTTGCTACATAGCGGACTCAATAAGAACGTTCGCCACCTCACTCAGGTTCATCGTGTGTACGACGCCAGTGCGCAGTCCGGAGAGCAATGGGATGGCTGAATCGTTCGTTAAAACGTTCAAGCGTGACTACGTGTATGTTAATGACCTGCCGGATGCCATGACAGTGATGTGAAAACTGACGGAATGGATGGAAGACTATAATAACTGGCATCCCCATAAAGGGCTGAAAATGCAGTCACCAAGGGAATACAGAAGTTCGCTGCTAGCTATAAATTAACCGTGTCCGTTTTAGCGGGGGCAACTCCACAAAGAGGACGTGGAGCTAAAATATTTGCACGGATAAAAAACCATACTTAACTATTAGTATTACATTAAAAAAATACGGACTCTTTATCAGCAGTCCGCTAAAGTCTATTCAAGGAAAAAACATGTGGCATATCAAGCATTAAAAATTAGTATATAGTGGCAGATTTTATCAAGGTATATATTCCTATAGATACCCTAAAATGATTATCTATTAATCCCCTAATTTAGCGGTCATATGCACTCGATTACCAGTATACGCAGAGAGAATTTTGTATGACGTTTGTGCTTCTTTTGCTTTAGCAGCAATTTTTGCTTCTGCACTGTCAAGAGTGGAAGCAGTTACGCTGACCGTCTGCGCCATACCAGAGAATGAGACAACAGAGAGAAAACCAGCTGCTGCGAGAAGTTTGATATTTTTCATAGTGATAACCCTAGTAAAGTTAATGTTCATCATAAGAGCATACTGCTCGTTTCCTGTTGATGAGCATTAAAAACCCTGCAACTACTATAGGGTCAATACTTTTTATTGTATTTTTTATATAGCGCTGACTGTCTTGAACATCCACTTATCGAGAAATTTTTCTTAAACAATAAAATTCACTCATAATCAATAAGATATGGCAATTTTTATATCGTTTTACACTGAAGATATTTTTTCTTACCCCATTTATATAGGTTTCAAAATATGTCTTTGCAGGTAATTGGAGGCTGGAACTCACGCATTCCTATCCCCTTCCCTTCAAACAACTCTAGCTTTACTCTGATCAAAAGAATAAATACCCAGACATTAAATCACGTGACATGAAATGCCAAAACTGTCTAAATAAACTGGACTGACCCCAGGATTAGATATAACCTTCAATTAGTAATGTCGGTTGGTTTTTCTTCATATTTCCCGTTTCGCCAGCCTGCTGGAAATTCAGCTGGAGTCTGGTAATCCAGCGATGAATGTGGACGGCACTCGTTATAATCCTGCCGCCAGTCATTAATCGTTTTCCTGGTGTGAACTGATCCTACCCACGTAATGTGGACACGGCCCTAAGCAAGGTTCTGGTTTTCAAATTGTTCAGGACTGAGCCCACCACAGGCACTGTGGCGACGCCAGCGATTGTAATCGCACTCAATATAATTAAATACAGTTGTTCTCATCATTTCCCGGCTGATAAAGCGTTCACCGTGGATGCATTCCACTTTCAGCGAGTGGAAGAAGCTTTCCACACACGCATTGTCGTAACAGCAGCCTTTCGCGCTCATGCTCCCGCGCAGATTATGCCGCTTCAGCAACGCCTGATAGTCCGCTGAACAGTACTGGCTGCCACGGTCAGTATGAACAATGACATTTTTCGGGCGTTTACGCCGCCACAGCGCCATCTGCAACGCATCGCAGGTCAGTTGTGCCGTCATTCGCGGTGCCATTGACCAGCCGATGACAGCTCGCGACCACAGGTCAATCACCACTGCCAGATACAGCCAGCCTTCATCGGTGCGTAAGTAGGTGATGTCTCCCGACCACTTCTGATTCGGGCCGCTGGCGTAAAAGTCCTGCTTCAGCAGGTTCTCAGACACAGGCAAGCCATGCTCACGATAACTGACCGGGCTGAACTTGCGGGCTGCCTTTGCCCGAAGCCCCTGGCGACGCAGGCTGCCAGCTATCGTTTTGATGTTGTAGGCCGGGAGCTCATCCGCAAGCCGTGGCGCACCATACCGTTGTTTTGCATCAGTGAATGCTCTGAGAACCGCGGCATCACAGGCCAGACGGAACTGCTGTCGCGTGTTTATCTGATGACGCCGGGAGCACCAGGCATACCAGCCGCTACGGGCCACGCGCAGCACCCGGCACATGGCTTTGATGGTGAACTCAGCCTGATATTTTTCGATAAAAACATACTTCATTTCAGGAGCTTCGCGAAGTATGTCGCGGCCTTTTGGAGAATAGCCAGCTCCTCTGCCTGCTCCGCAAGCTGGCGTTTAAGCCGGGCATTTTCAGCATCCAGTTCGCTTTCGCGTGCAGATGATGTCAGTTGTTGCTGTTGTTTTTTTCGCCAGCCATAGAGTTGCGATTCATACAAACTGAGTTCGCGGGCAGCGGCAGCGACGCCAATGCGTTCAGCAAGCTTCAGAGCTTCCTGGCGGAATTCGGGAGTGTGCTGTTTACGCGGCTTTTTACTGACGGTTACTGATTTAGTCATGTGAGCTACCTCTGGTTGAGAGTTTACTCACTTAGTCGCGTGTCCACTATTGGCGGGTATCTGTGCCAACAGCTCTCAGGCCAAGGGCCGCGTTAAGCGCGCCAACCTGACGCTGCAGGAGCGGCTGGTTAAGGAGATGTGCCTGGAGAATATCACCTGCATTGATGCCGCCAACGCCTGGATCGAAACGTTCATCAGCGACTTCAACCACCGCTTTGCCAGACTGGCAAAATACCCGAAAAACCTTCACCGCACGGTCTAGAGAGCCACCTGGAACTGGACGACATTTTCGCCTGGCAGACGCTTCGGACGCTCTCAAAAGCACTGACTTTTCAGTATGAAAAAATCCTTTATCTGGTTGATCCCACTGACGAAAACTCACGCATAGTCGGAGAAGAAATCCTCGCTTTTGATTATACGGACGGTACGCTCAAATTCCGCCATGGAAACAGAACACTGAAATATCAGATGTTCGATAAGCTGGACTGCATCAGTCAGGGGCGCATCGTTGATAACAAAAGGCTTGACGCGGTGCTGAAGCTGGCGAAGGAAAAACAGGATGAGCTTGAAGCCGCAGGAAAAAGAAAGGCGCAGCCAGAGTATGCCTAAAAGGCGGGCACAGATTCAGGCTCAGCTCAGAGCCATCAATCCGGTTCTGGCTGAACCCTCTCTTTTCAAATCAAGCCTGAAAAAATGAGCTCACTGCCCTTTTTTCTTCATCAGAAATCAGCAGAAAGTGACATTTAAAACCGGGAAATCAGGGTGACATTATCAATAAGGAAAGACAGCGAGTATAATAGTTGTAATATCCGCACCTCCCCAGAACATCTGAATTTGTCTTTGACAGAAAGAACCGCGCTTCCGGCAGGAAGCCGGCCCCCTTGAAAACTCTCTTATCCTGTTAAAAAGCCTGATATGGTTCGGAGTTAGTCGGTGTTTCCTCCGGCAATAGTGCAGTTGGCTTCACAACAGCGTACATTATCACATCAGATTTATGCCAAAACGGCGTAACGCACTGGCCCACAAAAAGAAAATAAGGACGGTTACGACGCAGCAGCTACCCAGCGTGATCCAAAAGCCAAATCGCTGACAGAAAACAGGGAATAGTAAAAACATAGGTAGTGTCGGCACTACATACCAGAATGTATACCACGCATGATTGGCTATTTTTTGCTGACTCTGTCCTTCCAGCTTCATCCACACGAGCACAAGCACAGTAACCAGGGGAAGCGCGGCGACAAGACCACCAAGCCGATCACTACGCTTGGCAACTTCAGAGATAAAAACAACCATTCCGGCGGTGATCGCGTACTTAATCAGTAGCCATAACATCATAAACCCTCACTAATCCTGTAAGTTAACGGCCCTGCACCGACCTATCTCCCCAGCGCAATCCCGGTTTCGCGGTGTCTGTTACGGCCGTATTTTCTCATGCCTCGTCAGCCACGGTGAGGCTCTTTCAAGAGCTGGGTTGTATGAAAACGAAAAAACACAGCCAACAATAATTTACAAAATAACTTATTGACCCTGTATTTACTACAGGGTTTTTAATGCACATCAACAGGTGAGACGGCGATGATGCCGGTATCACCAGATGACCAGATAACCCAAGGAATATGACCATGAAAAATATCAAACTGCTTGTTGCTGCCAGTATGCTCTCCGTAGTCTCTTTCTCTGGCTTCGCCCAGTCAGTCAGTGTTACTGCTGACACACTCAGCAACGCGGAAGCGAAAATTGCCGCTATCGCCAAGGAATCCGGTGCTTCGTCCTACCGCATCACCAGTGCTGACCAGAACAACTTTGCCCGCATGACTGCAGTCCTAGATAAGTAACCCGGGACTGTACTACCCTGAACCTGACCAGTTAACGCAAGAGATGGTCGCAGAGCAAATAGCCGGACTGGCTGTCCCCCAGTGGGATGCATCTGGTTCCGCTGGCGACCTCACACGCAATCCCTCACTGTAACGTTTTCTGATCTCACCACGCTGGCCATAACAGATTGCCCTAGCCACTGCATTACGACCTTCTCTCCGGTTAAGCTGAGTCAGGATACGTCGGCGATAATACTCATCATAAATATAATTAAGAAGGTATAAATTGCTTCATTCGGCGCACTATTGTAAACGTTTTTGGCGGGACAGGATGTACTTGTGTGTACGAAACCGAGGGCCAACAATAAATATTGATTTAATGCAAAGGCCCATATAAGATTGATTTACAAGGTGATGGTGCTCCACCTTTCCCAACCGCCGGTTTTTCAACACCGGATGATGGCGCCTGATATACAGATGAAGTTGTCCTCTTATAGGCATGTATGTCAGGTATAGCTATGCAAAATAAAACCACATTACCGCTTACCGCAGAATCTCTCTCTTTTCAAAGAGATAATCCGATTTATGTCTTCGGTCATCGAAATCCTGACAGCGATGCTATTTGCAGCGCGCTGGTTGTGGCTGACTGGCTTAATTACACCGGTCGTCCCGCAACGCCCTGGCGCCTGGGGGATATCACCCCGGAAACCCGTTATATCCTCAACGCTGCGGGTGTTTCACAACCCGATTTACTCACCGTCGATCTGACAGATAAAACCGTATGGCTGGTTGATTTTACGGATGCAGAGCAGGGACCGTCTTCGCTGATGGACAGCAACGTCATCGGCATCATTGACCATCATCGTATTGGTACCCTTGTTACCCGCAATCCACCGGATGTCTGGGTGCGGGCGGTAGGATGCTGCGGAACAGTAATTCTCTCAATTCTCATGCATGACATTCCGATGCCGCTGACTGCCGCTCAGGCTGTGTTGCTGATGGGGGCGATCCTCAGTGATACCGTTGCGCTGACGGGTCCCACCACCACCACTCAGGATCAGGAATCCGTGGCTGTTTTGCGGGAAATCGCCGGTATCGATTATGACCAGTTTGTGACAGGGCTGCTGCGAGCCAAAACAGATATAACCGGGCAATCCGCGTCGGTTTTACTCAATCGTGACGCCAAAAATTACCGGATCCATGATGTGCCGCTGTTGTTGTCACAAATTGAGGTCCGCGACATGGCTGATATTACTCCCCTGTTGCCTGAGCTACTGCAGGAAATGGATAAAACCTGCAAGGACAGCGTGCTGGACATGGTGATCCTGATGGTGACAGACATTACCAGCCGGAACTCCGTTTTGCTTTTTTCAGACAGCAGCCTGACAGGCTCCCGCCAGGTATCGCTGCCCGGCATGACAAGCCGGAAAAAAGAAATCCTCCCCTGGCTGACCAACCGCTTCGCTTCTTATAAGAGGTGATTTATGCAAATTTACCGGCATGCCTTGTTACTTGTACAGAATGAAACCGATGGTCTGCTGTTGCTTGAGCAGGCAGAACGTCTGGCAAAAGAGATGGGCACCCGTATTACTGTCGGGCATCTCAGTGCTGACTATAGGGAACTGGATTATACCAGTGACTCATTAACCAAAGACCGTCAGTCCCGCGAAGTTATTGATGCAAAGGCAATGCTTAGCCGTCTGGTGGAGTCCAGCAGTATTGATATCAACGTCAGGTCCATCGTCAGCATCCATCGTTTCCGGGACGTTGAGGCCGTTGTTCAGCATGAAGATATCGATCTGGTCATGCTGGGGCATGAAAACCGCCTGTTCGGGGTTTTTTCCTCCTTTTCTTTCGAATTCATCAATCACCTTTCTGTTGATGTTCTGATTAAACATATTCCAGCCCCTTAAAAGAAGGTCAAACTTATGAGCTTTGAAATTGAATGTATCATCGCAAGAGAAATTCTGGATTCCCGCGGTAACCCGACCGTAGAGGTTGAAGTGACTTCTGTAGGGGGCAGTATGGCCCGTGCCTCCGTTCCTTCCGGTGCCAGCACCGGCTCCCGTGAAGCCATCGAGCATCGCGATGATGACAAGACACGTTTTGGCGGTAAAGGTGTTCAGGATGCGGTCCAGTGCGTCAATACCGAAATTAACGATGCCCTGCAGGGCTACGATGTACGCCGCCAGAAAGAAATCGACAACTGTCTGATTGCCCTTGATGGCACAGAAAACAAAGGCCGGCTGGGTGCTAATGCGATCCTTGGCGTATCGCTGGCAGTATCCCGCCTGGCGGCACAACTATCCTCTACCCCGCTCTACCGCTATCTGGGTGGCGTCGGCGCGAATCTGCTGCCGGTTCCCTGTATGAATATCATTAACGGCGGAGTTCATGCCCGCTGGCAGGGCGCTGATTTTCAGGAGTTTATGATTGCACCATGGGGAGCCTCTTCCGTACGCGAAGCTATTCGCTGGGGCAGTGAGGTCTACCAGGCCCTGCGTCAGGTCCTGCTGGAAAAAGGTTTATCCGCCGGCGTGGGCGATGAAGGCGGTTTTGCACCGGCCGTTTCCTCAAACCGTCAGCCGCTGGAGCTTATCGTGGAGGCAATTAGCAAGGCGGGATACCGCCCAGGCGAAGATATCGTTATTTGCATGGATCCGGCCTCCAGTGAATTCTACGTCGATGGGAAATATACCCTGCGTACCGAAAATACCCGGCTCAGCGCCGACGAAATGACCCGCTACTATGAGCAACTGGTGAAGGATTTCCCGATAGTCCTGATTGAAGATGGCCTTGCGGAAGACGACTGGGCCGGCTGGCAGCTCCTGCACCGCGCGCTCGGCGATAAAGTTGAGCTGGTTGGCGATGATATCTTTGTGACCAATGTGAAATATATCCAGCGAGGTATCGATGAAAACCTGGCCAATGCCGCATTGATCAAACTGAACCAGATAGGCACCCTGAGTGAAACCATCGAAGCCGTCCAGTTGTGTCAGGATAACAACTGGGGAACCTTTATTTCGCACCGGAGCGGGGAAACCGTGGACAGCTTCATTGCAGATATGACCGTCGGCCTGCGGGCTGGTCACCTGAAAACCGGTGCACCCAGCCGTGGGGAGCGCATTGAGAAATACAATCAACTGATGCGTATTGAAGATGAATTAGGTGATGCCGCCATCTTCGCCGGTAAAGCCGCCTTCAAAAAACGCTGATTCCGTCACCCTTCCCGTATGCTCAGATACGGGAAGGGGTAGGGTGGTTCTGTGAACGGAAAAATACTCATACTGTAACAGCAACGGGGATCCAGGCAAACTGTCTGGTTTTCCTGATCGCTGATGCCTTTTTTAATATACTGCCGGATGATACCAGTGCCGTTGTAATCGCGCTGTTCATCGGGAGCGGTGCCCATCTTCTGATGCGTCACCTCCTTGACCGGAGTCCAGGTAAATCCGGGTAATCAGTACAAACAACTCAACGGGTTCAGGTCCTTCCGGTTCAGTTGTGGGTGACAGACAGGTAGTTGTTATGGGGAAAATTATTTTACTCCGCCATGGCGAAAGTTAGTTGAATCGCAAAATCGTTTTACCGGATGGGAAAATGTCCCGCTGATGCTGAAAGGAGTGGAGGAAACCCGGCGCGCAGCAAACCTGATAAAACGGTCCGGAATCAGTGTGCCACTACAATCATAGATGGAGCCTGCACATCCGTTCTGAACCGGGCAATTCATTCGCTCTGGCTGATAATGGAAGCGCTGAATCAATTGTGGTTACCGGTGGACAAATCATGGCGGTTAAATGAACGTCATTACGGTGCGCTTCAGGGAATGAACAAAGATGAAGCCACTCAACAGATTGGCCAGAAAATCGTTTATCACTGGCGGAGGAGCTATCGTGGTATCTCCCCTCCGTTGCCGGATGCACCTGCTTCACTTCATCGTGAGGCACGTTATCGTCATGTGTCCCTGACGGATTTGCCGGGGGGAGAAAGTCTGGAAATGACGCAACGAAGGTTGTTGCCTTACTGGCACCACGTCATTGTCCTGCGCGTCGCCAGTGGCGAAACCATGTTGCTGGTCAGTCATGCTAATACACTGCGTGCGCTGACCATGTTTATTGAGCAGATTGATGAAAATAAGGTTCCCGATCTGCATGTCCTGACGGGAATCCCCGTACTGTATGAAATGAATGAAAAACGGGCCATCACCGCACGTTATTCCCTTGAATGACGGTCTGATGGTGCCCTGATTTCAGCGAGGTGGTATGTACAAATCATTATTCGCGGTGGTGATAGGCGGATCGATCGGCTGTGTGATCCGCTGGATACTGTCCATGCGTCTCAATGCACTTTTCCCCAATCTTCCACCTGGTACCCTGGTGGTTAATCTGGTTGGCGGATTTATCATCGGTATGGCACTGGCCTTTTTTGTCCGGCAGCCTCACCTTGATCCCGCCTGGAAGTTTTTTATTACCACCGGCATATGTGGCGGTATGACAACCTTTTCCACCTTTTCTGCTGAGGTGGTGGTGTTACTTCAGAATGGCAATTATGCATGGGCTGTCATTTCCGTACTGACGCACGTAACTGGCTCGCTTCTGATGACTGCCACTGGTTTCTTTGTGATGACACTGCTGTAAAAGCATATGCGCCATACACTTAACCGCGCCATGTCTCCGGCAGATTTTCATTTTATCGCCATAACAACATACCTGACCTGCCGGGTCAGGTATTTCCGGAGAAGGGTGTATGGAGATGCTCCCTGAGAATATCGTGAAGGGACTTTCCGAAGCCGAGGTGCAGACCCGGCTGGGTCAATGTGGCTATAACGAAGTGCGTGAACAGCCTCCGGACCAGGTGCGTGCTATCCTCAAACGTCTGCTGGGTCCCATCCCCTGGATGCTCGAAATTGCGCTGGTACTTGAAGTGGTTCTGGGAAAGACGACTGAACCAGTGCGCGCTCAGACAACGACGAACCATCCATTCACCTCATTCGGAGGTCACAGATAGTCGCTGTCTCACACGCCGAATCCCCTCCTGAGTTCACCACGATCCAGCAGGTCATGGCGGCGTCCGGCGCCATGATCCTAGCAGTCGCAACCGGCAGCGACGGTCATCCCCATATCCGCGGGTTGCAATCATTAGTCGAAGCACTAGGCGATGATACGGCAGGACTCGTCAGGGATACGGTTTCCAGTGAAAGATTAGACTTATTGCTGCCGGCAGTAGTGTCAGCGTTGCCAGTGTGGCTGAAAGCAGCCCACCAATAATGGCAAATGCCATCGGTCCCCAGAAAACATCCCGGGCAATCGGCAGCATCCCGAGAATGGCCGCCGAAGCGGTCAGCATGATGGGGCGTGAACGGTGCAGCGCGGCGACTTTGATCGCCTCATCCGCAGTGAAACCATTTTTCATCCCCACATCCACTTCGCTAATAAGAATGACGGCATTACGGATGATCATCCCGGCCAGTGCAATGATCCCCAGCAGCGCCACAAACCCCATCGGTATGCCAAAAGGCAGCATAGCCACAACTATCCCAGGCAAACCAAACGGTGCCATCAGCAGGGCCAGCAGCATCGACGAAAAGCGTTGTAACTGAATCATCAGCAGTAACAGCATCACCATCAGCGTGACAGGCAATACCGCATACACTGAGCTGTTTCCTTTCTCCGATTCCACAACCACTCCACCTTCCTCCACACTGTAACCCGGCGGGAGACTCTCCCGGAAACCGGCAACCACCGGAGAGAGTGCCGATGACACGGTCTCTGCACGAACGCCGGGCGCGGTATCCGACTGAACCGTGATAAACGGCAACCGCTGCCGACGCCAGATAACCGGATCATCCAGCGTCCATTCTGGCGTGGCGACCTGTCCCAGGGGAACTTTATTCCCGGTCGATGATGTCAGCATCAGAGCATTCAGTAACGCCGGGTTTTGTCGTGAGGCTTCATTTCCCCGCAGCACCACATCAATCTGGCGGTTACGGTCGTGCAGGGTGGTCACGGTGGTTCCGGAAAACAGCGTGGCAAGCGTTCCTGCCAGTGACTGAGACGTCATGCCGGTGGCACGCGCCTGCGTCTGATCCACCCGCAGACGGATGACCCGCTCCGGTTCACCGGACGTCAGATTGACACCCCGGGTATCGGGATTGCGGGCAATCATCCCTGCCAGTTGCGTGGCCAGTTCACGTACACGGGTATTATCCGGCCCGGATACCCGGTATCTGACCGGCCAGCCCACCGGAGGGCCCAGCTCCAGTGTGGATACCCGGGTTGTGAGCGTACTGAAATCTTTCGACAGGATCTGCTCAAGCTGTTTCTGCAGCCGGTTTCTCGCCGCTTCATTTTTCGCCACTACGACCAGCTGGGCAATGTTCTCTTTCTGCAGCAGAACATCCATCGGCAGATAAAAACGCACAGCGCCGGAACCGATGTAGCTTGAGTAATGGTCAATATCAGGATTATCGCGCAACTTCGCTTCAAACTTCAGGACGTCGCGGTGCGTCTGTGCCTGGCTGACATTCTGCGGCAGAGTCAGGCTCACCAGCAGCTCCGGGCGATCGGACGCTGGGAAAAACTCACCCTGCATCAGCAGGGCTCCGCCCCCGGACAATATCAGTATCGCCAGGGCACAACCGAGTGTCTTGCGTCGGTGCTGCATCACCCGGTCGAGCAGGCGGGTATAATGACGGTGAAAGAAACTGTGCTTATGTGACTGATGTGAATGCTGTTCCGGCAGTAACCAGACGCCGGTAAGCGGCGAGAAAAGAACCGCAACCAGCCATGAGCTCAGCAGCGCTGTCAGTACCACCACAAACAGGGAGTAGCAGTATTCTCCTGCGCTCGATGCCGCAAATCCCACCGGTATAAATCCGGCAATCATCACCAGTGTCCCCGTCAGCATCGGGAACGCGGTGGTACGAAATACCTGCGTGGCGGCCACACTCAGGGCATCGCCAGCCTCAAGCCGCGACACCATGGCTTCTACGGTGATCATGGCATCATCAACCAGCAGTCCCAGTGCAATGATCAGGGCACCGAGGGAGATTCGCTGTAGCCCTATTCCGGCCAGTTCCATCCCGGTAAATGTCATGGCCAGCACCAGCGGAATGGCCACGGCGACCACCAGACCTGCCCGGCTGCCCAGCGAAACAAAAGAAACGGCCAGCACAATAATAACGGCCTCAACCAGCACCTGGACGAATCCTCCCACCGCGTCACTGACTACGGCCGACTGGTCTGCCACCTTCTCCACACTGATCCCGTAAGGAAGATGCGTGCGGATCCTGTCCATCGTCGCGTTCAGCGCCCGACCAAAATCAACAATATTTCCACCGCGAGCCATCGAAATCGCCAGCCCGAGTGCTGGTTTACCGTTAACCCTAAACTCCGGTGAGGGCGGATCTGCCTGCTGCAGTGTGACCGTGGCCAAATCGGTGAGTGGGATAAAACGGTTTCCGGTATGCAGCACAATTTGCCGCAGGCTGTCCACGGATGTGAAGGCGCCACTGACTTCCACCGACATATTTTCCTGTGATGTCCGGATACGTCCGGCGGGCGTGACGGCATTCTGTGCCTGCAGAGCCGCCGTCACCTGCTGAAGATCGAGTCCCATTCCCGACAGTTTCAGTGGATCAAAAGCAATCACCACCTGTTGTTCGCTGTCACCCAGCAGCGTAACTTTCCCTGTTCCCGGAACAGCCAGCAGAGATGTCCGGATATCATCGACGGTATCGCGTAACTGCCGGGGAGTGAAGCCGTCCGACGTGAAGCCATAAATTGTGCCGTATGTATCATCGAATTCATCATCCACGGCCGGGGTGGTGGTGCCGTCCGGCAGGGATGCCCGGATGTCGTCCATCTTTTTCCGCACGCTATACCAGATACCCGCAACCTCTGACGGCGGTGTGTCATCACGCAGGTTCACAAAAATCACCGACGAGCCCGGACGCGTGTAACTCTCGATATAATCCAGATGTGGGATTTCCTGGAGCTTCTTCTCCAGCGTGTCGGTGACGAAACTGACGGTATCTTTTACCGTTGCGCCCGGCCACTGTGCCGACACCACGGCGGTCTTAATGGTAAACGCCGGATCTTCGCTGCGCGGCAGATTTAGAAAGCTCATGACGCCTGTCACCGTGACCATCAGCATCAGAAAAGCCACCAGTTGTCGGTGGGCCAGTGCCCAGGCAGAAAGATTAAAACCGCCGGAAGCGTGCATAACATTTTTCATTTTTGGTTCTCCGTCAGCACGTTTTCCCCGTCACGTAACTGACTGACCCCGGCAGTGACCACCTGTTCACCGGCTGTCAGCCCTTTGCGGATGAGCACCGAATCGGTCATATAGGCCGCAATGTCAACGGGTGTCAGGCGCAGGCGATTTTTGCCGGTGTCCACCACGAACACTGCCGGTTTCTGTTCTTTCCTCGTCAGGGCAGATGCCGGTACCTGAAACACTTCACTGCCGCCCAGGGGTAATGACCCGGTGACCGTCGCCCCCATAGCCATTACCGCGGGTGCATTCTCAAGGTCATAGCGTACCCGCCAGGTCCGGGTCTGTGTGTCGGCCTGCGGGCTGATGTCACGCAGCGTTCCGGTTACCGACACCGACGGGTTATCCGCCATACGCAGGGTGAGTGTCTGCTGCTGTTTCAGGGTGTCAGCCAGAGCCCCCGGTACGCTGAAGACCGCATCACGGGCCCCTGACTGCGCCACCCGCAGGATTTCCTGTCCGGTGGTCACTACCTGTCCCGGACCGGCGCTGACGGTGGTGACCACCCCGGTAACCGGTGAGAGCAGTCGCGCATACCCCAGACGGTCCGCTGCACTGCTCAGGTCGGCCTGAGCGCTCTGCAGTTTTGCTGTTGCCGTGTCGCGGTTTGTGCGGGCCTCGTCAAGCTGAACCCGGGCAACCGCACCCTGCGGGGCAAGCAGCGTCATGCGTCGCAGGTTTATCTCAGCAAGCCTGGCGCTTGCCTCGGCTTCCTGTACTGCCGCCTGAGCACTGCGGTACTGATTACGCAAATCGGTATCATCCAGTTCAGCCAGTACCTGCCCGGCAACCACTGACTGCCCCACATCCGTGAGTCGTTTCACCATCCGGCCATCGGTACGGAAGCCGATAATCGTCTCTTCATGGGGCAATATTTCACCGGTCATCAGCGTCTGTCCGCCATGATTGCCGGCAGATACCTCCGTGGTCATCACCGGTCTTGGTGGGACATGGCGGGATACCGGCTCATTATCACAGCCGGTCAGTTGCAGGGCGAGGGCGAAAACCAGGGCTGAGCCCCGTCGCCAGAAAAGCAAAGACGCTATCAGGGGGATGAATGAATATGATGGCATGGCAGCCTCCGGAAAAAATGCTGCCATGAGTAAACCGCAGGTGTGTCCAGATACGTTCGACGAACCATCAAGATTTGGTCAAGAAAAGTGAAAAAGAAAACTCATACGGGCAGTTTCACCCGAAACAGGAGTCCGTTCCCCTCTTGCGGGATACTGGCGGTCAGCGTTCCGCCGTGAGACTCACAAATGGCTCTGGCAATCGACAGACCCAGTCCACTGCCTCCTGAATGACGGGAACGGGAAACATCAGAACGGGTAAACCGGTCAAACATCACCGGCAGAAAATCCGGTTCGACGCCCGCGCCGTAATCCCGGAAGGAGAACGTCCAGTAGCCTGACTGAACGGAACCCTGTATCGTTTGCTTCCCGCCTTCCGTCGCGTAACGCAGTGCGTTCTCCATTAAAATGGTAAAGACCTGTCCGATTCGCAGCGGGTCCGCACAACATTCTCCCGGAGGGATATCCGTGTCGTAACCGAAATGCCCGGCGGTAGCCTGTGGCCGTAGCCAGGCAATCTTTTCCTGCAGTAATCCGGCGGGTGAGAAGCGTTGTTTATTCAGCGTAAGCTGCCCTGCATCAGCCAGTGAGAGCAGGTGCAAATCATCAATCAGACGGCTGAGGCTCAGGAGCTGGTTCATCACCATATTCATCTGCGCTTTATCAGCCGGGAATACGCCGTCCATCATTCCCTGTAGACGGCCCACCGCGGCCGTCAGTGGAGAGCGCAGTTCATGCGCGGCTGCAACATGAGATGCCCGTAATTCCCGGTCATAACGTTCAAGTCTTTCGGCCATGGTATTGAAGTTCTGCGTAAACAACATCAATTCAGAGGGCGCACTTGCATCCATTTTTGAGCGAGTGGTAAAACGCCCCTGCGCTATCGCTGCGGAGGCTCGCGTCAGCAGACCGAACTGCCGGGCGAGAGGCCGGGCGGCCAGCAAACCGAGCATAATTATCAGCGGTGTCACAAACAGGACCAGCCCTCCCAGCGTCAGCCAGTCTGTTGACGCAATGGACGGATCTGAGAACTGCAGTCCGTACCAGTCATCAATAATTTCATGGTAACGGATGCGATTAAGATCGGGATTTTCCCGCAGATGCAGAAATTCCTGTCGTACCGCCTCCGGCATCCGATGCTGTACCCAGGCATCCAGCAGGGCAAAACGCAGCCACATGCACAGGGCGATAAGCACGACACTGCCGGCCGCCAGCGACAACACCCTGACGCAAATCCAGCGCCATAATGAACGGGACTCTCTTTTTTTCATGGCTGCAGATACCGGTAACCGATCCCTCTCACGCTGGTCAGCACACCGCTGACCCCCGCTTTTTCCAGTTTGCGGCGTAGGTTATAGATGTGTGTATCAACCACCCTCTCCAGCGCATCACTTTCCGGCAGGCAGTGTTCAAGCAGCGTCTGACGGGAACAGACGCTCCGGGGGCGGGTCATCATCATGTCCAGCAGTGAAAACTCGGTGGGGGTCAGCTCAAGGTGCACCCGGTTTTCATCGTGAATAACAGCGACTGACATGGTGTCCCGGTTGAGTTCAACGGCCCCCACCCGGCGATAATTTTCAGCGCTAGCATGCGCTGCCGCCCCACGCCGTAACACCGCCTGCACCCGGGCCACGACCTCACCCGGATCATAAGGTTTGACGACATAATCATCCGCACCGAAGCGTAAGGCCCCGATACGGTCCGGGGCCTCGCCCATTGCGGTGACCATTATCACGGGAACATCGGATTCGCGGCGCAGCCGGCTGAGTATTTCTGTTCCGGTCATACCCGGCAGCATGATATCAAGCAGAATAAGTGCAGGATGCTGGGTAAGGGCGGCTTCAAGTCCTGCTTTTCCATCATGGGCCAGTATGACCCCGAAGTTTTCACGGCGAAGATAGGCTTCGAGCACATTCGCCGCATCCCGGTCGTCCTCGATAATCAGAATACGTTTTGTGTTCATTCATTCTGCCTTGATGGTTTCTTGATGGTTTCCACGCTGAGTCTTGATAAAGCATCGTCATAATCCACTGCGGGTGGCCGGGCGGGTCACAGCTTACCGTAATGCATAAACATAAAACGAGGGATATATGATGGCAACGTATTCGTCTGTAACAGGGTGTACAGTGATCCTGCTGGCAGCGACCTGCGGGTCCGCTATTGCCGACAGCGGCAATCAGGATGGAGTGACGGTGGGGATAATGGGAGAAAACGCCCCCCGCTACAGTGGCGCGGATAAGCAGCACTGGACAGTGATGCCTTCCCTGCAGGTCCGTAAAGGCGCGTTTTTCTTCGACTCAACAAAAGGTATCGGTTATGACCTGCAGACGGATAATGGCCTCTATTTTGAAAATGCGTTCGGATACAGTTTTGGCCGTGCCGATCAAAATTCATCGTGGCGCGATGGTTCTGACAAACTGAAAGGAATGGGAAACATCCGTGGTGCACTGAACACGCAGGTTGCTGTTGGCTGGCAGGTGAACAGCTGGTTTACCCCGGAAATCCGTGCAACTCTGCCGCTGACGGATTCACAGGGGGTACAGTACCAGGCCTCGCTGACGCTCGTGCCCTGGCAGAACGACACAGATACGGTTGCCCTGCAGGGCGCGGCACTTTTTGGTGACGCCCGGTACATTAACACCTGGTACGGCGTTAATGCTGCCCAGAGCCGCACAACCGGTTTCCGGGAATACAACCGTAGCGCAGGATTTTATGCTACGCAGACTACCCTGAGCTGGCAGCATCAGTTTAATGAACACTGGGGCACCCTACTGGGCGCTTCATATGCCTGGCTTGCGGATAAAACCAGTGACAGTCCTGTTGTGTCAGCGCGAGACAATATCAGCGGTTTTGCTGGTATCAACTGGACATTCTGACACGCCAGGAACTGGCAGAGTCTCCGAAAAGTGGACTATCAGAAACATATATTTGAATGTTGATATCAGATGATGTTTTGCGAGTCATCTACTGGCTTGGAAATGGCTTCAAGCCCTGAGTGATATATCACCGGAAGATTACGAGCAGGAGCATGTACTATTACACTTTCAGTGGAGTGGATTATAAGCGCAGGATAATAGCATATGAGGACAGCATTAAAATTCATTACATTCCCAAATCCTTTATCTATATTCTCGCTAGTATAAAATCATGTATAGCGAAAGAAAACCCTAGCACCTTAAATAAGACCGCACCGACAGTCTTTTGCGCCGAGGTTCTTCTCCCCCCCATAAACAATGACCACGAAAATATCAGGAAAACTACGACATCACATGTCAGATGGGCCGAATCCCAGCTTAACCAGAATTGACGAATGAATACTTGAAAAATTTGACATAAATTGAATATCGTCATTCCATAATAGTATGGGCATAGTACGAACTGCCAGCTAGTTTGTTCCGTCCGTTGAGTCTCTAACTGACTATTATTTTAAGACTAACATATCAGTCTCTTTGATTTTTAGATAGCAATAATATTTGCTGATATTACTTCATTGAGTACTTCTACCGCCATACTGGCATCAAGATTCTTGACCGACACATAGACCTTTATATGAGCCTCCACGCTATCGAGAATTATCTCGAACGTACGGTCAAGCTCTTCTGGATAGTAGTTCATCACGCTGTCGAACACGCTATTGTACGATGCCCTGACAATCCCATTACATACCGTAAGGAATAAGGCGATATTTCTCATTCAGAACTGAATCACATGCGGTAGCAGGAGGATGAAAATCAGCTACTGAAGAAACAGGTGGCTGGCCTGAGTGTGGACAAGGAGATGCTTCAGGAGATGCTGAAGCAAAAGTTCTAAGGCCGGCACAGAAATACCAGTCGGTGCATTCTCTGCGGGAAGCATATCGTATCAACGCCTACCGGGGACGCGGGTTACTAATGCAAAGCAGAACTGTTTAACCGCCGCTATCGGACATAAATACTGGATTTTAATCTATTTAGAACTCAGAATGAGGTACGGGAGAATTACATTATGCTGGCTGAGGTAATACAATAACGAGCGGCCTCATGAATCTCTGAATAACCTGATACAGGAAGAGGTATCGGCTGATGACTGAAAACCCGGAGCTATCAAGAAGTGCATGGAACAAAAATGGCATGCTTAAACTTACAGCGTTTGGTTTACGTATACTTCGCTCTTCTTACTTTTTATGATGATAAATTTGGCATACCACCCTGTTCTTAATATATTTAAAAAAAACCAAATACTCCCTCCACAAATACTTGACGTCACATGATACATTAATGAGGCCTTAAAAGAAAAAACCGATGATTTAGTAAATCACACATAAATATTGAACACAATACATTTAACATAGAGAAAAAATTAGTGAGTTAAGTAATAGACATATTAAATCAAAACTACAACTCAAGACATCTAAACACCCCACCATGGTGCATAATAATAACAGAAATACTTCTAACCGTAAGGATACATGATAAAAAATGGTTACCACAGCGGGGAGGTAACCATTTTTAGTTAACTACTCTCTCGGAGGAAAACCTGCCTCACGTAAAGCATTAGCAACTTGTTCAGTAGATAAAGAAGTTTTCACTTCGATCTTACGAGTCGGTGGATCAGTTATGATACTTGCCTCAGGATCAATATTTTGAATCACTTTAGTCACTGTCCGGGCACATCCGCCGCATGTCATATTTTCTAGATGTAATTGCATATATATATCCTATTTAGTTGTAGTAACTTCAATGATAGAACTTGCCACCGTTGTAAGGTCAAGCCCTATCGCCAAAAATTTTCGTGCTTATATTCTCTGACTAAGCGTTTCACCTGAGGTGGGGATATATACTGCCCCAAAGTATTTCAAGTAAACCGTTCAGTTGTGCTTTCTGCCGGCTGTCGGGCAACAAGACGAAGACGTAGCAGTCCTCGCAGTAAAAGAAGTGGTTGCCGCGCCGTAACCCCTTATCCCTACGACAATGCAATACGCGGGCGGTTTTATCCCTCCACCCACGTATTGCCGACCTTATCGCCAGACAGTGGCGTTAACCTGCCCGGAGAGTTATGGCTTAGCCGGAGAGCTTTCTGTCCATCCGCCCCCCAGCGCTTTATACAAATTGACCAAATTGCTCATTCGCGCCAGTCGGGTCTGAACCAGAGTTTGCTGTGCACTGAACAGCGCTCGTTGCGCGTCAAGCTCCGCCAGATTATCGTCAATACCGGCCCGGAAGCGCTGTGAGGCCAATTCATAGTTAGCCTGGCTGGCCTGCACCAACAATTGTTCTGAACGGAATTGATCGTCCAGGGTTTGTCTGCCCGCCAGGCCATCAGCCACTTCGCGGAAGGCAACCTGAATCGCCTTCTCGTAATTCGCAATTTCGATGCGCTTTTGTACCTGGGCTAGGTCCAGATTGGCGCGCAGAGCGCCTCCCCGGAAAATAGGCAACGAGATTTGCGGAACAAAACTCCAGGCCGCTGACCCCGGCTCGAACAACCCGTCCAGACTCGAACTGGCCGTACCAGCCGATCCTGTCAAACTGATTGCCGGGAAAAATGCCGCGCGAGCGGCCCCGATATTGGCATTGGCCGCACGCAGTTGCTGCTCTGCCGCACGGACATCCGGACGACGCACCAGCAATTCTGCCGGCAAGCCCGCCGGCAACGCGGAAGGGATGATGTCATCGGGCAAGGTATTCGCCTTATCCAGGCTGGCCGAGAGTTCGGCCGTCAATGGCTGCCCTAAAAGCAAAACCAGTGCATTGCGATCCTGCGCCGCCACCCTCGTATAAGCAGCCTGACTGACTTCCGCAGTACGCAACGCAATCTCTGCGCGCCGCAAATCAATTTGCGTTGCATTACCCGCATCAAACAGCGCCTGGGTCAATGCGTAAGTCCTCTTTTGCGTGCTCAGCGTATCGTGAGCCAGTTGCAGCAACTCCTGATCCGCACGCAACGTCAGATAAGCGTTTGTCACCTCAGCGAGCAGGCTCAGCCTTGCCGCAATCCGTGTTTCATCCAACGCCAGGTACGTTGCCAGCGCCCGATCGCTGAGGCTACGAACCCGTCCCCACAAATCCAGCTCCCAGGCTGACACCGCACCATTAACGTCATAACTCCGCGTTATCTGCGTTGTACCACTCGGGCTGACATCTGCGGGCAGACGCTGCACGGTAGCGCCCGCATCCACATTCAGTGTTGGCAACATATCGGCACGACGGATCCGGTACTGAGCCCGCGCGGCCTCAACATCCAGCACCGACTTGCGCAGATCGCGGTTGTTTGCCAACGCGACCTCAAGTAATTGTTGCAACAACGGATCACGATAGAAATCGCGCCAACCGATATCAGCCACGGCAGTCTGAGCCGCTGAAACTGTTCCCTGAGCATAAGCCGCTCCCGAAGGATAGCTTGAGCTCGTTGGTGCAGAAGGCCGTTCGTAGTCCGGCGCCATAGTACAACCGGCCAATACCAGCGCCATCGCCAGCACCGAGAGTTTATTAATACGATGGTTCATTTCATACTCTGCTTTCATTATTCTCTCTCCGCCCGTCATGGCCGTGAATCACTGATTGCCCGCTGTGCCTGCTTGATTTCCCGGCGAATAACCAGCTTACGGACCACGACATAGAACACTGGCGTCAACAAGAGTCCGAACAGCGTCACCCCCAGCATCCCGGCAAACACGGCAATCCCCATGGCATGACGCATTTCCGCACCGGCACCGCTCGCGATCACCAAAGGCACAACCCCCGCAATAAATGCCAACGAGGTCATCAGTATCGGGCGCAGACGCAGGCGAGCGGCCTCCAGCACAGCAGCCAGAGGATCGACGCCTTCACTCTCTCTGGCGCGAGCGAACTCGACGATCAGGATTGCGTTTTTCGCCGCCAGTCCCACCAGCACCACAAAACCAATCTGCGTGAAGATGTTGTTATCTCCATTCGATAGCCAAACCCCGGCGATCGCGGAAAGTAATGCCATTGGGGCAATTAACAGCACCGCAAACGGCAGCGACCAGCTGTTGTATTGTGCGGCCAGGATCAGGAACGCCAGGAACACCGCCAACGGGAAGATATACAGCGCCGAGTTGCCAGTCTGCTTCTCCTGGTAAGTCAGATCGGTCCATTCGTATGTCATTCCCTCAGGCAGCGTTTCACTAACGATCTTCTCAATAGCTGCCGTTGCCTGTCCGGAGGAGTAGCCAGGCGCTGCGCCACCGGTAATATCCGCCGACGGATAACCGTTGTAACGCATAACACGGTCTGGTCCAGAGGTACGGGTAATGTTCACCAGCGTTCCCAGTGGGATCATGTCACCCGCGGCATTACGCACTTTAAGCAACCCGATATCTTCAGGCTGCATACGGAATTGCGCATCCGCCTGAGTGATCACCCGATACGTACGACCGAAGCGGTTAAAGTCATTTACATACAGCGACCCCAGATTCACCTGCAACGTATCAAAGATATCGGTCAGTGCGACGCCCTGAGACTTGGCTTTGACGCGGTCGATATCAACCTGCAACTGAGGTGCGTTGGTCTGGAAACTGGCCATCATCCCTGCCAGTTCAGGAGCCTGCATGGCCTTCGCCATAACCATCCCTTGAACACGGGTCAGCTCTTCAAAGCCAAGCCCTGCCCGGTCTTCGATCTGGAGTTTAAATCCTCCCATGCTGCCCAGCCCCGGTACCGGTGGTGGCGGGAAGATCCCGACAAAACCGTCAGGTATCTGGCTAAATTTCCCCATCAGGCTACCGGCAATAGCCTCGGCAGACAGCGAAGGATCCTTACGTTCACTGAAGGGTTTCAGCATGGTAAACATCAATGCGGAGTTAGGCATGTTAGGGCCGTTTACCGACAACCCAGGAAACGCCACGACGCTTTCCACTCCAGGTTCCGCCAGCGCAATTCGGGACATCTCTTTCACTACGGCTTCCGTGCGATCCAACGAGGCGCCGGAAGGCAATTGAGCAATCCCAACCAGATAGTATTTGTCCTGAGCGGGCACAAAACCGTTAGGAACCTGCTGGAACCCCAACAGTGTCAGGCCCAGGAAACCGGCATACAGCACCAGCACGATGATACTGCCGCGTACGGCCCGGCGGACTGCGCCAACGTAGTTGTTCGACAATCTATCGAAGAAAGCGTTAAAGCGACGGAAGAAACCACCGAATACGCGATCCATGATGCGCGTCAACCTGTCGGCCTGCGCCATATCCTGATGGGGTCTAAGCAGAACCGATGCCAGCGCCGGCGACAACGTCAACGAGTTGATCGCAGACAAGATCGTCGAAATGGCGATGGTCAGCGCGAACTGGCGATAGAACTCCCCCTGCAATCCTGACAGGAACGCAGAAGGAATAAACACAGCAGCCAAAACGGAAGTAATGGCTAAAATAGGGCCAGTCACCTCGTCCATGGCCCTTCTTGCCGCTTCTTTCGGAGAACGGCCCTGTGCAATATGCCGTTCGACGTTTTCAACCACCACAATGGCATCATCGACAACGATACCAATCGATAACACCAGACCAAACAACGACAGCGTGTTGAGCGAAAAGCCGAACAAATACATGAGGGCGAAAGTACCGACCAACGAAATAGGTACCGCGACCAGAGGGATGATCGAAGCCCGCCAGGTTTGCAGGAACAGCATCACCACCAGTACCACCAACACCGTCGCCTCCAGCAACGTCATTGCCACTGATTTCAACGAGGCGCTGACAAACACTGTCGGGTCATAAGCGATACGGTATTCGATACCTTCCGGGAAGTTGGCCTGCAGCCTCGCCATCGTCGCCCGAACCGAGGCAGAGACGTCCAGCGCATTGGCGCCTGGCGTCATAACGATGTGCATACCCACGGCATTTTTATCGTCCAGCAGGCTGCGCAGGGAATAGTTGTCCGATCCCAATTCCAGACGCGCAACATCGCGCAGGCGGGTAACCTGCCCGTCAGCGCCAGCTTTGATCACGATATCGCCAAACTGCTCAACGGTGGTCAGACGCCCCTGGGCATTGATACTGACTTCGAAGGCTGAGGAGCTGTTCGGCTGTTGACCGACAGAACCGGCCGCGACCTGGACATTCTGCTCACGAATTGCTGCGGTCACATCACTGGCCGTCAAACCGCGGGAAGCGACTTTGGTCGGATCCAGCCAGACGCGCATCGCGTATTCACCCTCGCCCCCAAGCGTGACGCTGGCAATACCTGGCAAGCGTGATAGCTCATCACGCACGTTCAACATGGCATAGTTGGAAACATAAAGCGGATCGTAGCGATCGCCCTGTGCAAATATATGCACAACCATGAGGATATCCGGTGACGTTTTCTCCGTCACGACACCGATCTGCTGCACCTCAGTCGGCAAGCGCGGCAAGGCCCGAGAAACCCGGTTCTGCACCTGAATCTGCGCAATATCGGGGTCGGTTCCCTGCCGGAATGAAATCGTCAAGACCATTCGACCGTCGGCAGACATCTGGGAACTCATGTACAACATGCCTTCCACCCCGTTGATTGCCTGTTCCAGTGGAGCAGCAACGGTGTCAGCAATCACCTTAGGGTTAGCACCAGGGTAGCTTGCCGAAACCTGCACGGTAGGCGGTGTTACCGATGGGTATTCACTCAGCGGAAGCTGAAAGAAAGCCAGAGCGCCAGCTATCAGCATAAACACCGATAACACAATCGCGAAAATAGGCCGCTGGATGAAGAAGTGTGGGAATTTCATTATTGGCCTCCCCCTTCAACGGAGCCGGCTTTTTCCCCCTCGCTAACCGACGCGCCAGAAGCCTGCATCGGGGTCAAACGCGGCGTCACCGCCATACCGGGACGCACCAGCCCCTTGATAATAATGTTCTCACCGGCTTTCAGGCCACTCTTGACCACGCGCAAACCATCAACCACCGCGCCCAGCTCAATCGGGCGATACTGCGCCTTATTATCCGCACCCACCACCAGGACATAGTTGCGTCCCTGATCGCTCCCTATCGCCTGATCGTCAATCAGAATCGCCTGATGTGCCGCACCGGTGGCCAGCTGCACGCGGGCAAAGGCACCTGGCGTCAGTTTCCCATCGTCGTTAGGGATTACGGCACGTACCCTGACAGTACCGGTACTACGATCGATCTGATTCCCGACAAAATCGAGCGTTCCCTGATGCGGGAAACCTTTTTCTGTCGCCAGCCCAACATGCACGGGTAAACGCTCTTCCACCTTGTTAACTGCGTCAGGACGTGCCTTGCTGACTGAATTAAGGAACGTCGCTTCGTCAATATCAAAGTAAGCGTATAGCGGATTGACGGAAACAATCGTTGTCAATAGCGTCGCAGATCCCGTACCACCGCCGCTGACCAGATTTCCCTCAGTCACCAGCATGCGATCCACGCGGCCGGTAATCGGTGCCACCACGCGCGAATAAGACAAGTCCAGTTTCGCCGCCGCAACCTCGGCCTTTGCAGCCTGCACCTCAGCCTGACGAGCATGACGTGTAGAAGCGGCGTCATCGTAATCTTTCCGGGATACCGCGCCATTGTTCACCAGCCGACCAACTCGTTCAAAATCGCGATTGGCCTGGATAGCCAGCGCTTCTGCCTGCTTGAGTCGTGCTTGCGCGCTGTCAAGAGCCACCTGGAATGGACGAGGATCAATTTGGAACAGCAGCTGCCCCTGACGCACCATGCTGCCTTCAGGTACGCTGACAGCGTCGATGGTACCGCCAACGCGTGGGCGTAGCTCTACGGTTTTTGGGGCCGCCAATGAACCGGTAAACTCTGCCGAAGGGACTATCTGACGCGAGAGCACTTCGGCTACGGGAACCTGGGGAGCCATAGGTGCGGCCGCTGCGGCCGGCTCATCGTTGCCGCCACTATCCCGGGCAAACGCAATCCCGGCAGTGGCGATGATTGCGGCCGACACAATCAGAACCCCAATTTTCATTTTCATAACAGTGATCCTTTCATACGCCACAGGCAGCCCCGGCCCATCCGAAAACGGCGCTGTAGCAATTTCTTACAAGGCTAAAGGTTGATGTTACTGGAAGGTCAAGCACACCAATTAAAAAAAATGAAAAACATCCAATCAGGCTTAATTAATATTTAATGTGTAAGCGTTAAACGAGCGCCGTATTGACGATTATTTATCGGGAAGAACCACGTTCCATGGAAGTAGTTCGGCCACTTTGTTGCTGGACTACTCCGGTAGTATGCTCAAGATATGGCGAAGGTAGTGACCCATGCAGCAATTGAGCTCACCGCTGAAGACTCACGCCAGACCTTCCCCCTTCTCCCGGGATAGCCGCCTGCGGCAGCATGTCATTCGTCATCGCGCTGCCAACCTGACCATTCAGAACCAGCGGCACAACATGCCGCATTTCTTTACGCAACTGGCTGATTTGCTAGCGCGGGACCAGCAGATGATTGGTAGGTGCTTGGCTGTCCGCGTGTCTCCGGGGTCAGACACTGACCTTTACTGACAGCTGGCGGCCCCCATTAAGGTCGGAACCACAGTACTTGGCGGGCTGTGCTGCAGGCGCTGATACTGCCCCAGTACCAGTTCGGCGCTGTTCAGAACATTTAGCATCCAGAACGGGGACATGTCTGCCATGCGCTCGTTACTATAGGGCAGGATCGTCTACCGGGGTGGGGTCAGTCCATCAACGGCTCGGAAGTGTCTAGATTACCCGTGGCGATTCAAGAAGGTTGAATATGATTCCCGACTCATTAATGGAACGCTGCATGATGTTATGCATTACGGGTTGACATTACGATGTGACGGGCCGGGTTAGCTGTATGGAGCCTGTACACAAGTTTGTGTAATTGCCTGATTTTGATATGTTCAATTCAACATCAAAAGCAGGTTACTTTATGGACGAAAAACAGTTGTAGGCTCTGGCTAACGAACTGACCAAAAATCTCAAAACCCCTGACGATCTCAACCAGTTCGATCGCCTGCTGAAAAAAATCAACGTTGAGCGCCGCCTCAACGCCGAAATGCTCCATCACCTCGGCTACGGTAAACATCAGTCTAAACCGGGTGCCAACTCCCGCAACGGCTATTTCACAAAAACCGTTACCACCGGCGATGGCCCGCTGGAACTGCGTACGCCGTGCGATCGTGACGGCTCCTTCGAGCCCCAACTGGTGAAGAAAAACCAGACCCGGATCACCGGGATGGATAACCAAATCCTGTCACTGTACGCCAAAGGGATGACCACCCGTGAGATAGTGGCTGCGTTCAAAGAGTTGTATGACGCGGATGTCTCACCGACGCTGGTAGTCCTTCATGCTCCGGAAGGTCAGACTGATGTTGTCTTCACTGCCATCATCAGCAAGCGTGTTTTTAACGGTAAGATTGACTTTTGGGGAATATTCAGAAATGACAGAATCACAATTATTTTTATTCAAATCAACTTTTTTGCGCTCAGACAAGGGGCAGACTCCTGACCATTACTGAAGTCGCCCGCCACGAGCAATTTCAGGGGGAGCTCCGTTTTCTTGCTCGCACCACCGGTATGCAAATCAAGTTTTAAATTAATACGCGCTTTAGGGATTTCGGACTGAAAGGAAGAATTAGACATGGCTGTCCCTGTTCTATGGAGTGATAGAAACGGTCAATGCCAGTGAAAAATAAATAAGAAAAAATTACCCAGCCAGAACAACTTTCCGGTTCGCGTCATCCGACGTAAATAAAAATCCCGGAACCAAAAAAAGCGGGCGCATTCCATCCACCAGCATGTCGACACTGTATTTTCTGGGTATTTGTCTGAAATGAAAAATTTCGGATAAGGCCCAATGGCTGGAGTTTGGGAACGTTCCCTGCCAGATCGAAAATGAAAAAATGTAACAAAGATTTACATTCCTGGCTTTTAACAAAAAAAATATCATCTTTCTGATTTATAAAAATTTTACACCATAACCCTTCAGGCCCCGCGGGATAAGGATGTACAGAAAATGATCAATTTGGCTTAGGGTGTATATTTGTACAAAATATCACCAGTCACGTGAAATATCTGATTTTGTACTTTTATCAGAAATTGAGAAGCTGGACGTGACTGAGCATGTGAAAAACTGGCGACAGTTTCAGGTTTCCATCATTTCTTATTATTCACGTAAACCGGGCTTATTTATTTTTTTTCAGATTAAAGGAATTGCAACGCCCGGACTTTACGCATATCTCATACCTGTACCAGCGATATGAATATCTCAGCCGCCGGTGCATTAGCGCGACCAGGAACAACACCCGTTCGGTTTACAGAAAGACAGACGTGGACAGTGATGAGCTTTGCTGCGGGTTGAGAACGGTTGTTTTACTGCTCAAGGTTGTAACACGATCCGATTCGACTCCAGCATGACAGCCGACAGTGTATGAGCCGCAAAAACAGCCATACAGGCTGACAAGTCGCCATTCACAAGAAACTCAACCGGCGCAACGAGTTTCCCTCCATCCGAAAATCCGCAGGTCAGTGCCGACTTCCTTACCAGCAGTGCATTCGCATCGCTGTATTCCAGGGCCAGAAGCGTTTCATTGTCCCAGTCCCTGTCACTCACCGCTGCATTGACCCAGCCCCGCGATTTAAGCTGTTCAATTGCGTACGTCAGCCGATACAAATCCGACTGCGCTGACACCGGTCCGGTGCACGAAGACCACAGATATTCCAGACGACTGAATAAGCTGGCGGCAAGGCCTTTGTTACGCCCCAGCGTCAGCAATCCCTCAATATCAGATGCGATTGCACGTGGAAACCGTTTTTGCTTATACGCCACCGTTAACCAGCGCAGTATAAATGCATGCGTGCTGAGTGGCGACAATGCCTGACCATCCTGCTGAGCGGTACGTAAGGCGACAAGGGCGCACCAGGCGAAATGCGCAAGTGCTGTGACGGTTTGTTCCGGGGGTAAGGTATCGTGAGCTTTTTTCATTCAGGGATTATATCGGCGCTGCAGACACCGGGGAAGACCTGGATAACTCCCCCATTAATTAGAGAAGCTATTACTTTCACGGACAAATCATCCCCGTTCTGGCCGTTGCTATTGGCTCTGACATGGCCTTAACATGCACGGTAAGCTGGTTAAAGGGTGTTGCGAAGACTCCCTGAGCGACGCGGTTAATAATGATCTGCGTCATACTCGTTACACCGTCAGTGCAGGCGGTACCGGTCACCTTTTGCCATGCGTCGGCGATGATGGCGTTAAGCCCCGGAGGCGCACTGTCGGTCAGTTGCAGGTTTCGCCCTGTACCCAGCGTATCGAGATTGAGCAGCAGCACCATTTTGCACTCCGGTGCGCTGGCCGTCTCCCATATCCAGCGTAACAGCGTCGGGAGTGAACGATGTCGTGCCTGCTGACGCTGGCGCGAATATTCGCCGGTGCGCTGCCAGACTTCAGAGTGAAAACGCAGAATCAATGACCGGTATTCGCTCATGGCTTCACGATACGGTAGCGCCAGCGTAAAGCTGAATGCCGCCAGTCGCGGGTAATGGTCAACGGCCTGTTGCAGAAATGCACGCGTGCTGACGGCATCCGCGCTGACAGCATCAGACGCCCGTATGTAAGAATGATTCATAATGCAGACTCTCTTTAGGTTAAATCAGGGAGGACACCGCCTCTACGGCGGTATCTGGTTCATAAAGACGGGGAACTATCTGGTACTGCAGCAGTAGTTTCTCTGCCAGTGCGCTTCTTCGATGCTGTAGATACCAGTCAGACACCGGGGACAGTGCTTCACGCCCTGGTAATGGTCGCCGCACCACACGCAGTACCAGGAGAGCACCATTACCGTCGCTTCCAGCCCGTTGATGAGACTGCGCAGCTTTCGGTGCCGGGCTTCGGTTTTCACTTCCGGGTCAAGGTGGGCGCAGGCCATCAGCACATGCCGGGCCACGCTCTGCTGGTCATGTTCAAACCACGGCGGCTCCCCGTATGTCCCCGCATGGAGCACCAGTCGACAGCCGCAGGACGCGCAGCTCCATATCTGCCCCGGCGCACTCACGGCCTCCCCGGCTGTCGCGAAGTGGCCTTCGCGGTCATTGGCCAGATAACATTTCAGCATGCGCATGCCGTCACTTCCTCTATCCGGTTGGTATCAGCACGCACATCACTGTGCTCGCCCGTCCGGCAGGTGAGGCAGTAGCGCTCACCGTGGTAATCACTGCCGCAGCCGTGACAGTGCCAGTCTGCGTAGAAAACCAGGGGACGGGCTTCCGGTACATAAGACTGCAGTTGCCGGATATGGCGGGTCTCCCTCACCCCGGGCTTTACATACGGGCAGTGCTGTCGACCGTTCTCCGAAAGCTTTGCTGCATGATGTTCAAACCACGGACGTTCGGTGTCGTATTCAGGATGGTACTGCAGGGCACTGGCACACAGATGGCAGCTGTAGCGGTCATACGGCGCGGTCTGCGCGGTTATGGCTCCCGTGAGACGGCCGTTGCCGTCCAGAGCCATAAACGATTTTGCATACATAGTGGTACTCTCCTTACCGCCAGACGACACGCAGGCGTCAGCCGTCCCGGTACGGGCAGCGTGGCAGGGTGAATGGCGGTTCAGTTATGCGTTAGCGGGTCGGTACGGTTGGTGGTCGGCACCGGAATACAGAAAGGTTACGGTTGTGCAGGTGCGTCGGTGGGTCTGAAACAAACGGGACAGGGTCTGGCGCCACAGTACTGTCGCCGGCAACGGGGACACGTCCAGCGAACCGGGATGGCCTGTGGCTGAGTGCGGCGTCGTTTTTCCATTCAGATATCCTCCCTGCTCAGACGCCACGGGAATCAGCAATACGCTGCTGCATCCAGGCTTCCACCTCGCTTCTGCGCCAGCGGGAGCTGCGCCCCAGCTTGATGGGTTTCGGAAACAACCCGTCGCCAATCAGTTTGTAAAACCATTTGTCGGTCATCCCGGTAAACGTGGTGATAAAGGTCATGTCGATAAGCGGGTCCTGAGCTGAAAGCAGTGTGTCAGGGCTGGCATTAATATTCGTATTCAACGTGGTCATGGTATTTTTCTCCCTCTGAGGATATGGCTATCGGGAGACGTCCGGTGGTGGTTGAATCATGGGGTTACCGGTTCTCCTCAGAGGATAGGGGAACGTTGTAAAAAATTACCCGGCCCGCACAATCAGGCCTGATGAATCGAGATATGTCTGGCTCAGCCACGGCTGCAACCGAAGTTACGCTCACCGTCACCGGTGATTTTGGTCTCCAGCTTGGCTAAATAGGCCGCCTGCGACAGGGCCTGTTGCAGTTGAGCACCATCGCCACGTGTCAACCATGAGACTGGACTCGCCGGGAAACGAGCCAGAACGGCATGCGCCTGTGCATCCACCTTCAGGGCGCTGCACCACGCTTGTTTAATCATACCTGCAAGCGAATCCGGGTCTTTGTAATCTCCCGGTCCGCACCACGTATCGCGGTTCAGCAACAGCACCGCGTGGTAATGCTTCTTCCCTTTGATTTCACCAAACTCCCGCGCCCAGATAAAACGCAGCGTGGTCGGCCAGACGCGTTTGCCCTCGCGACGTTGACGCGTCTGAAGGGCATCAATCCGGGCTTTCAGGGAATCGGTGAAGCGGGAGATAACAGCAGCATCGGTGGCCGCTGGCGTATCCGGCAGACGGAGGTCAACACGCAGGGCCAGTAAGCGGGTGTAAGCGTTAAGAGCGCAACTGAAGGTATCAGCGATGCGTTGCTGCCAGTAAGGGTCGTATGTGTAACTCATTAAAATGGACTCCGGTGGGTTATCGTTCATAACCATTACCGGTGCTGTTAAAAAAAACTTATTGCCTTCAGCGAGTCCGCCAGTCGATCCCTCAGAGACGGCTGGCTTCAGTAAAATATCGTGGCTGGCAGAATGATTGCGTAAAGGGTAATCGCCTCTCAGAAATCGGTTCTAATGCCGGGTGACCCGAAGGCTGCGAAAAAACAGTCTTCCCGTTAGACGATGGCGGGTACGCTTGACATAAGCGGCGTCAACGAGTTCATCGGGTGGCAAATCACGGGTGATATTACAAATCGTCGCCAGTGCTGTATCGGAGAGTTTAAAACTCCGTGACAAGGCGTAGTAATCCCCGGTTTTTTGGTTACTGATGTTATCGAATAACGCTCTGAAGAAATCCGTCTGTGAAGGTCTGCGGGCGTTGATAATTGCCTCTGTCGCTTCATCCCTGAATGTTACCTCCACCTCTTCCATCCCCAGTGAGCGAATGATCCCGGCAATGTCAGGCCAGTAGCGAAGATCGAAACTGTTAAGTCGCTGCAATTCTGGCTTACAGAAGCAGCTGAAGATTGCGATGCCCTTGTATTGACCTGGACCCAAAATAGGTTGTGGTTACCCTGAAAAGCAAATATTACCCCAGAGGGATGTATATACCCGGGGCAAGAGCCCCTGTACCAGTCCCTCATTGCTGTCATGATATTATTACCCCGTTCAATAAGCCCGATAAATAATCGTTATCGGGACTACTGCTAAAACGCCCTGTAACGCATCAGGAGCGCCATATTCATACTAACCACAGATTTCCACTATCGTGTTATTCAATGCGCTTATGCAGGCTCACAGGAAGCTATGGCGGTATAAGACACTACAGCGCTCAATTACTTATTAAATAGCTTGCGGTGATTACCAGGATAATCACCCTATTCCACGTCACCTCAATCGGGTTATTCTGTTTACGATACAATCATGACTATTATCACCAACACGGATAATGCCCCGTTTACAGTCGTTACCAATGGCCTTGTTTACACATATCAAAAAACTTTCAGGGATAACGGGTCACCGTAGTATCTGTAACTGACAGGTATTGTAAGCGTCAATATCAGGCAGACAGAGCAATACCGACAGGCTTACTACAGGTTAGTTCACTGACTGAGCATTTAACGCTCATCACTAATACGCAGACCAGTAATAAACCATTGATACTCACCTGCTGATTTTCAGGCATGACCATTCACCCAAAACGTTACTGTTAACCAGTAACCACCCTGTCGTTATGATTATTAGATTACTGATGTTAATCATCTTCACTTTTATCCTGACGAGGACTAGTCAATGGTAATATCGACTCAATTCAATTCTGTTTTCTTAATGATAGATTTTTAATGAGTGCTAAACATTCAGGTTGTGACTACATTGAATGGTGTATTTCTTACCTGATGGCAATGATTGCTCAATGGATACCATCCAATAGTACTATCCCCTTAGTGAATACCTTCAGATAATAATACCTCCCAGGCATAACCCACTTACTGATAACACATCATCGATTACTGTTACAAATGATAAGACCCCTTCTTTAATATATTAATACCAATCCAACACGCCAGGCATAACAATAGCTATGAAGATAACCACGCCAGACAGCACTTACCTACAACAAACGCCTGCATCAGTTACTCTGGAATTATCTTTTTTCAATAACATGAAAATAGACACCACGTCATATCAAATAACCTCAATCAAATTAACCCCGTATCATCACTGCCCGCAGAAGCCCTCAATCCTGATTATGAGCAACAAAATGGAAATACCTCATGGCAGCCCGACCTGATACCAGAAATGCCCCCTGAAGCGAACCAGGCACCATGATGGGGATGAAAACGAAAGCATGCAGGAGAACAAGATAACCTATTGAGACGATACTCATCCAGTAAACAGAGAAGCATCTGAGAGATAAACAAAGAAAATGACAACTTTAAAACCATGGTAAAACCTTGTCAAAACCAGTATAAATCAACAATAAAACCTCACGATGACTACCAGATGTGTTTTTAAGTGACGATAAAACCATCATCGTGATACTGTGTAGCTACAACAATCACCACCATAACCACTACTATGTAGTTTACGATTACAGGTATCCACAATGGTTGTACATTACGACAATGGCAGACAACATCTTATAAAAACCCGTGACCTGAGAGTCTGTGCTTTTTATGCCGGGTGGCTGGGTGTTAATAAAATAATTAACACCCGTGACATTCCTCACCAGGATGCAGAAAGTTGTCGACAGGCACTCAACAAACTGATTAATCAGTTCATACCGAATGCAGAACAGCGGGCAAGACTTTTTTCTGATATGGAAACAGCCCGTGATGAAAACATCCTTCCGCTGGAAAGTTTTGACTGGCTAGAACAGGATGAACGGGCAACATTCTGGTTATGGGCGTATATTTGCAAGGCCGGAGACTACGAACTTGGTATTGACAAACCAGCAAATGCAGAGTTCGGAAAGAACTGGTATCAGCGAATGAATCTGAGTGTATCTCCGACAAGCCACCAGGAAAGAATTAATATTATCATCTCTTTTTTCGACAACATTATTATTCCGACCCCACCGGTAAATCATCTCAAGCGCCAGGTCATGGACAGGCTGAAAGACCAGTGGAAAAATATTTACAGCAAACCAGCTCCGCTGAAATGGTTACCTAATGAAGAAGACGCGGTACTGTGGGCATGGAACAGCCTCAAATCGCTTCAGGAAGAAAGAAATGCGCCCACTATCGGGCTCTCATTAAATATTTCAACGCCAGGAATGAGTACCTGGTTTACCCCCTGAGTCATTCTGAACGCAATTTAGCCCTGCGCACGGCGATCGACTTATGGGACGATGCACCGGATACAAAGCGTTTATTCCTTCTGAACCTGAATAAAGCCTGGAACCAGCAAAAATTACGTCAGTCCCGTACCGATAAAAAAGCACTCAATACGTACCTGAAGAACGAAACAAAAACTCGACTGGACTTTATGGCAGAACGTAGCGGAGTTCGCATCAGTGATATGCTGGAAATGCTGATTAATGACCATTACCGAAAAACCTGTGGTGGTGAGTGAGGGCTTTGCGCTAAAAACAAGGTGAGCGGAGGCAGTAATACAGACCAGAAATGACATTCAAAATAATTTCAGACCTATATTACCGGTGTGAGAACGGCAGCAGAAGTGCTGCCGTTTTGTTATTTCACTCACGGAGGTTAATGTGTCCAGTAAGAACAAACGGGGTCCCGATACCCTGTTACCGTCGTTATTCCTTCTCCCGGGTCAACTGTCCCACAAAATACCCGTGCGTATGCTTCTCGCGCTAAGTCACAGCTATGCTTTCTGTTCCGGTACCCAGGTCTCTCTGATACACGGTCCGCCAGCTCATGAAGGCGGCTATTTATTGCCAGTAATAAGGGAGAAAGAAATGCATTGTCCGAATTGCGGTTCGCAAAACATACGACTGCGCCATGTGGGTAAAAAGACGGGTGGGGTCATTGGCGCAACAGCCGGAGGCATTGCCGGGCTTGAAGGAGCCTCCACCGGTGCGCTGATAGGTTCAGTCATTCCGGTTGTCGGTACGATAGCCGGAGGCCTCATTGGTTTTCTGTCCGGCGCCTGTGCTGGTGCGGTGGCAGGCTCTCTGGCCGGAGAACAACTGGACGGTACCGTCTTTGATGAATACGGCTGCACGCAGTGCGAGCATATCTTCAGTGCACCGTAACGTTAATAAGGGTCAGCCCATCCTGCACAAAGCCTGAGCCGCTGACCGTACTCGCTACGGCACGACTGATGACAGGGCGTGTCAGCATGCTGTCGTCATTTCAGCTACCTGGCACTAACCCTTTGTTAATTCTCCTGTTTACTGAAAGATGAATTTTACTTTTTCTTTTCCGCCATTACGGGGGATGGACATAACGTGTCCCTCCCCGCCCGCATAATAACCGCATGAAATATCAACCTATTTATCGCACACGGAGCGTCCATGCAACGACCCGATGAAGAGGCCCGCTACGACCGGCTGGCCGTCAGATTGTCGGTCATTATCAGCCGGTTAATGGCCGGAGAAACGCTGACCCTTCAGACACTGTCCGGTGAGTTTGGTGTATCGATACGCACCCTGCGTCGTGACTTACATCAACGGCTGGTCCACCTCGACATTATCGGGGAGAACGGCACGTATCGGCTCAGTGAGAGCGCCACGCGTGATCACTCTCCGGGGGCCGTTTCCTTTGCCCGCAGTACCGGTATCGCACGCATTATCCCGTCGCAGAACCGGCAACTGATGCACCTGCTGATGAATGAAACGGGCACCTCACCCTGCTTTATCTGGCACGACTTACCGCCAGCATGGACACAGGCTGACAGTTTTCATCGTCTGGCCGAAGCCATTTGTCATCACCGGGTGGTCAGTCTGCTGGTCGGCGGTGTCCGTCACGATGAGCAGGAGCCTTACCGCCTGATTTACCGGCATCAGCACTGGTATCTGGTCGTCTGTTGCCGGGGGAGCCTTCGGGTGTTCCGGCTGGAAGACATTATCTCGGCCTCACTCTCAGAGCAAACCTTCCGTCGCCGGAGCGAAATCAGTTCGCTCATTACTGAAGAGGGATTTATCAGCGCACTGCCCCACTTTCGCTTTATCAGTGATGTCATTCACACCTTCAGGGAACAACACCCTGAACATCCATCCAGACCCAAAGGAGTCAAATCGTGAAACCTGTCGAAGGCCCTCTGCTGCTCTTCACCCTGATGTTGTCTGCCGTAACCCTGAGCGGCTGTGGCGACAAAAATGAACGCGAGTTTATCCGGGGATGCAAATCAGGCGGCGGTACTACCGCCGTCTGCGGATGTATCCGGGATGACCTCAAAACGAAATATACGCACGGGGAGCTGGAGAAAATGAACCAGCAATACGGTTATGTCCCCCCGCGCTTCATGGACAACATGCTGAGCGCTGCTCAGCAGTGCAGAAAATAAGGAAATCTGAACATGGCGCTTGTCATTAAATATTTCGCGATTGCCTTCGCCATCGCGCTTGTGGTCGTGCTGTTTAACGTGTTCGGGAGTACCGGCGAGATACGCAGTTTTGGTCAGGGAATGGAATATCTGTTCTGGATGACGCTTGGGCCCGGAGCCGGTATGACGGTCGGTGCTGCTCTTCGACAATGGCTGATGCCGGATGCGGTATACACCCGCGAAGGAATGACCGGATTACTCAAGGCCCGTCTGTTCTGGCTTGTGGGCCCACAGTATATCGGCTGGCTGGCCGGACTTATCGTCGTGGGTAAACAACTCATGTAACACGGCTGCCCCCCAACAACATTTTTGACTGAGAAGGAAAAATACCATGCGATTCATGCACGCCATCCTGTCAGCAGGATTACTGACCTTTGCCATCACGGCACAGGCGGTCCCCAATATGTGGAGCAGTGGCTTCGGTATGGGCGTCACCGAGTACATCATCACCAGCCCGGAAAACGTGATGATGAACCTGAACTGCACCGGCAACCCTGACGACCAGAATATCCTGCAGCATCACGTCATGCTCACCCTGCCTGACGGCAGCGGTGCCGATTCACAGGATGAGAAAACCGCCATCACCGTCGTCACGGATGACCAGACGTTCCCCCTGCCGTCCTCTCTGGGCTGGCGTAACGGCGACAACGCCTGGCTGTCGTTCATTGATGCCATCAGAAAAGCAACGTCGTTTGAGATTTACGTCAACGACAAACAGGTGGGGCACTTTACCCCTTCGGCTGGAAACGTTCACAAGGTTCTGGCTGATATGCCCGAATGCACGACACTGACCGCCGGGTAACCCGGCGCATCCCCGGTTTACAGCAAAATCAATCAAGGACAATACGATATGACCGACATTTCGACACTCAGCCAGCGACTGACGACGCCAACCCTGCATTTTGTTCTACTCACCGTCGCCACCTGCGGCATCTGGCCGTTACTGTGGCTGTACCGAAAACAGCAGATTATCAGCGACACCACCGGATATCCGGTTTGCGGCAATCTGTTTATCATCTGGCTCGCCGTCTGTTTTGGGCTCGGACGACAGTTCGGCGTGATGGCCTCACCGGACCTGGCGGGCTACTACACGGGCAGCGATACACTGTTGGCCTTAAGCGGCATTCTGTCGCTCACCTGCGGCGTGATGTACATCGTCTGGGCCTTTAAGGCCAGAGCAGCACTGCGACACTATGCGCTGAACACCTTCCGGTTTGACCTGAAGATGAATGCGTTTTATACCGTGGTGCTCAACGTCTTCTACATTACATACTGCATCAACGATATGCCGCAGGCACTGGCGAAGCACCGCATTATTCATGGTCAGGCCCCTGTGCCGCCGGAGTCTCCGTCACCGCAGTAACGCAGCTCTCCTCTTATTATCCGGCCGGGGCATTCCTGTGTGCCCCAGATTCATCCGGATCCCCCCTCTGAGATTTGACCCAATGACATTACTGAAAATCGTGCTCAACACCCTGCGTCAGGTGCTGACGTGGTGCGCCAGCAGCCGGGCGCAGCAGTTTGTGGAAGACCACTTCCGCGAAGAAGGCTATGACGAAGACAGTATTTACATCGCCAGACAGGCGGCAACCCTGCTCGCAGGTGCCTTAATCACAGCGCTCATGGAACAGATACTGCAGCTTATTGCCACACACTTAACCCACTGATGCCCTGCTCACTGAGCGGGGCATTTTGTTTTATGCCATTCATCAGGAACTGAATATGCAAGTCACTGACGATACGTCGTTACCGCCAGGGCAATTCACCCGCCGACAGGCTGAAGCCGTGGTCACGCTTTACCACAACGTCACTATAGAAGATGACCAGGGTACGCACTTTCGGCTGGTTATTCGCGACAGCGAGGGGACGTTAATCTGGCGGGCCTGGAATTTTGAAGCCAGTGCCGGGGAATGGCTTAACCGCTATCTGCTCAGCCACGGGATCCCCAAACACTGACACACCACAGCTTAACCCAATAGCGACCACACAAAAAAGCCATGCTCCCACAGGAGCATGGCTGTTTTGTTTATGCCGTTAAATCAACAATAAGGAATTTACCATGAGACTAGCCAGCCGCTTTGGACGGACAAACCAGATCCGTCGCGATCGTCCGTTAACCCGCGAAGAACTGATGCAGGTCGTTCCCAGCGTATTCAGTGCAGATCGCCACGGTTCCAGGAGCGAAAAATACGCTTACATACCCACCATTACTCTGCTCGAAAATCTTCAACGCGAAGGCTTTGAACCCTTCTTCGCCTGCCAGTCACGCGTACGCGACCCTGACCGCCGGGAGCACACCAAACATCTGCTGCGCCTGCGTCGTACCGGTCAGATAACCGGCCAGCAGGTTCCCGAAATCATTTTGCTTAACTCGCACGATGGTAGCAGCTCATACCAGATGCTGCCGGGGCTGTTCAGAGCCATCTGCACCAACGGGCTCGTCTGCGGACAGTCGTTCGGTGAAATTCGTGTACCGCATCGTGGCGATGTGGCCGGGAAAGTGATTGAGGGGGCTTATGAAGTGCTCGGTGTCTTTGATCGGGTGGAAGAAAAGCGCGAGGCCATGCAGTCACTTCGACTACCAGCACCCGCGCAACATGCCCTGGCGAACGCCGCACTGACATACCGCTTTGGTGAAGAATATCAGCCGGTGACCGCAGCGCAGATACTGACACCGCGACGGTATGAGGACCATCAGGACGACCTGTGGACCGTTTATAACCGCATTCAGGAATCGTTGCTGAAAGGCGGGCTGAGCGGACGCACCGCACAGGGTAAACGTACCCACACTCGTGCGGTTAACGGTATCGACGGGGATATCAAACTCAACCGCGCGCTCTGGGTGATGGCCGAAGAACTGCAGCAGGCACTGAGCTGATGCAGCACATTCCTGCAAATACCCGTCTGACGGCTGTCTGGCCCGTTTCCCTGCAAAACCAGTCCGGCTGCCGTTCCATCTCCGACGATGACCTCTGCGCCTGGTGCAGACATCTTTGCTACCGTCCCGGCGAGCTCAGCCTGTGCCGACTGTCTGTATCTGACAGCATCTGGCCCTCACGGTGCGATGAAGATGGCTATGCGCAGTCCTGCCCGTCACTCCTGCTGAACCAGCATCCCCAACCCGATAAATAAACAAGGAAAAACTAACATGACCGACATTATTAACCTTCACGATACCCTTCCGTTACCGCCACAACCTGCCGGTTCTGCGCCAGCGCTGGCCGCCACCCTCGTACAGGACGAGCAGCGCATCGGCTTTTGGCCGCAGTACTTCGGCAGCATACCGCAGTGGATAATCCTTGAGCCGACGGTCTTCGCGTGGATGGACCGTTTCTGCGCCGACTACAACGGCGGTATCTGGAATTTTTATACGCTCAGCAACGGTGGTGCGTTTATGGCCCCGGAAGCGGAGAACAATGAACCGTGGTCGCTGTTCAACACTATGAACGGCAACGGCGGTGAACTCAGTGCCGACGCTGCGGGGATTGCCGTCTGTCTGATGACTTACAGCCACCATGCCATGCGCACCGAATGCGATGCCATGACGGAGCACTACTACCGCCTGCGGGATTACGCGCTCAGTCACCCGGAATGCAGCGCCATCATGCACATCATCGACTGAGCATCCCGCCATGTCGTATGAACTGTCTCACCTGAATACCCTGTGGGATGCGCTGGGGAAAATAACGGTCAGGGATGAGGACGGAGACGTTGTGACCGACGAACTCTTCCTGCATTTTCTGACGGGCACCTCTCTCTTCCCTATCTGGTCATGGTTTGAATCCCAGCACGACGAGTTCGTCGTTGCCGTGAAACTGTACAACACATCAATCCCGGACGGGTCAACATAAAGGAAAAGCCAATGAATATAACCCCTTGCCCCCCCGACAGCGGGGGAATATCTCCCGCCGCACAGCGCACTATCCGACGTGCGCTGACCCTGCTGGAACGCCAGTTACGCGAGCCCGGCGCCTCCTTTACCTCCACCACCGCCGTTCGTGACTGGCTGCGTCTGCAACTCGCCTCACTGGAGCGTGAAGTATTCACTGTACTCTTCCTCGATAACCAGCATCGTCTGATAGCCCACGAAACGCTCTTCACCGGCACCATCAATCATACGCAGGTCCATCCCCGCGAGGTGGTTAAGGCCGGTCTGAAGCATAACTGTGCCGCTGTCATTGTGGCGCATTGCCACCCGTCAGGCCTTGCCGAACCCAGCAATGCAGATCGTCAGGTCACTACGCGTATTCAGCAGGCGCTGGAGCTGGTTGATATCCGACTGCTTGATCACCTGGTGGTGGGCGGCATGGAGATCGTCTCGTTTGCTGAGAGAGGGTGGCTTTAAGGAGAGAATAACGATGAAAATCATCAGCAAACGCCAGGCGATGGCGATATACCGCCAGCATCCGCAGTCCCGGTTGTTTCGCTTCTGTGCCGGCAAATACACATGGTCCGGCAGCATCTGCCACTACGCAGGTCGGGAAGTGCAGGATATCAGCGGCGTGCTCGCCGTCTTCGCAGAACACCGTCAGGACCGCAACGGCCCGTACGTCGTATTACGCAGCGTTACGCTGAATTAATTCACGTTTAAGGAAGGCTAAAATTGTCGAATACAATACCGCCTGTAAACCACGATATCGCCGCCCCTTGGTGGGGGCTTAAACGCGATATCACCCCCTGTTTTGGCGCACGTCTGGTGCAGGAGGGCAACCGGCTGCATTACCTGAACGACCGCGCCAGCATCACCGGCACCTTCAGCGACGCGGATTTACGCCATCTCGACCAGGCATTCCCGCTACTGCTGAAGCAACTGGAGCTGATGCTGCTTTCCGGTGAGCTGAATCCCCGTCATCAGCACTGCGTCACGCTGTATGCAAAAGGGCTGATATGCGAGGCCGACAGCCTCGGCTCGCACGGGTACGTCTATCTCGCAATTTACCCGACACCTGCAACAACAGAATAAACCTCCCGGCAGTTTTCCTTCGTTTAACTCACCAGTAAAGGTTTCCATTATGCAAACACAACCTGTTCCTCCGAAACGGGAGGTTTCGCCACGCCCGTCACCCGTGGCGATCTGGCAGCGCCTCCTGAGTCACCTGCTGGACCGTCACTACGGTCTGACGCTCAACGACACGCCATTTGGCAAAGATGGTGTGATCCAAGAGCATATCGATGCCGGTATCTCACTGTGCGACGCGGTGAATTTCATCGTGGAGAAATACGACCTGGTACGCACTGATCGTCGCGGTTTTAACGCGGAAACTCAGTCGCCGCTTCTCACCAGTATCGATATTCTCCGCGCCCGCAAAGCCACCGGGCTGATGACCCGTCATAGCTACAGGGCCGTTACCGACATCACCACCGGCAAATACCGTGAGGTGCAACCATGAAGCTGTCCCTGACGGTGGAAGCCGATGCCATCAACGTACTGGCCCTCAACATGGGCCGGATCGTCGTAGACATTGACGGTATTGAACTGACCGACCTGATCAATGTGGTGAACCAGAACGGTTATTCGCTTCTCGTTGCTGACGAACCGGGGAAATTGATTGTTGAAGATCCAATTCCGCCCGTTGCCCGCCTGAACGGCATTCAGTGCAGCACTGCACATATCACGGCGGAAGACAATGCTCTGCTGTTTACCCTTTCACACCAGCATGAAGACTTTGGCGAGTCTGAATGGATTAGTTATACCGGCTCGGGTTATCTGCTCCACCTGGGCGCGTGGTCGTTTCCGGTCTTACGCCTCAAACGCCTCGGTCTGTCAAAAGCCTGCCGTCGGTTATTAGTGACGCTTATGCGTCGCTACGCCGCTGGCATTGTTCATCTGGATGCCTTTGGCGAAGTGCTACCAAGTTTTACAACCTTTGACTGGTAACCCCACCTCAATCACCACAAGGTTTTTACATGCCGGAATTAACCACCGAAGTGGCTCTCAACATTCTGATTGGCTGGCTGCAGGACAACATCAGTTGCAACACCGGCATTATTTTCGACAACGACGAAGACAAGACGGATTCAGCAGTGCTGTTGCCCTGGATTGAGCAGGCGCGAAACGATGTTCGTAATCTCCGCCATCTTCAGCTTCTGCAACAGACCAGAACCTGTTAGCCACCGAACCATACTCACCACACACCTATAAGCCCCAGCCCTTACCGGCTGGCGCTTTGCTTTATATAAAGGAAATTAAAATGTCAGATCTTACCCTCACCGAACCTGAAGTGTTAACCGGCCATACCGATGTGATTTGTTCTACCAGTATTGAGCGCATCATCACCGGACGTAATTTCGCGATTGCACAGATTGAAACGCTGATACAACAACTTGACGATATCTCGACGCTGACCCGCAGCATCGGCGGTGGTAAAGCGAATGAATAGGGAATGCGGCAATACAGCTACGACTGCTGGCTGATGGAGGATACTGATACGGCCATGAAAGCCATTACTCGCAATATCGATCGTGGTATATGGCGGGATCTGATGCAACGCTCGGGAATGCTGGCGCTCATGGACGCACAGGTCCGCGACGAGTGGTACAACAGCCTGGAGAAAGACGATATTCCGGCTATCAGTGAAGAGAATATTCTCAACACATTCGAACAACTGCATCTGAATAAAGGTGAGGTGTTTGAACGAGGTGTGATTAACGTGTTTAAAGGTCTGAGCTGGAATTTTAAGACAAACAGCCCCTGTAGGTTTGGCGGGAAAATCATCGTGACGGGGCTTGTCAAATATGACCGGTGGGGATTTGGTCTGAACTGGGGCTGGCAGCGTGACCGGTTAACGGACCTTGAGCGCATGCTGATGCTGCTGGATGGGAAGGCCATCCCCGACAATCGCGCCGACGTCACGCGCCGGTTAAGCGACCATATCCATGAGAACAGGCATAGCACCCGTTATGAGGATGAGATGTCTGTGATTAAGTATTTTCAGAAGGGAACTGTCCATATCACGTTCAGGCGATCGGAGCTGGTCGATAAGCTGAACGACATTATCGCGAAACACTATCCAGGGGCGTTGCCCACTAAACAGTAAGGAACCAAATTATGGTATCATTTTCAAACATGGATGGTGCTCACTGCGATTCCGTAGTAGATCACTATACCTTGCCATCAAATAGTATTCAGATGGATGTAAAAGTTCCTGTTCAACCATCAAATTTTGACCCTTTGCAGAAGGGGGCCTTAATGGGGGCCTCAACGTTTATGGAACAAGATAAAAACCATTCTAATCAATGCAATTACAAAACAAAATCCATTCCAATCCGGGACTGAGGGAAGAGCTGGAGCAGGAAGTGGAAAGTCTGATGTCCGCTATAACGGCCATTTCCAGTATTCATGAGCTTTCCCCTTCACCTGTGGGAGGGAACACATGGGCATCGCTCGAATCACATTATCTTGAGCTCCACCAGAGGACGTTCGACCGGCCCGCGCCTGTTCGTCCTGCCAAACCTGAATACAGTCCTCTCCCGTCCGCACCAGACGAACGTAGCGGTCGTGGTTTTCTGGGGGGATGGTTCGAAACCGATGCGGCTCGCACCGAACGACAGAATGAGAACCAGCGACGGTGGCAACTGGAAGTGGCGGACGTTGAACGCGAAAACACACTGCTTAAACAACGGTATGAGAAACAACGTGTGGCCTGGGCTGAGCAGTATGCAAACTGGCAGTTTGACGCTCAGGAATATAATAAAAACTCCGCTCTCACTGCAGGTGTTGCACGCGAGCAGTTCCGTTCGGATGCCCGTTTCTTTGAAGACTGCCTGGCAGAGGTGCTCTCACAAACGGAATGGCCGCGCGAAACGCTTGTGACTTTTGAAGTCAGGCCTGACGCGTCAATGGTCCTGCTTGATATTGATTTACCTGAGATTGAGGATATGCCTGATAAGATGTATGGCGTCAATGCAAGGGGAACGGATATCACTGAAAAAACGATGACACAGAAAGCGGTCCGGGAGAGTTATGCAAGACACGTCCACGGTTGTCTGATGCGATTAGCTGCCATCGTATTTCGGACGCTTCCGTTTGAATACGTCGTGCTTTCCGGCTTTACTCAGCGGATCAGCAAACAAACGGGTTACCTTGAGGATGAGTACATTCTTTCCTGCAGGATAGACCGCCATCATATGGAAAAAATTAACTATACGAACCTTGAAGACGTGGACCCGATCGCGGTACTGAGTGTTCAGACGCTTATCCGGAAAATGAGCGCCACTTTCCTGTTTCAGGTCATTGACCCTTTTACGATAACTGCAGGCACCAGCTGACTATGCAACTAAACACCCGACAGGAACGAATTTATACTCTGGCAAACTTACTGGGTACGGGAAAACCCGTTTCTGCGGCAAAAATCATCAGCGTTCTTGACTGTTCGGAACCTACCCTCAGTCGTGCACTGAAGGAGCTTCGGGAGTCCTATGCGGCGGAAATCAAATACAGTAAAGCCGGTCATTCCTATCAGTTAGTTTGTCCCGGCCAGCTCGATAAAAAAACATTACGCCGGATGAATGAAGCTCTCACTCAGAATGCAGAACAGAAAGCGCAGGATATTTCGACAAAGGTGGTGCTGGATAAAGATCTGAAGACGACTGTCTCTTTATCCATTCGACGTCGGGTACTGCGTAAAATTGACAAGCTGGCGGAACTAACCGGCACGTCCCGAAGTGAAGCGGTAGAGACTCTCGCTGAAATGAAGGTCGAGGACTTTATTAAGGCAATTCAGTTTAAAAATAAACCGGAATAAAATCATTCCCGGCAGAGAACCAATCTGGGGCTACCTGCAAAATTGGCCCCTATATCACAACCGGTTTAATCATCCTCCCAGGTATCACAGTCAGAAATTCTTTGCACATTCTTTACATCGCTACGGAACGTACGAGTGACTTATTTTCCTGTCGAGGGAAGCTGAACAGCCTCAACGTTACCTTCATCAAATCATGTCATTTGGACGTTAACTATCAGATTTAGGGCTGGTATTCGTGATATACAAAAGCCTATAGTCAGAGAAAAAGCGGCCAGATGTGCCACTGTTCCCCAATTATTTACCGCAAGGAACAATTTTAATGAGAAGACTCCCCGTTTACCTGTTGCTTGATACATCAGGTTCAATGCATGGCGAACCCATTGAGGCTGTAAAAAATGGTGTTCAGACGCTGCTAACCACGTTGAAGCAGGACCCATATGCTTTAGAAACAGCGTTTGTGTCGGTTATTACTTTCAGCTCCTCAGCACACCAGGCCGTTCCTCTGACGGATCTGCTTAGTTTCAACCTGCCCTCTTTGACCGCGAGCGGAACCACAGCGCTGGGCGAAGCCTTATCTCTGATTGCGAATCGAATTGACTCAGAAGTCATGAAAACAACAGCAGATACAAAAGGTGACTGGCGACCGTTGGTGTTCCTGATGACTGATGGCGCTCCGACCGACGACTGGCGAAAAGGCCTTAATGATTTTAAAGCAGCCAGGAAAGGCGTCGTTGTAGCCTGCGCGGCAGGCCATGATGCGGACACCAGTGTACTGAAAGAAATTACAGAAATCGTCCTACAGCTCGATACCGCTGACAGCTCTTCTATCAAAGCGTTCTTCAAATGGGTATCGGCGAGTGTTTCTGTAGGAAGTCAGAAAGTTGACGCGGGTAAGAAAGAGGTTATCGGTCTTGATGATTTACCTCCTCCACCGCCAGAAGTGAACGTAGTTTTATAGGATACTAATAATAGAGGGGATCCCATGACAGTCAGCTTACGAAAAGGTCAAGGCGTTAGCCTGCGTAAAAATGAGTTCGATCTTTCTTCGGTCACTATCGGTCTTGGCTGGGATATTAATGAAGAAAAAAAAGGTCTTCTAGGTGGGCTTTTCGGTAAAAAAGAGGAAGAGTATGACCTTGATGTCATCGCCTTCCTTTGCAACGATGCCGGAAAGGTTACTGACCTCGGAAATGTTGAAAACGGTAAACCCACGCTGGTTAATGGCGATATTGTGTTTTTTAACAGTCTTCGCCATAAGTCTGGGCAAATCTGGTTGACTGGCGATAACCGGACAGGTGCCGGAGACGGAGACGATGAGCAAATAATTGCAAAACTAAATAGTCTCGATCCGAAGTATGAAAAAATTGTCTTCATTGTTCAAATCTACAACGGCGAAAAATTACAGCAGCACTTCGGTAAAGTACAGAATGCATTTATCCGGGCGGTGGATGGAAGAAATGTCGAAATGGCCCGGTTTGACCTTTCAGGAGGCGCGTCCTTTAATGGTCAGCGATCGATGGTCTTTGCTGAACTCGTTCGTGAACCAACCGGCTGGAAACTGAATGCGATCGGTGAGCCGTCAACCACAGATTCCTTCGTCAGCCATCTGAGGAATTATATCTAAATGCGCAGACTACCTGTTTATCTCCTTATCGACACTTCGGGCTCGATGCGTGGCGAATCAATACATTCAGTGAATGTCGGTGTTCAGGCGATGCTGAGTGCCCTGCGACAGGACCCCTACGCGCTGGAAAGTGTCCATATCTCTATCATCACCTTTGACAATGAAGCCCGGGAATATGTCCCTCTGACAGCTCTGGCTGATTTTCAGTTTGTGGATATTCAGGTGCCCAGTGCGGGAGGAACATTTACGGGAGCTGCGCTGGAGTGTCTGATGAGTTGTGTGGACCGGGACATCCGCCGGTCTGATGGCGAGCAAAAAGGTGACTGGCGCCCGCTGGTCTTCCTGATGACTGATGGCACGCCTTCTGATGCGTGGGCTTATGGTGAAGCCGTTAAAGAGGTTCATCGCCGTTCATTTGGCTCCATCATCGCCTGTGCTGTTGGTCCTAAAGCTGGGCATGAGCATCTTAAGCAACTGACTGCCAAAGTTGTAGCGCTGGAGACGCTTGATTCGACAGCCTTTTCTGGCTTTTTCAAATGGGTCAGCGCAAGTGTGGCATCAGGAAGTTCGAGTGCCGGGGTAAATGCCTCCTCAGACACGCTTCCCCCTCCTCCACCTGAAATACAGCTGGTCCTTTAAGTACTAACCGGTATGGCAGGAGGACAACCTTGCCATACATCGTTTCAGTCCACCAATGAAGTGGACGTAATTTATAGCGTGATGGGGTTTCTTATGAGACGGCTTCCCGTATTCTTTGTTCTGGACTGTTCAGAGTCCATGATTGGTGAAAATCTGAAAAGGATGAATGATGGCTTACAGATGATCGTTAACGATCTGCGTAAGGACCCCCATGCACTCGAAACAGCCTGGATTTCGGTTATTGCATTTGCGGGTGTCGCCAGAACTATTGTACCCCTTCATGATATTGTGTCTTTTTATCCCCCTCGCCTTCCTGTCGGAGGAGGGACAAGCCTTGGGGCAGCGCTACGGGAACTTACGGTACAAATAGATTCTCAGGTGCGTAAAACCAGCCTCGAAGAAAAAGGAGACTGGAAACCTGTGGTTTACCTGCTCACCGATGGACGTCCTACCGATGATATTTCGGGTGAAGTAAAACGCTGGAATGATTATTACGCCAAAAAAGTGAACCTGATCGCGGTAGGTATGGGGAATTCGGTAGACCTTGGTGTGCTTCGCCAACTGACTGAAAACGTTTTACTGTTTACGGAAAGCCAGGACGGAGATTTCACGCGTTTCATACAGTGGATCACCGCCTCCGTCACGGCCCACAGCAGAAGCGTAGGAGAAGATACTCAACCGCCACTGAAACAGACCGACTATATTGTCAAACTCGCCAAAGATGAAATCACCAGAGCTTACGATGATAACTGCGTGGTTTTGACCGGGCGTTGCAGCAAAACACGTCGACCCTATCTTATGAAGTATGAACGGCCACCGGCTAAGGTGTCAGGACTTGCATTTGACCTGAACCTGAACACCTTCAATATTGCAGGCTGCTATCCGATCGATGAAGACTACTTCTCATGGACGGATATGGTCGCATCTGGCGTTCAGGTTAATACCAGTGAACTCCACGGTGTACCTGGATGCCCGCATTGTGGAAACAGTAGCGCTTTCGCGATGTGCAGCTGTGGGAAGCTTCTTTGCATCGATGGGCCCGATGATGTTATCTGCCCATGGTGTGAGAAAGGACTGTCTTTTCAGGACGACGGTGGTCATTCCGATTTCAACGTTAGCAGAGGACGCGGCTGATGAGTGAATTGAGTACACTGGAGCATAAAATTGTCTCTCTTATTCTGGAAGAGTCAGCGGGGAAATCCGATCCTGAGGTCGCACTAAAACTAAGCAACGACCCGGCTATTTGCGGGCTTATAAATGATTTAAGAGAGTGTGTGAGAAACCCGGGGCTCAGGTTACCGTTGTCTGACGCCACTGCTCATAAAGAGGTTGACGCCGCATACGTTAGCCAGCAGGAAAGCAGCTTACTTACGTTCTGTGGTGAACAATCGCCACCTCCCATTCAGAACGATGTAAACCAAAACGACGACCATAATGCACAAATGGATGTTGTACAAATCAAACCAGAAACATCCAGGCAGGATATGAATGAAACTCCTGTACATGAGACCGCTGACACGACTAATCAGCAATCTTCTGTGCAGGCTTTATCAGTGATTAATGATGTGCAACAGGCTTTGTCAACCGCATCAGAAGCAGAGATATCGGGCATTATAGATAGTGACGATACATTGGAATCAGCTGAATCGCCTCGTCAGTCTGAGGCGATCTTACTCAGACCGGGAGAAATACCCCACAAAAAGACGACGGAGCATTCTCCTACTCTCCAGAAAGCGCCTGACGTATCCATTATTCTTGCAAATGCCAGGGTCGGTGAATCTTTTGACGCACTGGTAGATGTCATTACTGACAGCGGTGTTACGGCAGAAGTGACAGATATTCATTTTTCCCAAGATATCGGTCTGCTCTTTTGTAAAAAAGAGAAGCGCCTGAAAGGAACGCCAGCATTCAGCGGAAACTTTGAAATGACAGTGAAATGGTCATGTCCCTCACATTCAGATAATGAAAAAAAGTTACTTTTTGTTGTGAATCCCGACCCCAAAAGCCTCTGGAAAGTGATTGATCCCCCTGCCGACGCTCCTTTTTTCAAAAAGAGTATCGATCATCGAAATATCAGCTCTGCAACTGTAAATATCGTTGCTGCAAGTCGACGTGGACGTTCCCACGAACATGCCGGTACCTTCCGCGACGATGATTTTTATATCAATGTCAGTGATGAATCCGGATGGAACGTGTTGCTGGTGGCAGACGGAGCAGGTAGTGCCAGATTTTCTCGTGAAGGCTCTCGCATTGTAGCTGAAACCGTTGGTAACTACCTTTTCAGTCAACTAAAAGCAGAAAAGGGTCATGAAATCAAAGACAGAGTACTGCGATGGAATAGCGAAGATCAGCGGGCTGTATGGGATTTCATGAATCACCATTTCAGGCAAGCTGCGTTACTGGCTGTGCATAACATCAGTAGTGCAGCAATTATGGCCCAGGACAAAGCAAAGTCATTCTCAACAACTTTACTGGCGACCGTCACTTTTCGTGAAGGCTCTGAACTGTTTGCTGCGTCCTTCTGGCTTGGCGATGGCGCTATTGCTGCATATGGACCGGTCGGAAAGGTCAGGGTCCTTGGGGCTGCCGATAGTGGAGAATATGCCGGACAGACACGATTTCTTGACGCTGAGGCCGTCAGTGATTCAGGTTTCAGTAAACGCATCAGTATAGGTAAGTGGAATGATGTCTCTCACCTTGTGCTGATGACTGATGGTGTATCCGACCCGTGGTTTGAGACAGACAACGGACTACAGAATCCGACGAAATGGGACACGTTAATGACAGAGCTGAATCCTCTTCTCTCTGTTCCTGATCTGGCCTCATCGCAGCTGGTGGAGTGGTTAAACTTTTTCTCCCCGGGTAATCATGATGATCGGACAATCGTTGTTCTCTGGTGAGCTTAATGGGACCACAGGTGGGTATTCATGGCAAATATTGTTACATGTAAAACTAAGGATGGAAAAACCATTCAGTATGTCGATGAAGTCATCGGCTCAGGCTCAATGAAGGATGTGTATTTTTCTCCAGATAAATCGTACGTTGTGGCCTTCTATCATAAGCCTCAGAACGACCAGGCCCGCGAACGTATTAATATGATAACGGGCAGATACCGGCAAAATATTTTCGAACAATCAGGAGGAGATTACTGGAAAGGTCTTTTTTGCTGGCCTACAGATGTTGTCGAGCACGGCGACAAGGTGGGGATTGTGGTGCCCTCCTATCAGCAGCACTTTTTTTTCCGGTATGGCTCCAAAAATAACGACTTTCTCGGGATCAAAGGACGGGAAAAAGAAGGGAAATGGTTCGCCAGCGCCAACAATCAGAATAAATTTCTAGATCCCCGTGAAAGGGGCAATACTCTCAACTACCTGAAAGTTTGCTTACTGTTAACCCGGGCAGTCAGACGGATGCATGCTGCAGGACTGTGCCACAGTGACCTGAGCTATAAGAATGTCTTGATAGACCCTGAACTGGGCCACGCGTGCATCATCGATGTTGACGGGTTGGTTGTACCTGGCAAATACCCCCCCGACGTGGTTGGCACACCAGATTTTATTGCCCCGGAAGTGGTGACAACAAGCCACCTCCCCAAAGATGACCCTAAGCGTGTTCTGCCAAGCATAGCCACCGACCGGCATGCGCTTTCAGTGCTGATTTATATGTATCTGCTTTTTCGTCATCCCTTACGGGGTGGAAAGATCCATGACATGGACGATGAAGTGCGGGATGAAGCCCTTGCTATGGGGAAAAAGGCTCTGTTCATCGAACATCACACAGACCACAGCAACGCGGTTAAAATCAGCCAGGTCTCCTCATTTTCTCTTCCCTGGGCCGATCCTCAGAAAATCCCATACACCGTCCTGGGACCTTATTTAACACCGCTATTCGACCGGGCATTTATTGACGGGCTGCATGATCCGTCAAAACGGCCTACAGCGGATGAATGGGAAACGGCCCTGGTAAAAACGGTCGATTTAGTTCAGCCTTGCCAGAATGATGCCTGTGAGCAGAAGTGGTACGTTTTTTCCGGCAAAACGAAACCGGCGTGTCCTTACTGTGGAACGCCATACAAAGGTAAGCTTCCGATCCTGAATCTGTATTCATCCAGAAAAGCAGGGTCTTTCAGGCCTGATGACCACCGGCTAATGGTCTGGAGCGGGCAGTCTGTATATGCCTGGCATGTTAACCGGCTGGTTGCACCCAATGAAAGAACAACTGCTGACCAGAGAAAAAGAGTGGGTTACTTCGTTTTCCATAATGACCAGTGGTGGCTTGTAAACGAGGGAATACACGGGTTGATGTCTCTACCCGACCGCAGAGTGATAGCTATTGGTGATAAGCTCCGCCTGGATGACAACGCTCAGTTTATTTTCTCTACTGAGGAAGGTGGGCGATTGGTGGTGGTTCAGCTTTTGGATAATTAGATACGGTTTCTCTTGTTAACCTTTACCATTGATATCATAACGTCAATATGAGCCCACCATTAGGTGGGCCATAAATATCATAGTCGAAACGGAACGTTGCGGCTATACTGATTTTTTAAATTCAGCATTCGTCATATTCAGACCGTCCATTAGATATCATTAATGATATTGCCTTCAATGAAGGTCTTCCTGGCTATATTACCTACAAGATTTGTTGAAACCCCATCAAAAGTCCCGCCAATAACTCCGCCTACAAGTGGGATCATTTTACCTAAGTTAATTGCCCCTTTTTCACCAAACTTAGTGAGCAGTCTGAAACCTACACGCTTATTGATAGCTGTGATTGTTTCTCTTGAAATATTCTTAATTAACTGCGTGGACAGTTTTGAACCAATGACAATCCCTGTGCCCTTAAGAATGTCTTTTGCAGCATTACCAGCTAGGCACGAATAAACAAGCGCTTTCACACGATCATCCTTAACATCATAACCGCCCATGATAGCAATTGTTGTTATCATACTAATTTGGACATACATCACAGTCGCGATACTTGCTGGAATTGCTACAGGTAGAGTAATAATACCTCCAAGTCCGGAAACAAAACCAGTAGTGGCAGATTTTGTATTTTGCCATCTAATAAGAGAGTTGACCTTTTTTGCTAAGTCCCCTTCACCCTTCAGATAGTTTTCAGCCATCTCGTAAGATGAGTTCGTTCCCGGAATGGTTCCATCCAGTGCTTTATCGTAGGCCCAGTTGAGAGCCTGCATGATTTTTCCTTCGCTAATTTTATCTGCCATATGACTATCCTGTTGATTTATAATTTTTATTACAGTTTTAAACGTGGGAGGTCTAGTTTGTAAAGATCTGATTGTATTATATTTGTGCTGACACCCATCCCCTGAATTTTCGCTCTTAGATTTACAAAGTCTGTACTTGACAAACGTGGGTCAAGGCAGATTTCCTCAAAAAGGTCATCAGGAGTGATATTTATTTTATATAGATCCCCACTCCCATTTTTATCACCTATATCATCGACAATGAGTCTGACTTCATTTTCATGGGAAAAGGCAGTTCTTTTGGTACATAATAGCTCAGCGAATTGCGTATTTTGCCCTCCACTGATGAATGCCGTAAATGAGGTTGAAGTAATGAACTCTTTGATTTCTTCTTTATCCTTATAACTTACCTTTCCAATGAAGTATTTTAGACTGCAATATTCGTCAGATTTATTGTTCAAGGTGGAGAATAGTTTTCGGATGGTTGTTTTTACTCTCACTCCTCTTTTTTCAGGGCTATAAATTCTCCACATTGCATCAGTGTCTTCGTTTTCAGTCCAACACTGACCATACCATGAGTCGCTAAGGTTCTCCAGAGACGCTATTTCTCCAGTATCAGAAACCACTTCAGTCTTGAGGAAAAAGTTTTCATATGGATCATCCCACATAGAAGGTCGAACTAATACCAACTGTTTTGCAGCAATTACTTCTAAAAATCGTTCAAAACTAAATATCCTATAAACAGGAGCATCAACATCACTAATGTTAATTATGTTTTTATTGAGTTTTTCTAGCTCATTTTCCATCAACACTATCCTTTCTAATATCTTATTGATTGTTTCTCATTGAGAATCACCAAAAAATTGGTGGTTTTAATGAGGTAAAGCCTTGCTGCAAGGAAAAATGTGTTGGGTACAGTGGTGTCATTCCAGACTGTCGATCACTTCCCCCCATTTTTCTGCGTTGTTGAAACTCCCGCTAGATATACAGTTGTTGTGATAGTGGACTGCATATTTAACACGCAAGTTTTTAATCATCTCAGCCTGTGCTGTGCAAAAAACAAGATATACAATAGCGACTATAACCTGTTCAGGGCCAGCCCCAAGATGAGATACCGCTTTTTTGAACGAAGGCGCTACTTCTTCAAGAAGGTAAGTGACGCCAGGGTTCTTCCTGCCTACATATGAGATTTCGGATCTACGACCTTCATACTCCATCTCAAACAGACGAAAAGGTAGGTTACTCAACACCGCCCTAGCCGAGTGGTTAAATGCAGACGCTCGATCGTAAAATTCAATAACAAACCAGTAAACATCCTGTTCGGTGGGGAGCTTACTTCCCAACTGTCGGGCCAGCAGTTCCGCTAAGTCCATTGTCTCATCATCTGTTTCAGGCAATTTTGTTTTAACACCGCCAATCACAAACTCATTTTTAGTCAAACCAAACAAACTTCCCAAACCCATGATGCTAACCTCATGCACCTAAAAAGATGAATATATCAGAACCACTGACTGTGCCCACCTACCCTTTTTCATTCAACGCATGCACGATCAGTGCTTACACCGCGACATGAAAGGCAATATTTGTGTACGGTATATCGCACCCTAAGAAGTGAGGCACCAAGCCCATTCCCGGACTACGCCTGGTCGATGACAAATCTCCCAAGTACAATGACCGGAATGGCATCAGACGCGTTGCGTCGGTATGCCTCAGGCACCGTGTTGCGTTGGATACTCCCCAAAGATATTCACATTTAGAGAGAGGTGATTTCTGAAATTTTAGCCATGGTCCGTTTTTTATCAATGCGGGGCTGTAGCCATGCCTGAAAATCCGGGCGTGTTTCCGCTATCCTGACGGCTTCAACAGAGAAAACCTTATATTTGCCCTGCTGCTGGGGCTCACCAAGCCAGCGGCGTATGGCGGCGTCTGTCCACAGACGGTAATACTTAAGTCTGTAGACGGTGATCCACTTTTCTGACCATGCATCAAATTTCTGGCAACGCTGCTGATACCGTCGCTCTTCTTCTCGTTTTTTCCAGTCGCTGTCTACAGCAAACTTTCGGTGACCAACAAAAATCCCCTGGACTTTGCCCATATCCTATCCCCCCCGATATGCAGTCACTATCCAGGGTAACAGTTAAGAGCCGTAACGACCAGCAGCTCCGGGCAGAATAGTCCAGTGGGACCGGCACCTGACCCCGGAGAGGTGTCTACTGTATGCGACAATGCGGGAAAACCCGGAGTTGGCCATCTCCATAATTTCTGAATGCCGGCACGACCATCAGGCGATAAAATAGCAAACGTAAGACAACATACCTCAAGTTCTTTGGACCTTTACCGTGCCCAGCCCGCCCCTCGCCGCGCGTGTGAAAAAAAGAGAAAAATGAAAAAAAAGAAAAAAAGAATATGCCGAAAATGTGCACAGTCGTGACTCACGCAGAGCGTGACACTCCGGGGCAAAGGCTTTGCAGGGCTACGAGGCATGTTGTCTTACGTTTGGGTGTGGTTGTCCGTCCCTCCCGTTTTCGGTGATTGTTTCACCTGACCTCCCGCTTTAACATTCATCGCTGGTGGCCCCGCCGTCACGGCGTAATTTCTTACTGAGCGAGGTTTGTGTGAGTAACAGAGGCAGAGAAGACAGCGTTACCGATGTGTTTAAATCTCAGGTGCGGAATGCATGCCGTGAATACGGAATGAGTGATCTCATTGCCTCACTGAACGGCCGCGACCGGGATATTAATGCCGATACCCTGTTCGGTGTCTGCGACCGATTCTTCCTGGTCGAGATGAAATCGTACAACCGAAATGTTCGTGATGAAGCCAAAAAGCCTGCAGTCTGCCTTCTCTGCAATGGATTACAGAGAAGCTCTCGGGTTCGCAGCTGGCACAGAGCATGTCACTTCATCATGTGGGGGCGTATTGTTAAGGATTCGCTTGAAACCCGTTTCACCATCTACCAGGACAGTGTATGTCGGGATTCGGTCCTTCCGAACTGCAGTGGTCTCGGGGAGCCTCCGAAACCAACCATCTATCGGGGGGAGGACCTGGCAAGGGGAGCAGCTTTAGGTACTGCGGGCTTATCAAAACCAGATTTTTTCAATTACCTGTGGTGGTTGTTAAATGGCCGGGCTGTAGATGTAGACGAATTTAAAATCGCGCCCGGTAGCAGGTTAGGTTTCAGTTTGTTTGGTACATCAGATGCAACCGGTAAGGTAATAAGTAAAACGTTCAGAACTTACGATGACCTTGAAGTGTGGGCTGAAGATGCATTAAAACAATTAGTCACCTTCAGGGGATAACTATCTGAAGATATTTCGCCGGTGTGAAACACGTTTTTACTGTCGACTACAGTAGACAGTTCCCCACCGGCGTCGGCTACAATAGACATTCCCCCCTGAGGCGATCAGCTGCAAGGACACCTCAACTGGCATCGACTACAGTAGACATGTTCTCTGCTGCGGCCTTTTCCCGGGACGCCGTCGCCAGCGTCGACCACAGTAGACATTCCCCCTGCAGCGGCCCGCTGCCGGATTGCCACCACCGGCGTCGGCTACAGTAGACAGTTCCCCTGCGGCAGCCTGCTCCTGGATCGATGATCCGACTGCGTCTCCTGTGCCAGTGGGCAATCCACCGGCTTCACCCTCCCCCCTTTTTAGTCAGCATGACATCTGCAGACTGTACTTGTATAACACAGCTCTACCGGTGATGGCGGGATTTAAGAATGAGCCGAACAGATACAACTGGGGGCGCACTAGGGATTCGACTGAACGACTTCACTGTAGCAATCAACGAGTAAAACTGTGGGCATAATGTTGCAAGCCTGTTGTTAAGCCATCTGCCTGGTGAGAAACCGTGTACATCACTGTCACCGCAGCACACTAGGGGGCATGTCTGTAAATGAACGGGAGAAGCAGACTGACTGTCGGTTTTTCTCGGTGTCAGATAAGTCTAACAATAACCACTATAGAAAGAATAACCATTACAGATAGTGTGATCTGAGTGGGAAAGACGAATTACTTCTGGTAGTAGACCGGCTCGTTATGGCCTGAAACACTTCAGTCACAGGCCTTGAATTTTCATCAGAACAAAGACTTGTACCAGCAGGATCCCTTTTAAGAAGTAATGAGTCTGGGCAGTCAACGCCGTCAGCTGAGAAACTCTTATCGCTAACGCTAAGCTTTTCACTTACCTGCGTGGTTAAAGTATTTTCACGATCCCCTGATTATGTTTTTTGAAGTTATCCACCGGATAGAATAATTAATTAAGATTAATGAGGTTTATACAAAGAACAACAAAGAACAACAAAAGAATAGCGATCGGCTTAGCCCTTTATTCATGCGGCTTTCAGGGTTTCTGTATCATCGCTGGCGGGTAGTTCATCAACGCTGGAGGGCAAATGCTCAACGCTGGAGGGTCAGTAATCAACGCTGGAGGGTGGATTATCAACGCTGGCGGGTTGTAACTATCAACGCTAGCGGGTATTCTCCATAAGTATCCACAAGCGGGGCTTTTCTCACAATGAACAGTGAAAACAATCAATTACCGTTAATTATCACTGAAATAGAAAAAAGTACGGGCGAAGTTATACAGCTGATCCCCAACTCGAAACAAAGCATCCAACCTAAATCGCTTCTGCGACTGGGTGTATTTGTTCCGACCCTGAAAGATGGTTCTGATCCCATGTCCAGAGGACATCACATCGACGCCACCAAGGAGTTGTGCAGACTGTCATCTCTCTCCGGAGAAGGTTACGAGAAGATCAGCATTTTCGGCCCGCGCCTTGATATGGATACTGATTTTAAGGTCTGGTTAGGGATTGTGGATTCACTGACCAATAAGTACCTGGAAAAGGACGGCACTGTACGAATGAATTTCATTGATTTTGCATGCAGCTGCGGGCTGGCGACAAAGCGTGTCGACTCCCGGTTACGCAAGCGATTCAGTGACTCTCTGACGCGAATTCAGCATACGCATTTCCAGTTCATAAAGCCGTCTTCGGTTGAAGGCAAAAAAATCAAAATTGATATGAGTCTGGTCTCCACCTCTTACTATGATGAGGGTACCGATGAGGTCATCATCAGGCCAAACCCGGACCTGAACACCCTCTACCAGGTCGATGGTAAAACTAGGCTATACCTTAAAATTCTTAAAACCTTGGCCCGAAAAGAGTCAGCACAGGCGCTGTACCTGTACCTTGTGGAGTTACCGGATAACTTCTATCGCATTGGCTTTGACCGACTCAGGGAACGGCTGCAACTCACTGCACACAAAGGCTCTCAGAATGCCACCATCAGACGGGCGTTGGAGCAGCTGGAAGAAGCTGGCTTCCTGAAGTATTCGATCGAGAAATCCCGTGGTGATTATGTGCTGGTCATTCTAAACAGAAATAAGAAAATATCCTGACCACTGTCTGAGTAGCCAGCTCTCAGCTGGCTACCACATACATCCCTTCTTTTCGTGACCCCCGCACAGATCTGATATCAGGTGGCAATCAGCCACCAGCGTTGATAACCGTGGCCGCTGGAGGCCCCGCTTACCCGCTAGCGTTGATACCCGTGACCACCACAGGCCCGGTTTACCCGCCAGCGTTGATACTCGTGGCCGCTGGAGGCCCCGCTTACCCGCCAGCGTTGATACCCGTGACCACCACAGGCCCGGTTTACCCACCAGCGTTGATACCCGTGGCCGCTGGAGGCCCCGCTTACCCGCCAGCGTTGATACCCGTGCCCCCTTCTGGCCCGGCTTACCCACCAGCGGTGATGCACGAGACCACCACAGGCCCGGCTTACCCGCCAGCGGTGATGCACGAGACCACCACAGGCCCGGCTTACCCGCCAGCGGTGATGC
>OLKA01000013.1_pt1 | contig 49325 bp, 49 predicted proteins | sample 1601591 | NCBI WGS metagenome assembly OLKA01 (sample SAMN04436910, study PRJEB24849) | human gut metagenome | biome: human gut; feature: NICU; material: stool | host: Homo sapiens | place: USA: Saint Louis, MO | collected 2012-05-24
GTCAAAATCGGTGTTGCAAAAACGGGAGTGACCATAGATTCCGTTTTCCAAGCGGACCCCTTGATGGTCAAAAAATGAGCCTAACGTACAATAATTTTCGATATCCAAACTGACCCCCATAAGAGTTATCAAACTATCACCCACTACCATTTTGATTGGTTGACCCCTGCTGGCGACTACCCCAAATCTGCTATTATGGTAGTTGAATGCAAGGATGGCCGGTGGATGATAGTTCAGGAGTTTGGGGAAGATTATGGCTGCTTCGAAGGTGTGCTGAAGAATGAAAGCGATCTTATCACTAAGCCTACTTTTTATCCCGGCTTGCGAAGTGCAGCTATCTCCGGTTTTGGTATGATGAAGCAATTATACCCACTGTACGATGATAATCTCTTTAATGAATTCCTTTTAGAAATTTCGGAATAGGTATTTATATGACCAATATCCTTATGCCCGATTGCCTTGTAATGTTAAATAATCTCTTACAGGCTATTGAGAATGCACCCGTTGAGTGCGATGGTCATACATTAATGATAAGCAGTGCTCTAAATCATGCAGGCATTTCTCATCAACGAATGTGCGGGGTAGTTAAAAACCCAAAAACAAACTTTGAGTTATATCCACACTTCTGGATTCAGATAGGCGAATTTACTCTGGATTACCGACTCAGGATGTGGGTTGGGTATTATTCCGGTGAAAAACTAGCAGAGGATGCCCCTCACGGGATATTCCATGTTCGAGGGCTTGAGTATCAATACGCTTCTGGTACCCTTTGCCCACCAGCAGAGCTTGACTTTAATTTATTGAACTTTATGAGTGATGATTTTTACGGAAAAATTAACCATACTGAACTTACCGCTCTTGCACATTCAGTAAATTTAAGTGACTTAACCTGTGTAAAAAATCCTTGATAAATATGTCGAAAATACATCTCATTACTACATGTGCGAAAAGTAAAAACGGCCCGGTTCTGGATACTGTATTTCCCTACAATATTCCGGATATATGGAATGCGTACCAGCAATGGAAATGTCTTGTGCAGTCCAGATACACTTCGGGTAAAGATGAAATTACTGAAACCCAAAATATATACCGTGGCGCTCACTGGAATACGGCTAAGTCTATTGCAGCCTCACATTCTCGTATCTGCCTCTGGGTTATTTCTGCAGGTCTGGGCCTGCGGCACAGTTCTGACCCCGCAATCCCTTATGAAGCGACGTTTTCTCAGCCTGGAAAAAAGAGCGCCAGCATCTGGGGAATGCTGACCTCCGACCCTGTTCTGCCGGGAAAAGTAACTTCTCTTGCGGAGCTGTTAAGTTTGTACCGGCATGATAGCTTTGTCATCGCCGCCTCTCCCGTCTATCTGAACGCTGTAGAGGACGATCTTCTTAAAGGAATGGCTTATCTCACCTGTCCAAGAGAACAGCTTAAAATCGCTTCCAGCGCTTCCTACAACGGCAGATTAAGGGAGTATGTGCGATACGGTGGAATCCTGATGATGAAAGACCTTAATTCGAACATGACGACTCTGAACATAAAGCATGCTGGCATGCTGATCCATGATATGGGGATCATGCCAGACACACTATGATTGATCAGATTGGCGGCGAACCTCGATATCAACAATGTGGCGAGGTGTTCGCCCAAGCCGAGGATCGCCATTGGCGACGGCGATGATGTCCTCATGCTCGTCGCCAGCCCACAGGCCAATAAGCTCGTGCAGAAAAAAATCCGCGTAGGAGCAGCTGGCGTCCCGCACCTGCAACGCCGAAACCGAGGTTTTGCTCGTGTGCAACTGAGTCAAATTCCTAACGAGCCGCGCTGGGGCAACCCAGAGAACCGGGCGAGGCGAGGCCGGAGTCGCGAACAGATAGTAGGCGTGTTCTGACTGCTTGAGTATGTCCTCGCACTGCTTCAGGTTGATGCCTACCCTCGAACTGAACCCCCGTCCCGAATCAGTGCCTCTGCGCTTTTTTACCTGCATAAGGGTCGCACGCTGAATAACTGTTTCCCCCTTTTCCACGATACGGCTCAGGAACAGCACGTCTGCCCCCAGCGGAGCACCGGCTGGTGTATTCGCCCCTTCCTCCCGCTTGCTGGGTTGACGCACCTTCACTGTTAAGCTCGGATACCTCCCCCGCGTCGTAATTGAGAGTTGGCGCAACTGGTTGCTCACATTGCCGATCGCCTCCATCGTCAGAGTCAGGAGGCGCGCCGTATGGGCCTCCTCGTCCTCTCCCCAGGTCTCCGAATATTCGCGACAAAATTCTTCCTCAATCTGGCTAAGCGCCCTATAGATGACTTGCTCCACAGAAGGATCGCTCAGCCAAGTTTGGGCTCCTACGCTAGGCAACTCTGTGGCTCCCTCGCCTCGTCCTACCGGCCCCTCTAGGTCCAGTGCACCCTGCTTGGACCGCAGTAGTCCCTTGCACCTCAGTTGCAGTTGCCTTACATCAGTGCTGACAAGCCGATTCGCAAACGCCAGATGTTCCTCGTCATCCATCAATCGCAAAAGCACTGGCTCAACTTCGGCGAATGCCGTCTGCTCGAGCCAAAGGCAAGCAAAATTGAGGAGCCCCTGGGCTAATTCTGGATCCTCATTCACCTGTTCGAACAGATCCTGTCGCCAGGCCTCGCGGGCGGCCGGGCCTAGTTGTGTCCACAGCGATTCTCGGTCCCACGACCGAGATGGCAATTCTTTGAGGCTGGCAGCGACGCTTTGCTGGCTAGATCGCGCTGGGTCTCCAAACTTGTGCCAGGCCGCAGCAAGCGCGAGGTCCGAGGGTATGGTGTCCACGTACAATGTAGCAAGCCTCGAGAAGGCTTTGGCAACGCACCCCTTGATATAGTCATACTTCTCTTTCTTCGAATGGATGTTCCAGCGCAGGAACAAATTACGTACATCCTCCGGCAAGATCGCACAGCAATGTTCGATTAGCTCAGGAAAGACTGCCGGAGCGGCTCGTTCAAAAACCTGTTCACAGACCCACCGGGACGTCTGCACCTTCGACGAATTCTCAAATAGAGTTAAGACGAACTCAGGCCTTCTGTTGCTTGAATAGTCCGACGACCTGTCAATATTTTTTTCCAGGTAGTCACATACACACTGCCAATGCTGCAGGATCAGTTGATCGAAAGCCCAATTATTCCCTCCGTGAGTAGGGGCGACAAGTTGAAGAACATAGATGCAATCTTCCTCGGAAGTATTGACCACCAACGCCTTCATGATCTGATGATCGGCCAAATATTTATTCCGAGAACATGAACGGTTTTCGAGCAACCATTCAACCCAAATAGCACGCGGCTCGATTTTCGCTACAATGGTTTCGCGTAACGCCGAGGGATCGCCATTTAGTATGCAATCACTGAAGGTCTCCTGGGCGCACCGGTAAGAAGTTTGGTCCAAGATAGAGCGCGACTTCTCGATCCCCGTGGGTCCGTGTCCGAGAATTTTTAAGGTCAGCGCTATCTGCCCGTGCTGTGCCGCGTTCTCGAATTCGTAAATAAAGTGCTCACGCTCAGTTTGCGAACCATATAGCCAATGCGTAACCCTAACACCAGAGTTCTCAGTTGATAGGTGGGAGTAGTCCAGATGAAGCATGTCTTTATGGATGGTAAAATACCGTGCGAGGAATTCGACAAGCGGCTGAGCCCAACCTTCTAACGAAATACTGGCAACTGCCGATTTATTGTCGAAGTCAATATTTACGAACAAGATGATCCCCTTTCCCCGTAGCTGGCACCGACGACCTTCGCCGTGGTGGTCTGCAAATTCTCAATAAGTCTACAGTACGCGGGTTGACGATATGCCGTAAAGAGGTATAACGGTATATGGGTAGCAGTAGTACTCCTAGCGAGAACTTTGACCTTTGCGGTTTCGTGGTCTGTTTTTGTGATGTGACGATCGAAAACCGCCCTACTTTTCCAGGAGTACATTAAAGGATTTCAGATATGGAAATTTTATCAACTTTCAGCTTCAAGGACTTAATCGCCTTTGCTGTACCGGTAATTATTACTGCCTTATTTTTCAACAGAAGAAGGAAACGAAAAAGCATAAGAGTTAACTGCTCATTTTTATTTATTGTTTTATCTGTCGGATCTGCCCTCGAAATTTGGGGGAATATCTACGAAACGTTCTCTTACAGGAACAACCATCTATATAACAATGATAAGTTCACCACCGTGTTCAATTACGATATTCCTAAAATCGTATTTTTTTCCATTATCATTGTGGCTTCTATTACCCTTTTCATCCAGGAAGTTCGTATCAGGAAAACTCTTCTGTAAAATTAAATATTTGTACTTATCAGCAAGGCGGGCTAACAAACTGTCTCAGCCCCGGGATAAAACATTCTCCTGCTTCACTCGCTTTAAAATTTTTATCTTACGGGGCATTCGAGTGACTAACCAGCCTGCGAAACTAGGCCATTGTCCCGCAACTGTCAGAACCCGGACTGAAGCCCCGGCGCCGGAAAGCGCTTTAATCCCCCCATACTTCTTCACTCGGAAACAAGCATTGAAAGTAACTTTTCTCCGTAACTCCCAGTATCTGAACCACCTGACCCATTAACACCATTACGAACTGTTTTTACTCGATGAGAAGTAATACCCAATAACTGTGCCGGTGACGGAACAAGCCAGTGTTGAAAAAACATCAAACAGCCTTGTATTTCCAGAGGCCGAGGACAAAAATGTCAGGAGTATTAGAAAGAATGGCATTATGATCCCTAATACCGAAGTTATTCGTCCATTTATTCTTGCGGTCATGATTTCAGCCTTACCGATCCCCCCACAACAACCGCATGCCAGCCCGGTGAATGATTCAAGATACCTTTTTCGCTGGAAGCCCCAGTAACGTGGTATCTCTCCCATACCTTGCCTTCTTTTTACGCATACCACACATGAATTCCCGTTGGCTCCATTGCTACATGTCCCGGATCCCGAACAATGGTTACAGTGGTATAAAACAATATTTTCAGACATGAATAATTCCCCAGGCACAATAATTGATAATGAGTGTTGAATTAACAAAGCCTTCAGCCTCCCCACTCATCGCTGAACAGAGAGGACTGATACGGACACCTGTTAATGAAGACTCTCTTCTTTGAGGTCGATCGCCCTGAGCGTCTGATGGAATTCGGTATCGCTGATGGTACGGGCCTTTCGCATACGGAAAAGCTCATTACGTTGCGCGATAATAGCCTCACGTTGCATAAACTTCTCAAGCCTGGTGCGTTTCATCAACTCCAGTCCGACGTCGGTTTGTTCATCGCTGTAGTTGTAGTGAAGCCGCCGCTGGTATGTCTCAAGGAGCATATTTCCGGCATCAGCTCGTAATGCCTGCTCATCGGGATCATCGACAGGCTGGCTAAGCAAATCGCTCAGTCGGTTGATGGCCGCTTCAGTCAATGCTGCACCGATATTGCCGCTACCGGCGTCATGAGGCAAATCCTCTCCGAGAGAGCGTGTCATGAAGGGAAGTCCTACAGCTGCCACAATAAGTGATAACAGGATCACCGCCATTGAGAGAAAGATAAGCAACTCTCTGCCCGGGAATGGTGACCCGTCATCCAGTACGACCGGAAGCGTCAGTATCCCCGCCAGAGTGACTGAACCCTTCACACCCGCGAGAGCCATCACGGCCATCGCAGTGAACCGGGGGCGCGCAGTCGTGACCTTACCCCGTCGTTTCTGACGAAATACCGTCAGGGTTATGGACAGCCATACCCAGATGAAACGCATCACGCCAAGGGCTAGTGTGATAACCACAGCATACAGCAGTAAGTACCACGGGGATGAAGCGCCTGCCTGTTGTGCCACATCTGGCAGGGTCAGTAACATACGTGGCAACTGCTCGCCCAGCATCAGGAAAATCATCCCGTTTAGCGTGGTCTGAAGCATATTCCACACGGCACTGCTTTTCATGCGTGTGGCCGGTAAACGAGGCCCCGACAGCTGCTCATAGTGCATAGCGATGCCTGCGGCTACGGCAGCCAGGATCCCCGAGACATGGGATGCCTCAGCGAGAATATACGCCGCAAACGGGATAAGAAGGCTAATCAGTATCTGAATGGCCGGTTCTTCGCGTGTCCGTTTCACCAGAAAATTATTGCACTTACCGGTTACCCAGACGACCACAAGACCGCTCAGAATGCCACCGAAGGCCATCAGGAAGAATTTAGTCACCGCCTCTCCCGGGGAGAAGGTACCGGTGAGCACTGCAGCAATCGCAAAATTAAATGCCACAAGGCCGGATGCATCGTTTAGAAGGGATTCGCCTTCGAGGATATGCGCCATTCGTGAGGGCAGCGGAGAGTTTGCAGTCATGGCAGAAACGGCCACCGGGTCAGTTGGTGACAGAATCGCAGCGAGCGCAAATCCGGCGGCCACCGTAACCGCCGGGATAAGCCAGTGAATAAACCAGCCAATGCCAATAATGGTGACCAGAACGAGTCCAATCGCCAGTGACAGGATGGGTTTCAGATCACTGAAAAACGCATCCTTTGGTATTCGCCAGCCATCCAGAAACAACAGAGGGGGAATGAACAACAGCAGGAAGATATGCGGATCGAAATCAACCTGGAAGCCTCCGGCAGCGAGACCAGCCCCCGCAGCTATCTGGATCAAAGGTAATGGAATTTTTACGGGCAACAAATGAGATATAAACACAGTAACAACTATCGCTATCATGAATACAAGAACAATGGTAATCAGCGACATATTGCCCCTCCTCTTCTCATGGCAAACTCTTCAGGCATGTATGTTCATCCTTATCAGCAGGTGACTCTAATAGAGTGTTTATTCTAGGGGGGACGGGGATCGCTGGACAATATGTGTTGCTGTTTTTTCTGTTAAACCTTCCCGGTAATCCGTTGATGCCAGCTCCTTACCCCTGGTGTAACTTTCTGCGTTTCATAATCGGCGTTTATTTCATCATATTCAGAATATGAAACGCGCGCCTTCAGGAGAAATACTGACGATACTTCATGATGACTTCGGATACTGTTTCGTCAGTCATCCCCTCTCTATATTTTGTTGACACCAGATTTTCACACCCAGGTGGAAAACGGTGCGACTCATCATCAATAATAATAAAATTACTGATACCCAGATGTTGGGAATTTGAAAGACATTCCCTGTACCGGATATATTCACTATCCGGTACACTCTGAAGTGAAGGTGTAACGCCAATGATTCTGTTCCGGTATGATACTGGGAAAAGATGCTTTAGCCCCTCTAAAGACATCGTTTCCCTCCAGCTGCTGGAGACCACGATGAGGATTTCTGGACATTGAGTTAAAATTTCTTCAAGCAGGGGCATTCTTTCAAAGGACTCATTCATCCTTCGATGCAGGACGCCGTCAAAATCAAGATAGAGCAGAACAGCTCCGTCTGGATGAGTGGCAATTGCTACTTCAGGCGAAGCTGTAAATTCATATAATTGTGTATTTTTAACACGACTTCTAGTTAAACTGTCGTATAGCATAGCACTGAGAATGAGAATAATCACAGAGGCGGCAAACACCGCCCCACCAGCAGAAAGTGAAAACAAAGCCCCTGTCATCACTCCCCCTTTTGCTCTTCATACTTGATTTTAAGAGTGGAAAATCCATCAAATTCTTTACTTTCAAGATTAAATTCATCCGCTATTAATTTCAGCCCACCCAATGAAGAAAACGGAGGCACTGATAATTTAATATCTTTGATTACATCTGTATTATTAACTACTGTATCTATGTCTTTCATGGCTTTATTCAACCAAAAATGACTTTCCGACATAAGTGAAAAAACATACTGAACGTCATCTTCTCTTTCACAGATTATGCTTCTGCCATCAAACTTAACCGTCTCCTGGTTGAAGTAATCTGCCAAAAACTTCAAATGCGCATTGCTTAAAGATAAGTTTCTGTAAGCGTCTTTCATGCCGCCGTTGTACTCTGAATCAGCCAGATGAAAAGCCTTATAGACTTCCTCATACCGGTTATGCAATCTTTTTTTTGACTTAATGCTTTTATAAAGCATGTACGATAAGAAAATAATCAAAAGTAACATACTGTAGAAAATATTATTTTGTTCGAACATAAAAACCACCCTGTAAATTATTGCCATGTATAAAATAACAAAAACAGAACCCTTACAATTTAATTACCGGCAGCAAGGTCTATGGCTTTTTGAAGCCTGTAAAGTTCGGGAGCACCAGGCATTACTGTGGTCGTTTTGTTTTGCGGATTCTTAATGTTCATGACGATGAATACCGGAGTACCACTATAATTGAGCTTATCAGCCAGCATCATGTTCGCATCAAGCACATTCTGGAGCTGGTCACGTAGCTCTGCAGCCAGAAGGAAGTTACCGTGTTCGTCAAGAATATCTTTATACCCCAGCCCATGAACCAGCGTTGCCAGATTTTTCGGTGAGTAATCCTTTCTGGCCTGAAGCGCTATTCCGGTCTCGTTCATTAATTTATTATGAAACTCATAATATTTATCCTGACCGTATGTCCGGAAAATATAAAGACCAATTTTCGCGCCCATACCTGAAATCGGAGTACGGTCTGCAAAGATAGTGAAATCTTTAAAGAACGTTCGCACATTTTTGTTCGCGCTAATGGCCTTCTCAAGAACCGGGCTGGATTGCTGGCAGAAGTGGCACATGTAATCAAAAAACTCGATTACGGCTACATCCGCATTATCCGGACCGTAGTTTGGTGTGTAGGTTGATTCCAGGAGAACGTCTTTTGTATTCACTACATTAGACATTTTCTCCCCATCGCGGTTAGACTCCAGGCGTTTACCTGCTTCAACCAGGTTTTCAGGATGGTCGATCAAATATTGAGCCGCCGTCTTTCCAATCAACTCTTTGTCCTGTTCTGTCAGGACTAAACCGGCTGGCTGATTCGCCTGAGGCTCTGTAAGTGCTGAAGTATTGATCATATTAGTCTGCTCAATAGACTGTTTATTGATAGACTCATTAGTACGATCATTCGATTTCATCAGGTTACTGCCAGGTCCCCAGATCACCGAACCGGCTACAAAGCCACCAACCACCAGGGCAATATTAATCAAAGTACGTTTTTTAGAGCTTTGTTTATTTTCCATGATTTATCTCTGTGCGTTATTTAATTTTACGCGATGCAACTGATGCATCCGACAGACAATTTATTTACTGGTCTTTCGGCTGCTGCTTTCAAGTTCATCCACGGCATCCTGAATAACTTTCTGGATATCGATATTTCCGGCCGTCATGACGACATCATTGACTGAACCCCGGATATCAGGCGCATCATCCAGTAATGCGGACATTCGTTCAGGAAGGCCGCTGTTTTTCAGTGAGGCGTAATGGTCACTCAGCCCTGATGATTTCATCAGGTTATTGCTGGTGATTGATGAAGGTAACTCCGCATCCGGGAATGAAATATTTTCAAGGCTGTCTTTTGTTTGTGAATAGGCAAAGATACCGCCGATGATACCCACATAAACCACAGTTCTTATTAATCCCATGACAGGCTCCGTATTATGCGCTGTAGATAGTTATCGGGCTTAACACCCTGTTAATTTGCACTGGCGACGATTTGTCTGAATGCCCTGATGCTGATGCTGATGCTGATACTGATGAGTTCATTTCGGTCTGTATTTTCTTACCGGTAGTGTTTACATCATCAAACACCCGGCCCATAGAACTCTTCGTCGGAGTTCCCGCAGCATCAAGCAGCATGATCGGTTTTTCGGTACCGTCGACATCGACATCAACAAAAGTAACTTTGCAGCCGCTCTGATCACAAAAACTGGACTGTGCTGAAAATGACACAACCACGACCGCTGCAATTGCCATAAATTTCTTCATCGTCTCTCCCGGAGAGTTATTTTTTCTGATTGGCCGTTTTCAGGCTATTAAGCATTTGGTCCGGGTCTCGTAAACCCGCAAATACCATAGGCTCCCCTTTCAGGCTTAAACCCGCTGGCGTGCCTGAAAGTCTGAACATGTTCCCTGCATTGAACTGGTCCTGAACCGAATCCATACAGGCTTTTGTTGGCTGCTTATCAGGCAGGCCATCCCCTTTCATTGCTTTAGTCAACGCGGCCGGTTTATCTTCCGTACACCAGACTGAAGCCATGTTCCGCGCAATCATGGAGTTCATACCGGCCCGAGGGTATGCGATGTATTTTATGGTGATCCCTTTATCCAGATAGGACTGCAGGTCGTTATGTAGCTTCTGGCAAAAACCACAGGTGATATCAGTAAATATCCCTATGACATATTTTTCATCAGGCGCTTTGTAGGTGATAGTATCGAGTTTTTCAATATAGGCTCTCATCCCTTTACTGATAAACTCGTCAGTTGTGTTTTCAACATCAGCACCTTTCACCCGGAATAAATTACCGGTAAATATGTAAGCACCGTCAGAAGTGACATAACTGGTACCTTCTTTAGAGAAAACCGAATAAATCCCCTCCACCGGTGATTTTTCAGCAGTGACAGCATCAATACCGAGGGCTTCCAGTTTTACTTTAACTTCAGCGGGTAATTCAACGTCGGCATACGCTGGTATGGATAATAATGTCAGTGCAATAACAACAGGTTTTATCATTTCCTACCTCCTGAATTACTGTACCAAACAAGAAAAAATATTTTTCCGACCAGGCGGTGTTTTTACCCCGGGAGAGAAAAAAATCTTTTTGAGGTCGTGTAACCTGTAAAAGTTACTTTTGAGGAGCGGGTTGATGACAAAATTTTTATTGGGCGCAGCGTTGTTCGCAACATTCACCGTCAATGCCAGCACCACATTCAATCCGCCCCAGGATCGCCCGAGGCCCCAAAACGTACCTGAGGCGGTAAAGAACCAGTGTTTAACGGATGCAGCCCGTTTTTTTGGTATCGACAGTGACCTGGTTTTCACTCTGTTTGATAATGAAGGTGGGAAGATTGGTTCATTTGTACTCAACACCAATGGGTCATGGGATATTGGCCCGATGCAGATCAATTCATCAAATCTGGCTGAGGTAAAATCTCACTTCCCCGCGATAACCTGGCGTGAGCTTGCTTACGATCCCTGTGCTTCTTTCTGGGTGGGTACATGGTGGCTGCACCGGAAAATTATCGACCGGAAGGGGAATGTTTTTGAAGGAATTGCAGACTATAACAGCAGAACCCCACGCGTCAGAGCCAACTATATTTTCAAGTTCATGGAACGATATAACCGGCGTCTTCAGCGTAACGGGAAAATGATGCAACTCAATGCATGGACAGGGCTTGATCGCGTAAAACCACAAACGCCAGAGATATCGGGTAAGCTCGCGAACAACTCACCGCCACAACCCTGAACGATGCAATCAGTAAAAGTCACTTTTATCTCACCGTTGCAGGGTGTGCCGGTACCGGCGTGTCGCCATGTCCGGACGCCCCATTCAGTCCAGAACAGGGGGCCCGGTTCCCTCATGGACATCGTTAAATGTTCAAATCAGGGCTCTGTCACAGCATTCTTATGCATCTTTTCCTGCAGTGGCCCTAACTCTCGTGAAAGGGATGAGAAGTAGGCATGTTTCTCCCACAGTGAACGCTCCCCGATAACATACAGCCGCTGTCTGGCCCTGCTCACGGCCACATTCAGGAGGTTAGGTTTGCTGGCCGCCCAGGACTTTGCCCCATTTTTCTGAATGTTTCCCCCCAGCACAAGCACGACCACGGCCGCTTCCTTACCCTGTGTCGTGTGCACGGTCCCCGTTCGGTTGGAACGGAAACCGGTCCGGGAAGCGAGTTTTCTGAGCTTCATGGCGCAGTCCTTAAATGGCGAAATCAGGAATACGTCGTCAGGTGCTATGCCGTATTGCTCTTTCAGTGTCAAAAGTAACTTTTCTACTGCAGTACCTTCCTCAGCGATCCAGTTCCCTTCACATGATTTACCTTTAACATCCAGCCAGCCACTGTCAGGCAAACACGACGTGCTTTGCTTTTTCCCATGCACCATGAGCCCGCCGTAGGCGATATTATTACTGATACTGAACATGGGATCGTCACAACGCCGGTGTACTCGTAAAGGACAGCCTACCCATACCTGCCCTTTTTCAACATCCGGTAGCCAGGTTCCCAGCTCCATCGTTTGATCAGCAAGCACCTGTGCCGATATTTTACCCGGCCACCAGCTGGCTGGAATATCATAGGATTGTGCAAGTGCCCCTTCGACAGAGGAAGGAATACCACTCACCGGCTCCAGTTGCTTTGGATCGCCCACGACAACCGTTCGTTTTGCCCGCCATACTGCTCCTGCTGCCTGCTGCGGAAGGGCCTGCCCTGCTTCATCAATCAGTAACCACCCAATGGCTTCTTTGCCGATTTTTTTAAACATGCGCGGAACAGACGCAAACGTTGTGGAGATAACGGGGACAACCAGACTCAGTGAATCAAGGGCAAGCGCTGCCTGTTTATCTGGTATCTCCTTACCATTAAGCCAGTCACTCACCAGATTCAGGTTTGCTGACATTTCAACGGGGTGAGATTCAATAAATGCGCGGTGAACATCCAGTGCCGCAAGAAACATCCTCTCCCGCGTATCCCGCCATCTCTTACTGAGCCATGGTGCTGACAGTTCCCTTTGTTCATCCGTTGCGTTACGGTCCGGCCAGGCATCCCCCATCATGGTCCTGGCCTCTGCCAGTTCCGAGATATCCCGGGCAACCTTTTCCCTGATTGCTGTCTCTCTGCTGACAGAAAGCGCCAGCTCCGATTTAAGCGCCTCAGTCTGACTGTGCGCTTCATCACGGAGGGCTTGCGAGCTCGTCAACGCCTTAATATGTTCGGCGAGTGTTGTACGCAGTGAATCCATTTCATCGGTCAGTCGCTGATAACGCCCCCACCACTCTCGCGGTATTTTACCCAGTGAGAAAATCGCCATCAGTATGCCTGGTTTATTCGCCTCATGCTGGTGGACGCGTTTATCGGCTTCCGCCAGTTCCCGGTGTAACCGGGTACCAGCTTCTTCCTGTCCGGCAACATCAGAGGAAAGCGCCAGGTATATTCCGTTCTGTTCTGACAGAGCGGCATTAATCGAGGCCCGGCTCTCCCCGCACTGGATGAGTGCCTGCTCCTGATTGTTTATCTGTTCTTCAAGTTCTGAATACCTGACGAGCTCATGACGTGCTTCATCTTCGATGACTGTGGCTTTCTGATAACGAATAACAGCCTCTGACCAGGACATTGCGGGTTTACGGGCTCCCTGCGTCGGCTTCAGTAAATTAAGATGGTAATGCAACCCTTCACCCCGGGCGGGTGAGAATGTCTCCGGAGGCACTGTCGGTTTTTGATTCCGCTCATCGGGCTTTTTCCACCAGAAAGTATTCAGGAAATTTTCCCGGTTTTCTTTATTACCCAGTTTTGCGGCCAGAAGCCCCCATGCTGGTTTACCCATCAGGTGAGAAGCCAGTTCGCTGAAATAATCTGACTGTTTTGGTACCCATTCAGGTACAGCGTCAATACCCGGGAGTTCGAGCGAGATGTTTTCTACTGCGCCGTTATTGGCAGAGGCAACGATGATGGATGTCCCTGCAATGGAATCGTGAAGCGGAAAGAAGGGGATGGTTTTCTTATCGCATGTAAAAGTGCCTTTGTTTAAGAAAACCCTGTTCTTGTGCTCAATCAGTTTCCCTTATGAGGCAATGGAGCAGCATGCTATCTGCCTTGTTAAGTGCGCCACAGTCAGGATCTCACAGAATAGCCATGAGGTGAATCTCTCCGTTGAGAGTACCAAAACGAACTCAGCCAGCAGCAGAACAGAGGGGAAAGGAAAGGAAAAAACCAAAAGTGCTGTACCGGATGATCTGATAAACAGCTTTTACATTCATGAGATGGAGGCGCTCGAAGGACACTGGATAAAGAAAAATGTTGGCAGAGGTTTCTTTGACTACATGACGTCCGTGTCCCGGGAGAACAGGCAGGTAACGGATGTTCGAACCGGGGAGGGGTTAGATGCTGCATTTGACAGACTGCGTCCCACGCAACCGCCGGTCGGCACATGGCCCTCTCTATATCCGTTAGCGTTCAGCCAGCAGTTAGCCGTTAATGAGCTGTGGCGTAAAAATGCTGAGACACCCGGTATTTTTGCTGTCAATGGGCCACCCGGCACAGGAAAGACAACACTCCTTCGTGATGTGGTGGCCGCAGTCGTCACCGCGCGTGCCGGTAAACCGGTCTTCTCCAGTACCAGTTCGCCAAGCGTCTTAATCCAGGCAACATCAGCTGCCAGCTCGTCACGCTGTAAACGGACAGCTTCAGCATCAATCCATTGCATAATATGCAGGGTCAGCTGATCAAATTCAGGGAATCCGCTGTCCATCATCGGGAGTGTATCTGACAGCGCGGGAAGCCCCGTCAAGTCCGGACTGACGGGTGTTTTCAACGCTTTCACACCCTGGTCATGATTTAACACCTGTGAAGCAGCCCATGCGGGCATTGACAACATGAATGATGTGGCCTGGGGGATACCTTTATTGCTGAAACTGACATCGAACAACCGGCTTTTGCCAGTGTTCCGACTTTCAGCGACGTCATCATGGGCACCAAGCTTTTCTTCAAGCTGATCGGCTACGACCGAAATATTGTAGATCCCGCATTGAGCGGAGTAACGCCAGACCTTGCCTGAGGGGACGGGTTTTCGAACATGCTCTGTATCCGTCCAGGGAAGCAGCCCGTCGAATGTCACCATGTACGCTGGATTATCTATGTCACGAGCATTTTCTTTATCAATACTTTGTGGCGTCAGTGCCTCAATAGCTTTCTAGAAGCGGAAGACATGTTGCACCTTTTGTAAGCTTTCCTTCACTGAAACCTCATTCATCTGTCCAGGCTTATGTAGGGACGCGATCCCTGTGTCATAAAGCAGCTATATACCGCATTAACTCAACCCGCCCTCACGCATTCTGGCTGAAAAGTAACTTTCCGGGGCTATGCCAGGTTACCCCTGCCCTTAATGGATAAAAACGGTTCTGTATCAACGGATACACCATAGGATATGGGCTGTAAAGCCCCCTTTTGAGATAAGGCGGCATCCGGACTTGATGAAAATAGTGGGTTGGAGGAGAGTTTAAATAGTTTATAATCTAATCAAATGAGAGATAACAGAGGGCTACCCAATGATGTACGAACTGTTTGGATTTGAACTTTCCGACTTCAAAGGGCTCTTCTATGTCTTTTGCCTAGCAGTGCTTGTATATCGTTACATCACTGTAGGACGCAAATACCCGCTCTTCGGTACCCGTGAGAAAGATACCGATAGGGTTGTCTCGGAATCGTCAAACAATACTTATCGTAATCCGGTTGAATATGATCAACATGATATTACAGATTTACGTTCGACTGAATATTGGTGTTATGAACAAGAACAAAATCAGAGACATGATGACTAGCCTTGATATTGTTGGACAGTTTTGTACTTAAGAACAAAGAGTCTTCGCAAATCGTTATAAATAGCCATTTTTTCTCTTAACATTTTCCCTGTCTACATCAGATAAACCATTCGCCAGAGTAAAAACGAGTCTTTCAGTATGCCCTGTAGTGGAGCGTGTTTACGCCATACTTCGCTAATATTAAAACGAACGGTGCTCAGCACCGTTCAAATCACCTCGCCAAAATCAACCGAAATATGGTGTTTATTAGCGCTGAGTGTGTGATGGGGATCAGCGCTTTTAAACGGGCCTTTTAATTAGTTTTTTCGATGCTTATCCAAGAACTCTTTCGCAAAATCCTGGCCTTGTGTGGTTCCGATGCTTTCCGGTAAGCTTGCGATAAATGCAGGGTAAGCGGCTGCTGCTTCTGGCCCATATCTTGGGTTTTCAGCCAGTTTATTCTGGACAGTCCTCATTGCTGTGTCCTGCGCGTCCCGAAGCTGGGTTAATTTATCGTCCGTCATACCAGGTTTGTTTTCAGCTAAATTGCTGGCCTGTCTTAACTGCATATTGTTGCTCATGTTGCCGATGAGCGTTTGACCGGATGAACCGTTTTCTAGCTTCATTGAATCACCGACATAACGGTCTGAACCGGCTCCAGTAAACGTTTTTGCTACTGTTCGGTTGCTATCAAACACCTGTTCTCTGGCTGCCTGCCCTTTATCCCTCAGGTTCGGGCTTCTACTGTTACTGTCGCGCATATCTCCGCCCAGCTCGTAATCAGAGGACCCAGTCGGTACTCTGGTGGCCGTGGTGCCGGTATTGTTGACGGCATTATTCACAACATCCGAAAGCCCATTTTCATAACCATTATTTTTCCCGTTCAAAGCTAACCGGGAAACACGGTCAACATCGGATGATGAATAATTTTGACCTGATAGCTGGTTGAATGTAGAACGCCATGCTTCAGCTTCTTTAAGGCTGTTTTCTCTGGCCTCACCAGTCTGATTGCGGGCAACTTCGGAGTGTAACGCCGCCTGGCTTAAGGCGTTTTTGGAGTCTTTCTCTTTGTTCCCGGACGGGCTGAAAGTCTCCGCACTTCTCGGCATATCATGCGTTTGCATGTCTCTCATCGTTTGCTGAGTCGAGGCATTGATATCACTTGTTTCTGCATCACCCAGAACTGTACTTTGTGTGCCTGCAACTACGGATTGTAATGGACTATCGGTATCCGCTGCCTGTTTAGCCTTGTCTATGGTCTCATTGACGTTCCCCAAAGGTAACGTATCTTCGACCCTTTGAAGTTTTTGCGAATCTGCCTGAGTATGGACTTGTCCGTTATTTTCCCCGTTGGTATTAGCTACGTGAGCTCTGCCATCGCCCTCATTAAGTGTGCCAGCTGTCATTCCACCAACTTCCGTTGTTGGTTGTGCTTTCGCAGCCTGTTCTCGCTGAGCGAGCCCACCGGTTACAGCACCCTGCTGATTAGAAACATTACCAGAAACTTGTCCTGCAGAAGGCACTGCGGACGTGTCCGGAGCTGTTTGTGCCTGTTCCTGCCCGCTGGCATAGTTGCCACCAGTACCCAGCCCTACAAACTGATCCAGTTTCTCTGTCGCAGGCGAGATAATCCCGGCATTGGCACCCATGATACTGACAGCATTTTTAAGCATTTGAGAGGCTTGTTTAATATCGCCCAGATTATGAGCAACAGTCTCACCAGAATCCATACGAGATAGTTTTTCAGCTTCGTTAAACATCATTTTAACAAATGCATCGTTGCCGTTTCTCGTGTCTCCCAGCGTGTTACTGCCATTTAATGTCCCTTTCATTTCGTTCCATTTACCCACTGCTGCTTCACGATTTAAACCTGAAGCCTGCGCCCAATCACCTACAGTTTGCGCTGTCGCTGGTTTACTCAGGGTGTCAGACACTTTGGCCCCGTCAATGTTCAGACTGCTATTCATTGAAAGTTGTGAAGCCTGTTCACCTGTTTTACTGAATGCATTGCTCTCTTTATTAGTGACAGCCTGGGCGTGTTCCTGCATCTTCTGTGCCGTTTTTTGGTAACTGTCAGAGTCAGAGAAACCATTCTGGATCACATTGGACTCCAGCTTAGCTATGTCCTTAGAAAAACCATCACCATTTTTCATGCTACTCATCAGATTGTCAGTGAGGGCTTTTTTCGCACCGTCAGATAATTGACTGTTTCCTTGAATTCGTGCTGCTATCTGCCCTAAAAGTTTTCCTGATAAACCTGCTCCCCCCTCTTCGCCACCGCCTTTCCCTGCACCACCTTTACCACCCAAATTTAAACCTAAGTCTGCCATTCCGCTAAGGATGGCAGAGGCCGCCATAGATTTAAGGGCATCTGATGATACTCCAGTATCTTTTCCGAGATTTCTGGTCATCCCGGCCGCTACATCATCGACAAGTTTCATTCCGCCCTGGTTTGTTGAACCTGCTGTTTGTGTTCGATTACCTTGTGTTGCACTGGCCCAGGCTTCATTTAACGCCTGTTTTGAGCTGAGAGTGGAGGTCCTGTCGGTCCCTATCGAGTTCTGGCCTGATGCTCTGACTGTATCACTCAGCGATGCACCCAACCCAAGAGTTGGCATCATCCTGGTCTGAGAATCCAGAAGCCCTCCTGACGACATGCCACCACCTGTTGTAGTGGCTGCGGTGTGTGTCTGGTCACCAAAGGACTGTTTACCCGCATTCCCCGCCGACCAAACCTCTGGTGTGACGTGGCCGGTATTGTTTGGGGCATCAGGTGTGACATTTTTCAACGCTCCCATCATCGGGTGAATGCTGGTGGTCAACAGGAATAGAGTCAGCATCGGCACCATGCAATACAGAGCTGAGGCCACAGACAGGTAGCTGCCGTACGTCTCCTGAATGCTCCCCATATTTGCCCAGTTCATCGTGGTCTGAACCCCCAGCGATGTCCATGTGTCAAACTGTTGATTCAGTACCATCTTCACGTATGCGTTTACCATGACTGCCGTTATCGGCCACATGTTAACGAATACAATTAGCTGCAGATACTTAGCGGCTGAAGCGATACCTTCCCCCCCTAAAAACAGGATCGCAATCAGAGCAAAAGGGGCGACCATGTAGCTGAACATTTCCAGGAACGATATTGCAGCGCCTGAAATGTTGAGCCAGAGCTGCCCTTGACTAACCATTGCATTCGTTCTTTTCATGCTCGCTTCGAAGAGCTGATAGTCTGCCGCTATACCTAGCGCCTTCCTGTACTGGAGAACGCCTTTGTCGACCTGATTAAGAACGAATGCAGCTGTTGTGATATTGTGAGCCTGACCTGCGCTTCCAAAAAGCGTGGTGGCCGCACCGCCGATAAAGTCAGTTTGTTGACCATTATCCTCTTGTTGCGGCGCAACAAACTGATTCATCTGCCCAAGATTTCTCATAATTGAAGCGCCTTGAGGCGAGGCGAATGCAGCTTTTACCGCCGCCCATGCATCCGTACACGACGCATACTGCAGTCCGGTAGATGTCACCATGGGGACGCTGGCCGTCTTCAGGCTGTTGGCCGTCATTGAGTCCATAACATTTATTACGGACCCAAGGTCTGTTGCATAGATTTCATTCAACGCCACGCCTCTGAGTGCTGTCTGAACCTCTGAATCCTGGGTCGTTTTTATACAGTCTCGGGCAATAGACTGAATTATTCTGCACACATCGAATGTCACCGGTTTTTCGCTTCCGCTCATCGTATTCGGAAATGCCTGACAGAACCCGCTCGACTCCCCGCCCCACTCCATATATTTGACCATTTTGGTCATTGGACCCAGTGTCAAGCTGTCATCCAGCGTATCAGTGACCTGTCCTACCGGGGTGAGCGGGTCAAACGCTGCCCGCCAGTCTGTAATAAGACCATGTAATAAACCGGTAGTGAGCTCTCCCGAGGCAGCAATAAAAAGCGGGACATCATCGATATTTCTGACTTCGCCTGTTTTCACCGACTCCAGCGTGACATCGGCTTTAATGACGGCAATTGAATAGAACAACAGCCCCATAATCCATGAGAATATTGGGACATCAGTTTTACTCGGGGCGAGTACCCACTTCATTGATTTATAGAAGAGTCCAATAGCAGCAGCATAAGCCGCAAATTTGATCCATTCATTTGAGCCGTGGCTGGAAAAAATCAGTGCGATCCCATTAAAAGCCGTATAGACGAAATCAATTTCACCAATGGTGTATATCGTGAAATTACTCATATCAGCCCCCGTTCCCGCTATCACCATAAGTGCGTTTTTTAACGAATGCCATATCCCAGTAGGCCAGAACTGTTTTTTCCTCTGTGTTCTGAATGGACTGCACTTCAGAGGCACTGCGGATTTGGTTTCTGAATGTCTGGTTTATTTTTTCAAGTTGGTCTTTAAATGATGTCATCGCCTCAGAAGGAAGCGTCATATTTGTCATTTTATTTTGGACATTACTAAGCAGCTCGATCGTGAAATTTTTCGCCGCTATCGTACTGATATCATTGATGTACTGAACGCCCTCAGCAGCAGACAACGTCTGTAGGGTTGGTATGATATTATTTATTCCCAACATACCGATTAATCGACGTTGATCTTGTGACAATTCAGTGTCATTTCTCACAGCCCGCTGAACTTCAAGTAATGTCTCTATAATGGTTTCAGAAAGACCTTTGAATTGTGTAGAATCCTGACGCATTTCAAGACACTGGGCTTTCTTGTTGCTGCTTAAATCAGGTGCCGGGTTGCAGACATTTATTTTAACATTGCTTGAACCAGTGCCTTTTATGAAGTCTGAAGCTTTCATCGTTGGTGGGATCGGTGTTATCGCAGAGTTTTCACCGTTACTGTCCCAACTGACAATAAGCGTACCCGTCAGTGACATGATTTGTTCAGCTAATTTATAACCCGTTAATTCAGTCACACCACCTACATTCATATTGCCGTTATCAATACTCATGAAGCCCTGGTAGACAATGTTTCCCGCATATTTTTCTTTAAAGGCCTCTGGATCTTTTGCATAGTTCTTTTTGTTTACGTCACTGGCAGACTGACTCATGGTGCTACCGAAATCCGGGAAAAGACCGGACACCATAGAGTCAACAGCGCCGCCGCCGAGCCCAATATTCTGAGTAAACTCCTGCGGAGTACCCAGCCCGTTCTGTAGAAATTCGTACGTCGCGTTGCAACTGTCTTTGGCGAATTTGTTCAGCGCGGCGAGTTTGTCCTGAATGTTGGCAATAATAGCTGCGCAGTCGGCGCAAATTGCGGAGACCGCAGTGTTAAAGGCGTAGACGGCTGAGCCCTGCGCTATGCCACGCCCAATCTGCACGAGTTGGTCACCGTTGATCATACTGAAGCTGCCCAGAAAGATATCGATGCCGTTACAGCCGACACTAGCTTTAGGGAAACTCACATTTACGAGGTTAGTGTTGACTTGAGGCTGCCTGTAAGAAAAACTCCCCCCAACAGCCCCTACTCTCGATGCGGTTCGGACAGTTGCCGGATCTGTGGAGGCAACCATACCTTTGAATATGCCCTCCATGACGTTGGCAGAGTGGACCTCTTGCATGGAGAACACGCCAAAGAACATGGCCGATAAAAGTAACTTTTTGAGGAAAGTTACTTTTTTAATGTAAGTAGCCACTGTAGCCCCCTTCATTTGCAGTGATACCTGCATCAACCTTATCGGTCGTCGGCATGTCATATTCGCTGAGTTTTTTATCCATTATGTTCTGAAGAAGATAAGGATCCTGCTCATAACTCATCTTATTAACCGTCAGTACATCCCTGTCACCGAGGACATACTGTTTTTTAATATCGAGGGTATTCTGGAATGATGCTTCGTCCAACAGGTTCATTCCTCTTGCGGCCAGGATAATCGTGTTCTTTAACTCTTCTGCTGAGACCAGACCGGTACTTACTCTTGTTGCCTGGGATCCGTCATTTGACATCAGATAAACGGTAGGAACTTCCGTAATGGCATACTGTTTGATCATTTCCATAGTGGCACGACCATAACGAGGAAATATGCCGTTATGTAAAGGACGTCCATCAATACTAACTGGCATAATATCGATGTGATAATAGTTCTGCATGAAATTGAGAATCTGACTTTGTTCATGACAGTACTGACAGGTGCTTTGGAAGAAGAAGAAAAGACCACTTTTCTGGAATATGGAAGAAAGCGCTTTTTGCTGATTTTCCTCAAGTCCAGCGCGATGCGCATTTAATGCAACGGTCTCGGTTGGTTGACGCCTTTTTTCTGACATCATGGGATTATTAATGAAATAGTCTCTGGTTCGGTCAGAGAAGCGGGTGGCAATATCCATCATGAGTCGGTTAGCAGTATAATAGCGGGACAGATTCTCATCGGTTGGATTGTCCATCGCCGCAAAACGAAGATTCAGCAGGTTTTCTTTGAGCCAGCGTGAATCAAGTTTTAGTTCTTCATTTTGGTTATGGGAGGGAGAACCTGATAATGGTTGTTGGTCCTGTTGTTCTTCTTCCTCAACAGGTTCTTTGTCGTTATACCAGAAAAAGCCTTTTTTCAGTGACTGGCCTGAAACAAATGGTGTTGTTCCGGCATACTGAGTTTCGGCCACCGACGTTGTAGAAAGCACCAGCAATGAGCTAATGATGGTTTTCAGGATAAATTTTTTTGTGATCTGCATATGCTACCCCTTGATGGATAGCATTATCATCCCATAAAAAAAAATCAGTTTTCCTGGATAACAGGGGTCTTTTTAAAAAGGAATGATTTTTCTTTCATGTTGTTCCCTGCTCACACATTAGGATGTTGCCGGAACTTTATGGCGCTCCACAGGAGGCGGGAGGAAACTGACTTTTTGCAACATCTCATAGTAACCACTTAATCCCCCTCTCACATCAGTTCAAAAAGACTTTTATCACTTCTGATTTGTCGCGAAAAATTAAACTGAGAAATTTTGATTTTAGTGGGGGATATTCATTCTCTGTATCAGGCATGGGCAGTGCATCCTGAAGTCGAAGAATAAAGAAAAATCTTAAATGATAAAACACACATATGATTTATCAATGATAAGTATATCGTTAGCACGATTAATGGCGTCAGGTTTTTTTAGCCAACGCAATCCGTGACACCGTTTCCTCTGCCTGTATAAGAAGAGTTAACTGGTGAGATAAATTGCAATTTCTTGTCGTGAGGATTTCCTCTATACGGGTCTTGCGGTCAGGATTTTTTATCATGCGTAAAAAGCGGGAAGGGCTTGAAAGGTATTCTGCTAAACGAATACTGACAGCTGCGGAACTGGAAGAAAACAAGGCATCAAGCTCTTTATCGAACCTGATTTTCCCCGATGGACAGGTTGCTCTTTTTAATGGTGTGAGCTCGTGAACGAGTTGGATGGTACTATCAGGAAAATATCTTTTTAGATCTTCTGCTCTTAATGCCGTATGGACTACTGGCAGATATAAATAGGAAGCACAACGGACATTCAAATCTGGTGATAGTGTTCGTAACCGATTATGGATGCAATCAGACATATGATAAAAGCCCCGAGCATCTGAAGGTGTTGTAATTCCAGTTGCCGAGAAAGATATATGACAGATTGTGCTTGCAGTGTGTAAAAGTTGATTTTCCATGACCTCATCATCACTTTTCATCAAAGGGAACAACAGACTGTGAATAACGCATGATAGCGACTTTGCATTTTTTAGCACTACATGTCGGACAGGAGTCAAAACCGGATGGTGAATGGATGTAGGGCTTGTTGCAGACAAGACAGAAATCTTTATAGTCTGCTTCAGACATCCCATTAAGAACATCGACGATTTTGTTGATTTTTAGTGGGTAGATATCAGGTGAATAACCCGTATCAATTAACAAATCAATTAATGCGTTGAAATCCATTTCTTTCGTTGATTCATCGGGTCTTTGTGGATCATAACCGAAAATATGAATAGCGTGATTGACGACGACATTAGAAAGTAGCATGGCATACTTATCTCCAAGCCATGATCCAACCCCCCGTCTTGAACTGGCCGTTCTGGAATACTCCAGCCTGTCCGCAATTTTACGACCATAGAGATGCGCTATTGTGTACTTATTGGCATCGAATTCTACTAATTTATACGCGCTTGCGATCTGGTTCAGGTAGCTGACTTCATTTTTCTTTATAGCCATTATCCGCAATCTCCTAACATTGCTCCTGAGTTGGCACAATGGCACGGTGAAGTTCCATACCCTGGCGGTTCTGAAAAGTTACTTTTTAACGATATTCTGTTTAACGTTTATCAATTTTTTTGCGAATGAACTGACCGTGCTTTGACATATCCTGGCGCACAACCTGTAAAGTCGACCTGATTCGTATAATCTTTAAAATGTTTTTAGCTTCTCAATTGATTCTTTTAAGCTAAATTCAATGCGCAGATTCTCAATATTTTCACGAGGTATAAAACCATCTAGAACATCAGACATTATCTCGTAGGCCCAAGCAAAGACTTTAACATCACGACGGCCAGAATCGTATTGAATGAAACGTGGAAACAAAACAACGTTTGTCACCTCAACAAAGGCGTTCATCTCTGTATCGGCCAGCATCTGAAAAGCGTCATTCGATAACGATAGATAGGCGCGAACAAATGCCGGATTGAACCTAACGAGGTTCCACAGATTGACAAGGAAATTCATCTGTATTGAGACGATGTTTTTTCTAAACAACTCCAGATCCGCAGGTTTATAGACATACTGCTTTCCGCTAAATAATTCGCATGACGCATTTGGTTTAAGCTCTGAACTGTCAAAAGGCCTGCCGTATGTTTCAAACTTCAGGTACTGAGAGTCGTCGCGAATTTGTTTTATCAGGTTATTCCAGGAAACTTGCTGTCCGTTTACTCGTGGTATTAACAGGCTGCCAGGCCGCTCCTCTGATTGCGCAATCCGATTAAGTCGGGAATCCGTAGTCGGATGAAAAAAACGCCCGAGAAGGATCTCTGGAATATAGCGATAGTCTGATGCCAGTTCACGTGGTAACACGGACATCAGTTTTTGCTGACTCCGTATTAACTGTAACTCCGAACGGAGAAAAGCTTTTACGACCGTGTCAGTCTGTACGTTGGGTTGTATGACCATACGCTCTCCGGGCTCTTTCCAAGCATCTATATCTGCTATAGCGGTATGTGTTTTCCGTAAACATTATGATTATATCATAGCTATCCAGGCTAGAGAACAACAAAACTGGTACTAATATTATTAGATACTATCCATGATAAAGCCTCAAGGCAAGATAGAACGAATTGGCACTTATAACATTGGGCACTTTTTTTTAGAAATGCCTTAAAAAACCGACTTTTCATTAGTACTTTTTGGTGGAAAAGGTACTAATGAAAAAACTATGTCATTAGTACTTTTTTATGGAAAAAGTACTAATGAAGCTCTGAAAATGGTTTATGGCTCATGAGTACTTTTTGTCAAAATAGTTACTTATGTATAAGGGATACTATCAACACTCAGTTAAAAGTTACTTTTTTCCTCTGCGTGCTCTGAAAACCTTCTGATTCAGGACATCTCGTCACAACGGAAACGCTCTGAGTGCCTTCATTTTGACGGCATCCTTCCCTGAGGGGCCAAAAGTTACTTTTTTCTCGGCTCAGTCTGTATAGAAAAAAATTTTAAAAAAACTAATAACCGGCTTGTTAGTTCAGAAAATCCGTTCCTGATTCCTGTATCTTTTTGGGCAGGAGGGAACTACGCATGAATTCAGAAATTATTGCTCACCAGGAAACCGTCATTGGTAACGCTGTGCTCTATATCGAATTGCTGAAACAGGAAGCCACCCTTGTCCTAGATCAGTACTGGAATGTATGGAAAGCCAGGAACAAGTTGATATCAGATACAACCTACGCGAATGGAGGAAAATTCAATCCAGGCAGATTTGCACCAGTGATAAGAAAAGTGGGCTCATCCCAAAAAGTTACTATTTCCTGGAAAGATTTCTCCCCCAGGTTTAAAAATCGAATTGAACACTACGGGGTTCTCGTTAAACCTAAACTCGGCGGTTACAGTGTTAGCTGTTTTCCTAAAGCTCTGGACTGGGAGCTGGAGATGATTCAGGAAACAGAAAAGAAAATTATACCCATCCGCGAATTACTGCATGAGTACCATGAGCGCAGACTTGCGGACATCAAGCGTCTTGAAAAACTGAAGAGGTTATTATAATGGCTGAAAATACATCACAGAGAAACACTCCACGAACTCAGCGAAACGTGGGCAATAATCGCGCTTTGGGCATGGTCATCACAAAACTCAAACCGCTATCCAGCGTGTTTTATTTGCATTTCCATGAAAAGAACCGCGCCCGCCTTCGCCAGTTCAACGCGATCTCTAACGCAATTTATAATATCTTTCGCCTGGTCGAGTCAGACCCGACGACTGGCACAAAAGTTAATAAGTGGTTGACAGGCATCTATACTGAATTGTCAGGTAATGTAAACACCTACAAAGTGCAGATTGATAAAAGCCTTTCGAAAATTCCGGTGCAGGATTCGTCGTTTGACGGGTACAACTACGAGGAATTTGAAATTCGCTGGAATCATCCACTGACCTACAAGTTACTGGATATTATCTCAACCATTAATGTCATGACGCGCCAGGCACACCAGTTGTGGTTATTCGGTGAAATCACCCAGCAGGTGCATGACCGTATTATCCTGCAGCTTTTAAGCTCCCTGCAGGCCGCCATGGATTCAATTACCAAAATACTTGACGCGGAGAACCGTGCTTCCGGTAAATACGATGCACTTCCATTCATCAAAAACATCAAACGTTTTAAATCTGTTGAGCTGTATATCGCCAGCCTCGAAACCAAAGTTCCGGATAATCCATCATCCGAAGCCATCACGAAGGGTCCTGAACCAGAACGGCCTGATGACCAGATGAATTCTGGTGTTGATGCAAGCAAAGCTGCGGTAAAAACGGAACAGACTGAAACCGCGTCAGTCAACCCGGAAAAGGCGGCTGGTAAAACAGGACCTTCCGTTGCTCCTGTCCCGGCACAATAAAGCAAACAGGTTGATATGAGTATTATATCCAGTTTATTCATGAAAATTAGGGTCGCCCTCTTCGGAGGGCCTGACTATGAAATTGTCTATGATACGGATGATGAGTATGACATACCGCACACGCCTAATAAGGACGTGCAAAACTACCTCGACTATCCAAGTAAGCCAACGGGTATAACACTCTATTCAGAGCGTGAGATTCTGTCTGTCCATGCTAATCGGTTGCAGGAAATCAATATGTATATCGGTCTCCCTAATTCTGACCTGAGCGATGAAGCATATACATTCACGAACCTGATTATCAAACCACTGATGGAATTTACGCGCTGGATCCACCTTCTACCCGCCTCAGAGAATCATCACCATGCAGGTACGGGGGGGTTATTAACACACAGTCTGGAGACGGCTTTTCTGGCTTTAAAATTCGCGTACAGTACTGAACTTAGCCCTATTGGTTTACAGGATGAAGAGCAGGTACGTAAACGGCGGTACCTTTATGCTGCGTTTATTTGTGGTCTGTTACATGACGCAGGAAAAATATTTGACGTTGACGTTATTTCTTCAACTCCAGGGGTTAACAGTACGTGGCGTCCACTTTCAGCCAGCCTGATGGACTGGGCTAATACGAATCGTATTATGTCTTATGAAGTAATATGGCGCAAAAGAACTGCGAATGACCACTCTGTACGGGCTCCCGTTTTTTTAGAACGTTGCCTGAACGATACCTGCCTGAATTACCTGAGTGACGTCGTCAAAGAACGAATGTACGATAAAATGCTTGCCTCCCTAGGTAATTACACTACCAGCGATGATTTTATATCCCGTTGCATGAGGACCGCCGACTGGCATTCTACCGGTACCGACACAAGTTATCGTTATGATAAGCAATCCGGCATTCGTGCATCCGATACCGCAGCTCGTGCCATTTCAATTATAAAAGATAATATTAGTGCGCTTAACATCAACGGCTTCGATTCATCACCTACACTCGCCGGGCAGAATGGTCCCTCTCCCGTTCATATTATGATTATCGGAGGGGCTGTTTACATCAATGAACACACAGCCCTTGATTACATACTGAATCAGTTCAAAAAACTGGGTGTTAATTTCCCGGACGGCGAGATTGGTCGAAAATCACTGACGGATTTATTAGTGAATGGCGGCTATATAGAACCATACGGAGATCAACGCATTGCTCACTTTTTCCATCGCGGTGAATTTACTGAGATGGACATTCAACGAATGTTTAGTGACGGCATCAAAGGCCTGAGCTGGTACTCGCTTTTAAAAATAAAATGGGTAGGTTTCCTGTTTAAATACGATGTCATCCCAGAGAATCTTCCGGGGATATTTAGTATCAATGACACGAACGATTATGTGTATGTCGACCGTAAAGGTAATGACACGATTTACACTCGCCCGATCTCAATTGGTATCAAATCAATTCGGCTTGGTAATGGTAATCTTACTGATGAGCCTGTTACACCGGATGATGCACCACAACCTGATTCAAAACCAGCTGAACAATCTGAGAATGCGCAGGAAATGGCAGTCAGCATTGATCAAGATAATTCCGTCTCAGACGAAGAGAACAGCACTAACCCTCAGGTTTCAAGTGAGGAAGTGGAAACTCAGCAGAAAGAAAACAAACAAAAAAACACCAGCAAGAAACAGAAGAAGAAGGAAGCAATTACAAAGGAAGAATACATAACCCGTCTACAGCATCAGTTTAATAACAATGCGATTACGCCGTCTGAAATGGCACTAATTGATGGTCTGCTGCACGTCTCCGACAGTTACATTCGGTCTATTGCCCCCCTTGATGATACTAAGTTAATGGAGTCTGAGCTCTTTACACTCTCGCTCAGAATCGGGAGTATTAATGAAGAATTTAGTGTCCCGGCCAATGACGGAAAACGATATACCCAGCTCAGTAATGAGGTTTCGCTTATTCAGCTACGTCATCAACCCGATGTAAAATCTGTTGAGATGCTGCCTCTGCTTTCCTCAGATTTATTTGGTGGTGTGACACCGGATGAGACTGCATCAGCATTTAATTTATCGGTATTAAAAACCGATGTTTATCCTGAGCCACTTCCTCCTGAACGTTATGAAAAAGAGCTGCCCGTGGCTACAGATAGTCAATTTGAGCCGTCTGATATACCACCATCTGAATACCCTGACATTCAGACAGATGACGCGGACCAGTCATGGGGGGATTACGATATGTACTCACAGGATGACAGCGCTATTCAGATGAGGGGGGAACTGCCTGATGTGTCAACTGACATCCATGGAGCGGGTGAACTTACGAAAAACCGGCAACTCCTTGAATCTGTAACGGGTAATTCTACGGATTCCACGGTTGTTGATGCGGCCGATGAGCAGGAACAGGAAGGCTTCAGTGAAATCAATCGTGGTTTTGAAGAGCTGTTTGCACGACAGGATCATATTATTACGGACCCGGCGATTGTCATTACAGAAAATATTGAGGAAGCTGAATTACTTCCATTGCCAACAGATGAGGTTGCTGGTGCAACTGACAGCGATACCCTTCAATCTGATATTGATACGATCATCACACTCCTAAATAAAATCAGACTGAATAACACCTCAATTACGGTCAGACAATTGCTGCTTACTGTCGTGGTGACCGATATCAACTTTTGCCTCCGGCTTCGAATCACTGAAGATATCGCTTCATGGGGGTTTGATCAGGATGAGTTAGCAAAACTCCGCTCTGCTTTTTCTCAATTCCCTATTGCTAAGGTAAAGGTGGGGTTTGGTAGACCTATCCGACACTACATGATCCGCCTGAAAGACATTCAACAGGGCGCACAGCGCAACAATATCTTTTATGACGAATTTATTGCTTTCTTTAATCACCAGGAGGAAGGGTTATGAAACGCCGGAGTCGCAATAATTTACACACTCAGGAGATGCTCTACCGTCCTGCGCTGGAGTTTCGCTCTGCCGTGATATTGGTCTTTTTTTCCATCTATGTGCTTATTGATTCATGGAGTCAGACATATGGCATCAGCGAGATCCCCTTCTATTGCGCCCTAGGGTTGATTGCCTTTGCCAGCTGGCGGATATGGCATGGTGTACCTGTTTTCCGGGCACACTGGCGTTTATTTCATCGTTCAATGGACTTCCTGTCTCTTGAAGATTTTCGAATGATTAACAACGCACATTACTTTGCCGATGACCGGAAATACCAGAAGCTGGTGACCCTTCAGGAGACCGGGGGCGCTCCCGCGAAGAATCCGGTGAACCGGCTTTTACGCAGGAAAGAAAAGGTGGAGCTACCCCAGCGTACAACCTTTTTATGCAACGGTTTCAAATGGGGACCGGAACACTCAGAACGGACCTACCAGGTTCATAACCTCTCCAGTGATTTACATGAAGTTCAGTTACCTTTTGTGCTGAATCCTGTAACCCGTCATTATCGAAAACTCGCGACTGACCTCGGCGGGAACTATTCAATTTTCGGCGTTGATAAAAAGGTTCCGATTTTCGTCAATGAAGAGAATTTCTTTGGGCATACCCTTATCACAGGTAACGTTGGTACCGGTAAAACCGTGCTTCAGCGTCTTTTGTCCAGCTCGATGCTTCATCTCGGGCATATCGTGCTTGTTGTTGACCCAAAGAATGATTATCAGTGGCAGGATGGGTTAAAAGAGGAGTGCGAGAGCCTGGGTAAACCCTACATGCACTTCCATGCAGGTAACCCCTCTAAATCTGTCTCCTATGATATCAGCGCCAACTACGTCAAGGATACGGACCTGTCAGCCCGTATTATGAGTATTATTGCCGGTACTGAAGGTGGCGAGGATCCCTTCCTCCGCATTGCTGAAGGTCTGGTAACCACAGCTATTGGCGCGTTGAAACTCGGCGGGAAAAAGCCAACCATTCAGAATATCTATTATTCGATTCGTTCCAAACAGGACCTGATCGTCACCACGCGTAATGCGCTCCGGGGTTTCTATGAGTACCACCTCGGTCCGGAATGGAACTTAACTCTGCAGGTATCGCCCAATCTGGACCTGGCTAACGAAATACAGAATCTGCAGGGATATTTTTATACTAATTACTTTCAGGATAACTCGCCAAAAGTCATGTATGGCATGGATACCGTTCTCGAATGTTTCAAGTATATCGCCGGTGATGAAACCCACTATTACAAAATCACAGCCAGCCTTATGCCTATGCTCAAACGCCTGTCGCAAAGCCCAATGGATATCCTGCTTTCGGCTAATGACGTTGAAAACCCGGACCGTAATATCGTTAACAGCCACGGGCTCTTCAACAGCGGCGGTGTGCTCTATATTTCGCTGGATGGTCTGTCTGATCCGGCAACGGCTCGCGACCTCTCACAGCTGATTACCTCTGATATCGCCGCAGAAGCGGGTAGCCGCTATAACACAGCCTCTGATTTATCGACCGCGCCCCGGGTATCCATTTTTATTGACGAGGCGCATCAGGCTATCAACATGCAGATGATTAACCTGCTTGCCCAGGGCCGAGCAGCCAAACTGGCATTGTTCATCTCAACACAGACCATATCAGACTTCGTTTCAGCCACCAGCGCCGATACAGCTGACCGTCTGACAGGCCTTTGCAACAACTACATTTGTACACGTGTGACAGATGCTAAAACACAGGAGCTTGTCCTGACGAAAGTGGGCCAGGCCAACGTATCAATGAACCAGGTCACCTATACCACCAGCGCAGGCACCAAACAGTCACATACCGATTTCAATGGTTCAATTTCCGAACGAAAGTCCACCACAATGGTGAGTGCTATTCCGCAGGAGTTGCTTTCAATGATACCAACTCTTCATTTTATAGCCTGCCTTCAGGACGGCCGAAAAATCGTGGGACAGATGCCGATAACCATACCGGGAAAGGCAATGCGCAGGTCGACCGGGTTAGTCGAAATGGTGATGAAATCGCCCTACAAACTGAAAATGAGACGCAATCTCAATGTTGATGAAATCCTGAGTAAATCACAAAAGGTGGTCTGATTATGGAGCGAAAACAGGTTTCCCGGGCATCGTTGCTCAGTATGAATTCAACTCAACCCAAATATATATCACGCGCCAATAAGGCGCTGAAACAGTACGGCATTGATGTTGACGATGAGGCCCTTCCGGAAATACTGTCACGGTATGCACAGAAACTTACCGGTGATCTTTATAAGGTGTATGCCCATGACACCATTGAGAGTCTGGATGTGCTGGCCCGGACGCTGTCCGAATTTTTTATCATACGGTATGCCGTCACCATCGTGACGCACGACGATAAGGAAGTGTCTTACAACTGGTCAGTATCGCAGGGTCCTTTCACCGACTGGCTCAGTCAGCTGCTGGCCGCCAGCATGGCTAAGAGCCACAGGGTTGACGTCCAGATAGATACCAATCAGGAACGCATGGCATTCATCCAAGTTAACTCAGAGCGGCTGGGATGGTACCTGTTACCCGCGTTTGTCGATATCTCAGGATTACTTTCCCTTTTCCTTGACATGCCTGAAAAGGTTGAATATCAGGTGATGCGCCGTAAACGAAACGGAAAGGTGCCCGACATCCACCAGCATGACCTTGGCATTTTCGAAGAGGATGCCCTTATCTCCGGCCTGAAAGAAAAGTTACTTTTATGGAGCGGGAACCTGTGCGATCCATCTGATGAATACACATCTCTTTTCAACCGGGTCATTGACCTTTCAATCCTGGGCAACCGCCACCAGCCATCGATGTACCGCAAGAGCTGTATTATTCAGTCGGTTCTCGATGAGTTCTCCGCGTCGGTGTTGTCCCTCCCCGTCCGGTTTAATGGAAATGCATTATGCGCAGTGTGGACCCCCTGGTCTGAGCCGTTTAGCCAGTTCTCTCGTTTACGTCCAGTAGATGAAGATACGGTTTATATGCCCTCCCCGGGCCAGGTGCGCTGGAAAAATGCAGACGTGCGCCGAAAAGTAACTTTTTCTCTGATATCCAGGTTGATCGCATCGGATGACCTTGCCTGTTCGGGCATTCTTCATGGCTGGAAGAATCACTACCTCGACAGAGCAACGAACATCCGTCTGGCTACCATCTGGACCGGACTGTTTTCCGATTAATAACAAACCTGCAGGTGAATCTAATGGCTGAAAAAGATATGGCGGCGCAGCGCATGACGATGCTGCGCTTTGGGTTAGGGCTGGGTCTGTTGATTTATTTTCTGTTCAACGTTTATCTGGAGGACACGAAAACCCTTTATAAAGATATCAGAGCGGAGGTGAACGCCAGCAAATCGCTTATGGATGTCAACAGATGGCAGAAAGTGACCCAGAATACGGAAAAGACGTTTAATTATCTCTTTGTAGAATTAAATCTCACGAGTTACATAAATAAAGTTCTTTTACCCGAGGATGATAAAACAAAACCGGCGAAGGGGATGAACCTTGCGGTAAACAAATTCATGAGCCCGAGCTATACCGCAGCCCGAAACATCCCTCTAATGATGTACCAGGCCATTTACCGGTGGTATCTGCTGGTAGGCTGGTTTTTCACATTCCTGCCCCTGATGATAGCCTTAGCGCTGGATGGTTATTACCAGTGGAAAATGAAGAGATTTGTTTTTGGTGATGTTACAATTCAGCTCTACCGCCTCTGGTTCCGCTCGCTGACGATAATCGGCGTGTTGTTATTTGCGTATCTGGTCGTCCCTAACCTGAATTTATTCTACGGGCTGACACAGTATTTCCCGCCGCTTGCTCTGGCGTTGCTTGCTATTGCCATTAACCGGCTTCTTGCGCATTACCAAAAACTCATGTGAGGAAATATATGTTCAAAAAAAGGCCACCTCAACCTGAAACAGGTTCTGTTCAGGATGTGGTATCACGTGAAAGTAAGAAATTTTTCCGTTTGTATAAATCGCATGTGTTATCAAAAATGGTCCTGACAATAATTGGTATTGGTTTTGCTGGTTATAGTGGCTGGTCCATGTATCAGGATAAACAGAAGAACGGGAAAGGCGCGGACCATATTGCGGTCATCCGTATTCATGGTGAAATGGGAACAGGCACCCCTACAGGTGATGGGGTTATTATTGCCCGTGCTTTACGCGAAGCGTGGAATAATCCCCACGCCAAAGCGATTCTCATCGATGCCGAATCTGGTGGTGGCGGCCCGTCTGACGCCATCAATATTTACAGGGAAATAAATGCGCTGAGGGCATCCCTTCATGGGGCTCCGGGCATCACTATAGATAATTCAGGCCAGATTGAGTCATCGAATAAAAATGACACACCACCAGCGCCAGCCGACGAAGTTAAACAGGCACTCCTTAAAGCACTGGGGACCGGAAACGGAAAATTACCAGCAGCAGCCCGTGACGTCAGACCGATAATCGTCAGCATTAAAAATATGTGCGCCTCTGCCTGTTATTACGCCGCCTCATCGGCAGATGCCATTTATGCAGATCCTAACGCTATTATCGGCAGCATCGGCGTACGTATGGACCACTGGGATGTGTCCAGGATTATGGATCGCCTTGGCGTGGCTAACGAACCGTTAACGGCCGGTGCCTATAAAGCATCCCTTGACCCATGGCGTCCCATTGATGACGAAACCAAAGCATTTCTGCATAGTGAGTTGCTCGACAAAATGCATGAACAGTTTATTCATGATGTCGAATCTGGCCGCAAAGGAAAGTTACTTTCCCGTGAACAGGCGGATAAAGAACTGCTCTACACAGGGCGTTTCTGGCTGGGTGACCGGGCGAAGCAGTTTGGCCTTATCGATGATACAGCCACCAGCACTGAGGTGCGTGAACGGCTGGGCATCGTCTATGGAACCACACGTTTTCGAGACTATAACGCGCCAAAGGCCACGTTAAGCAGCATGCTTGGGCTGTCCCTGGACGTTAATCTGAAAGAGACGCTGTCCGGTGCGTTGAATCCCACCAGCCCGGTGAGGTGACGATGGACCTGACCACGTTATCGACCATCTTTCTGGTGTTCGTCATGCTTATTCTGTCATGCATTATTCTGTGCGTCTGGCCGCTTGTCAGTAACATGTTCAGTGAACAGCGTACGCGTAATGCCCTTAAAGGACTATTGGCCGATCTGGAGGGAAGACTCATATCAGATGTTACTCTTCCGCTGAATTCTTCGCAGACGACACAGATTGACCATATATTTATCAGCACGAAAGGGATCTTCATTATCGAAGAAAAGCATTATGCCGGTGACATTTACGGTGCCCTCGACGATAAATCATGGACGGTGGTGTACGGCTACGGTAAAGCTAAACACAGGATGTTGAATCCGTTCCTCCAGAATAAAACGCACATATCAGGCGTATGTCGGGCTATTAAGCGGGATGATAAGCACATCATCAACGTCGTGTTGCTGACCGGGCGCAGTAAGTTCATGGCGGACCCCGTTCCGGAGTGGTTGTGCTCTAATTGTGATGACCTTGGGAACAAGTTCACCTCGTACGAGGCAGAGCCGGTTTTTAGTGTGGAGGAAACTGGCTGGATCGAAAATGACCTGCGTAAAGCTATGCTTCCCCAGACGCTGCTGACCGACCTCGGGCACGTCTATTCACTGAAACTGAAACACCGGCAACCCATATCCGTACCGCACAGAGTGACCTATTTTACGTTACTGACAACCACCCTGTTCTTCCGTGCGCTGAAAAAGTTATTTTCACGTAAACGGTCTGAAGTCATCCATAAACAGTACCGCGAATAGCGCTACCCGTTTCATCATCAGATATAAACAGGGCCACCAGCGGGCCCTGTTTAATTTATATAGTCAGATGCTGGTGGGTTAAGGTGAGGCACCGACTGCCAGGCGTGGATCATGTTGACCATTTGCTCCGCGATCCCCATTGACTGGTTTAGCCGGTATGCCGTCCGGGCCACCATCCTTTTCTGATGTTCATCAGATTTCACATCCACCAGCCTGAAGCGCCACCACTGATTGCCGCAGTGAATGACACATATATCAAACTCGGCATTGACCACTGGCAGGTAGTGACGGAGATTCAGATCCTGCAGAAGTGAATACGCCTGAGGCATATACCGTCCATCGAATGAGCCCGCCCAACGATACGTTGCGATGAATGGCGGTGAGTCCAGAGATTTAAGAAATGTCATGTCAGGTCCACCAGCAGCTTTACCAGTCTCTTATTATAAAGATTCAAATGCCTCCTCAAAGCCCCCTTTTTCACCCGGGCAATAAAGTGACTTTCGCCCGCTCCGGTAAAAGTGACTTTTATCGACATCGTAACCAGGTCTGGTTCCATATTTAGTGCGAGTTTTTGGTACCGGTACTTTGGGTGGATGGTCAGCGACAGGATTAAGGTGATCGGGTAATCATAAACAACCAGGAATTATGAGGCGCAATGATGTGACTGCCCCGGTGATTAAAAGTGACTTGTGTCGAAGTATACAACACGTGGGATGTGCCGTGGGTTCGCAGGCCCCAAAGGTGGGAACAGTAGCTGCGACGTCTGAAGCTCTGCACCACCTGCTTAATGACGCCAGGGAAGCCTGCTCACCACGGCGAGTCCTTCACAAACCGGCTGACTGATATCATCGCGTTATTCTCTACATACCAGTCCACCAGCTGTTTGTCGTTCATCCCCTCAGGGGTTTGCACAACAGCATTGTCCGGGCCTGAATGGACCTCGGCTACCAGTACCAACCCTATCGTGCCAGCAATGTCCCTGAGAGCGGTAAAACGGTGTGCCTGCTCCACGTCAAGGTCAGCGAAGCGTACGCCGTTCAGAGAGGCGATAAACGGTAAGAATGACAGATTGCTTTTCCGTCCTGCTCCAGACGCTGGGGCATCTGGTAATGCAGCTATCTGTTCGAGTGATAGTGAATCCAGGCCCCGATTGCTGTGGGTTAAGGGCAAAACCAAACATCCATTATTTTCTGATTGCTGTTCATTTTTCATGTTGCCTGCCTTTCGTTGCGGTCTGATAGAGTGGTCACTATACAATACGCTTTCGTTGAATTTACATTCACGTAGGTGACGTATGAAGCAGGACTCAAATTATTACTTCTTAGATCCATTTTTTTTCCCCCGAAAAGCGAAAAAATAAATGAGGGCTGTCGTAAAAGAGCCACCCAGCCAAGCCCAAAAGAAATCCCAGGAAAAAAAAGTTTTATCCCGGGGACTGCCTGTTTCTATAGAGTTTAGCACTGGGTAGGTTTTAGCCTTCCAGACCAGCTCGTCATACTCGTTTTTTGTCAGACGAACATAGTTGTCATCATCGGGTTCGGAGACGTCGGAACCTTCGACTAGGGCACTGGCCTGCAATGTGCCGTTTTTATCAGCAGAATGCACCCACGATGTGTCCGGGCTTGCGGCCTCCGCCTGTGATAAAAGCGCAATACAACTAATAGCCAGGAGTATTGTGTGTTTTCTCATTACGTTAATTTCCATTCAATAAGACGATCATCCAGTCCATCCACCAGCAGCAGCAAGGCAAAGGTTTATATCCATGACTCAGAAAGTTACTTTTGCCTTATGAGTCCGGTGCCATGAAGTTTATGCCCCTAGAAAAATTCGTCTGAATTCATCGACACCTTAACACCAAGCCAGAGCACGTTTGCTTGTAATGCATAGGCGGATAGCTTAATGAGCATCCCCTCCTGCATAAGACCTTTCAACGGTATATTGTTCATATCACAAAACAAAGTGACCACCAGCAATACATAGAAGAATGCTAAAGGAAACGTTCTGAAAAAATATACTGTCATTGCCGCAAGCCCACGAATTACGTAGAGCGTACTCATGACAAAGGTTTGAGTACGAGAAGGTGGTTCCTGAATTTTGATATTCATGTGAATGTCTTTTTGTTGGAGGATGGATTTATTATGCTCAGGTGAAAAGGTTAACCAGCATACCCAGCTCGATTAACCCACTCCACACTTCAGATAGTCGGGCTGACTTCTTTGTACCAGAGTCGGATTGCCTCGAACCTGCTGGAAGTGCTCGCCATGGATCCTGAGACTTTAAAAATAGTTTCAACTGATATAACGTCTATGTTTTTATCTTCCAGCCATTTATTCATGTCGATGGTGGCCTGCCACTCCCCCCTGTCAAAGGTTTGTCTGTCATCTCTGAAATCATGAAATTTAATGCCCATATTTGACTCCTGAAAAAATAAGTAATCATTAAAAACGCGAATGACTGTCTTTCAGCATTATACATAATCATATTGTCTGTCGTAGCCACTGGTTAGAGCATTCAGCTCATTTCAGGTTTTTTTATATCATCGCCCATTCATAATCACCCTGGCATTTCAGGGTTAGTATCCGGCGGTAGATAAAAGTTACTTTTCTCTGAATGCCTGCCCCTGGTGACTGCCAACATCCACCAGCAAAACCAACATCATCGATGTGATGATATCCCCCCCTTCGGGCCCAGCACAATGGCATTCTATGGGCGCGCATGAGCCGCTACTGTCAGCATTAACTAACTATTCGAAAAGTTTCTGAGTTACTGAAGAACATTACTGAAGCCGATTATTACGTTTTGCGATTAACTACATTTATCGCCACCAGAAAAGCATTTCAGATTTACTCCATCCGAATATCATGACCTGTTGTGATAATATCATCGCATATTCACCCATCATTAATAGCGAGCCTACATGGAACACAAAAGCGATCGGAAAGAATCATGCCTCATCCCTACTACTTCAGATGATAAGTTTGTATTTATTCTTACACTCACATTGACACTCATCTGTTTCGCCATAATATCTGCCTTGACCTTTCTGGTCTCAGATGAAGAAATTAAATCCCTGAGGGTCTGGTTTTACATCCCTTTTGTATTTTTCTCTTTTGTATCCTACCTCTCATATTGTGCCTGGCGTGGTTCAAGGCCGAAGAAGCCATGAACAAATTAATACTGTCCCTTCTTCTTTGCGTCCCACTTGCGTCAGGCATTTCTGCAGAAAGTGACCCTGATGTCAGACCGCCAGAGAAAAAATAAATAATCGCATTATATGAACTGTCTCCGGTAATCGGATTGATTATTTCTGATATTGCCAGTGTGCGTAGACATAATTGCAATGACACAATGACCATAAAACGTATGCAGGACACACTGGCTAATGATGTGTTTGTGTCCGACACACTGAGACGGAACGCGGCAGATCGTTCATATATGGACTCAGAGGCATACCGGGCCGAACTGAACCGGAACTACAGGCAATGCCACTAAAGAGCGCCAGCTGTCGTGCTGTGCGCTTCCTGAAGGCTTTTTACAGCTGATACCAAAGACTGGCCCTCTGGCGTAGAGATAGCGTACCCCGACGTTATGACGTCATTGAGTCCTGGTCGTCTTGTTGCCTGTTTTCCGTCCACCGTCGACAAAAGTTACTTTCTTCGCCTGAAGATTCATTATTGCTGTGTACCCGATAACCCGTAATTTACCAGGCATTATGAGCTTGCAATCACTTAAGGCGGATGTCCCTTACCTCACTCGTATTTATCCAGGCATTATGCAAACTCATACCGGCCCAATGATGCCGATCATAAATAGCTTTTCCTCTGATTGTGTTTTGTTTACCCCAGTCATCCTTTCCGGCCACTGACATTATCAGGGATGGTTGGCATTATGTTTCTGTGTCATATTTCGGCCCGGTGTAAAATAATCGGTAAGTGGTGCTGACCATGATGAAGTTTTTAAAAGTAGCAGGGATATCTGTTTTAGCGCTGGCCGTGTTTATAGCAGTGCTTATAGCGTGGTACTGGCTGGACGCCCGTGCGTCTCTCCAGGCGGATATACGCGCCTGCCCTTCAGTGACGACAGAGCAGGCCACAGCCGCCGTTTTAAAGAATGTCCTGTTAAATGGCGAACGGCTGTTTTCGAAGCCCCATTTAACTCAAAAGGATGTGATCATTGAGGAACGAGGGGTGCAGGTAGGACAGACCGGCACGCTGGTACCGTTCAGGATTGACGGCGTAACTGACCGGCGTTACTTCGGTATGACAGGTTGCGCATCGCTGGATGCGGTTGAATACGCCACGGAATATTTTACAGAGCCCTGACAGCGGTATGGCGTTTCACGCCCGCTCTGCACGTCATCATTGCGTCAGATCCTTCAGGTAATGTGCGGGGTGCCTGCCAGTGTGAGCGAAAGTAACTTTTCCTCTGATTGCCTTCATCACTTCTTTCAGAAAACAGTACATGACGATTGAGCAACCTGCATCAGTACAAGGGAAAGGATCGGATACGTGCGGTCAGCCACTCCCCCTTACCCCCCTCTGTGCCCGCGAACACTTTTGGTCGTTTGGAAAAATCGCAATCAGAAGAAAGGTTCCGGGTTTCTTGGGTGATCGGCGTGCGCCAGTTGGCCCGCCAGGTGCTTTAGCTGGTTTGGATTGTACATGCTTGCCCCACCAGCTGACCGTCATTCTATCCCCATGTCCTCGTCAGCGTTAAAGGCGATCGCCTCTTCATCCATGAACGCCGGATAATTAAACTCCTCCACTGCTTTAATAACGTCCGGGTGGTTGCGCCAGTATTCATCCACAATACCGACGGATAACTGTTCTGCTTCCTGTCGCAACTGACGAGCGGTCTCATAGTTGTCCCAGCCGCTTTCGTAGCTGGCTTTCTCGTAGAGTGCCTTCTGTTGCTCTTCAATTCGGCGGATTTCCTCCAGACTAGCAACGTGCCCGTACCATTCCAGGTTGCAGGCATTACCGGCAACCACTAGCCGTTCATTTTCATCCCGGATTTCGATCGTTCTTTCATAAAAGCTGACCGGTCCGCAGTCTCTGCACATCCACGGATCATAACTATCCTCTTCCTCCCCACGTTCGTTCCATTCACCCCGCATAGCGGCTTCCTTTGCCCGTTCCAGCGCATCTGCCACGGTCTGGGCTTTACCCAGCAGGAATGTCCCGTCAGTGATGTAGGTGCCTTGCATCGGGTCATCTTCAGGGTATTCCACACGCCCTGTTACATAGACACTGAACCGATACTGTTTCTCTTTCTGATTGACCAGATAGCTTTCGCGTTTTGCTGTCGCCTCGTCCTGATAAAATGCCAGGGATTTTAACGGAAATGGCATATCCCTTAGCCATTCATCGCGGGCAAGCCGTAGAGCCAGACGCTCGACGTTCGACGCAAGGTCGTACACTGCTTTACTTGTGATAGCCCCGCAGCGCCTGAGTAAGCGGACACATTGTGCAGCGGATTGCCTGTGGCCCCCAATCATGCTGTAAAATTTATCTTCGTCGATATCGATTTCCGCCCGACAGATGGCGTCATGCAACATGAAATCGCCCTCGTGTTTTGCCAACTCCACCAGCGTGGTCATAATATTGGCAAACACATCTTCATTCTCTGCAGCAGTGATTAATTGTGTTGTAGTCATTTTATTGTCCCTGTCTTTAACGTTGCGGCGCTCCCTTAAGAACACTCCGCTGGCTGATAACCAGGATAGCAATTAAAATCAACGCATCAAGACCCAAAATAATTAACGAATCATACCGTTCAAGGGGTACGATGAAGGGTTTAATATTGAGGAACTATGTCTGTGTGATGACCTCAGCCTAAAAAGTTACCTTCCTGTTTATCTCAGGCCATAATTTTGCACTGTTTATGGACTGTGTTATTTTATCGAACAGTTATCTATACTAATAAACTGTCAGTGTCTATATGCCCAGCAATTACCCCCCCGGATAATAATAACCAGTCTCGCCGGGTGGCAGTGGTCGGACATTTCTTTTCCTGATTGCAGTTTTTTAAATAATAAATTAACATAACGGAAATTGAAGCATCGATGCATTGATTTAATCATTTATCACCCTGAATATTATTGTTAATGTCGGGTTTCAGGGCGGATTAATAAATTTCAACTTTACCCATAGAAATGTGTTATTACTAACGGTATGACTTATGAGGGGTCCGGCATGACACTTACGGCATATTACCAGTTAAAAAACACAAAAAATGCAGGGCTCGGTATCGAATTGCTGGATAGTGAAGCTGCTGCCTTTATTGTTCTGGAAGAATGCAGTTATGAAAAACCGAATGAAATTGCCCGCTACGGACACAACGGTACAGCTGGCGATCGCTCGAACGCCTTCAGTTGCGCGATGAATAAAGCGCTGAGCTCTCAGAATTACAGCGGCGCAATGTGTGATTACAACGTTTACGAAGAAACCGCCTGAATCTTCCTGTAGTAGCTGTGTGTAGTCTTTGCCCGCCACTGGTGGGCTTTTTTTTGATTTCCCCTCCCCGGTCGTGCGGTTTTTTAATTGGTATCCGGGCAGGAAAAAGGGGCTACCAGCGAACCGGTAACCCCTTCATAAAGCGCTTCAGGCATGTCAGATCAACCCAGCTCCTGAAAAGGCGGGGTTTCCCCCGCCTCCAGGTTGCTACTTACCGTTGGATTCGTAAGCCAGGCTTGCCGCGACCTCCCTGTCCCCGTCCTTTAGCCGGAGTTCGCATAAGCGGTTCCGGGTCAGGCATGTGAATATCAAGAGCGTGATACACACGATTAATACGCACCAGATAAGGGCGTTTCGCGGTAGTTTCATGGTTTACTCCTCCTGTGTAAGTTCACACAGATATTGCAAATACCTCAGGGTTAATAAGGGGGTTACCTGATGTTGATGCAACATGTCGGAGTAGGCTATTTTGGGTATTACCGAGCAACTGCTTATGCGATGAAACACTCCCTTATGCCCGAGATTGCGAAGTTAAGAATGAAGGCCCTGAACTTCTGGGATAAGCATGGTATCCGTGCCGCAGCTGATGCTTTTGGCGTATCAACACGAACGCTCTACTGGTGGCGCCAGTTGCTTCGCACCGGTGGTCCTCAGGCGCTTATTCCAAGAAGCAAAGCCCCCCTGGTTCGCCGTTCAAGGCACTGGCACCCTGATGTGATCAAGGAAATCAGGCGCCTGAGAACTGAGCTACCCAATCTCGGCAAAGAGCAGATTTTTGTCAGGCTGAAGGCATGGTGTGAACTGCGACATTTTACCTGTCCCAGTACATCAACCATTGGAAGGATCATTGCCGGAGCGCACGATAAAATGCGGATGGTTCCCGTTCGCCTCAGTGCCAGAGGCAAAGTCAGGTTGATAAAAAAACGCTCAGTGAAGCCCAGAAGGCCTAAACAGTACCGCCCGGTAAAAACAGGCGAACTCATAGGGATGGACGCGATTGAACTCAGAATGGGGGATCTGCGCCGCTATATTATTACCATGATCGACGAGCACAGCGACTACGCGCTCGCCCTGGCAGTTCCTTCACTCAACAGCGATATCACCAGCCATTTCTTCAGCAAGGCCACAAAGCTCTTTCCTGTTGCTATCAAACAGGTTGTTACTGACAACGGTAAGGAATTCCTTGGAAACTTTGATAAAACGTTGCAGGAAGCCTCGATTAAACACATCTGGACCTATCCGTACACACCGAAAATGAATGCGACCTGTGAGCGATTTAACCGGACACTTAGAGAACAATTTATTGAATTCAATGAATTGTTGCTTTTTGACGACCTGAATTTGTTTAATCAAAGAATGGCTGAATATCTGGTGCTGTATAACAGCAAAAGGCCACATAAATCACTCGAACTGATGACGCCAGTGGACTATATTTTACGTGAGAGTAAAAATTGCAATATGTGGTGGACCCATACACCTCCTTGCAAATTGCACGGTAAGAGGCCATACTGGTGTTGACTAGACATACAGTGGGCCTCGGGTTGTACTGACCCCAAAAAGTTGGACAGATTAACCGAGGCATCAGAGAAAGAGTCCATTTAATACATGGGCTCTTTTTTGTTCGATATAAAGCTAAATAATCAATCTCGCAGCTGTATTATCCATTCCACAGCATTCCTACTGCACGTGCATTCTTGTCTAGCCAATAACTCCTTCATCATCTTCCCTCATGAAGTATGTCTATTGACCTACCCGCATGCGCAGCATTTAATTATTGCTCATAAAGTTCCGAACATAAGGTTCTTTCGCATTACTGAGGGAGTCTGAGGAACAATGTCCGTGGCTGACTTTGTGATGGTTTGAAACCATGATGAATATAGAAGTTTTTGGCTTCTTCCGTAAGCGCGTGAACCATGATTGCACGTACACCAATATTCTCGGCAACCCGAAAGCAACGAAGCACTGCGTCATGAAGCAAATCAGCACCAAGCCCTTTTCCACGGAACGATACATCGACGGCAAGCCTGGCAAGTATAATGACAGGAATGGGATCTGGCATGTTACGCCGAAGATTGCCTGTCGCTTCTGTATGATTGACGCTCCCGGTGGCCAGAGAGTAAAAACCGGCTACTTGCTTCGTGTCTTTCTTACACACCACAAACGTTCGGGCCGCTCCAGTCGCCTGGTTTTTGAGGCTCCTCTGCTTTAACCAGTCATCAAGCACGGCTTCACCGCTGATAAACTCCGCCACCTGATGAAAAGAAGACAACGGTTCTGGTGATGTTACATATCCCACTGAGGTTTCCTTGCCAGCAGTTTTTCGATAGCAGGATCATCTGCAACCGGCGCATCAATCATATCGATGAACTCGGCGTATTGCTCATCGTTAAAATTAAAGACGCGGCGGTCAAGGATGACATCCTCGGCAGCCTTACAGGCCATTTCCAGAATGAAATCTGTTCGTGATTTGTGAAGGATTTCAGCAGCAGCATCAATGAGTGCTCGCTGGGATTCCTTGGCTCTGAGGTTAAGTTGAACATCTGATTTCATGAAACATCTCCGTATAGCAATTGCTTTACAGAGTAGCACAATAAAAATGTATAGCAAACGCTACACATCAAGTTATTGCCTTTCATATTTTGAATGATTAAGTCCGCTTCGTGCCAAAAGCGGACGCTACGATTCCGCAGTGATTAAACCCCCAACCCCAAAAGACCTGTTGAAATGGGGTCAGCAAAACAGATACATTACGCACGTTGTTACCTTGTATCATCAGGATGCCGTTGACTGTGTTTTTTAGCCGTGAAGTCATTTCCAGAATCGTGCTTATCATCATGGCTGTTGCCGTGCTGAGCAGTTCGCTTATGGCAAAACCACAGGCTGTCTACAACGTCCAGGATACAACGACCATCAGTGACCATCAGCACGATAGCGATGAACCGCTGAATGAGCACGATCCGCTGCTGTTCCACTCGCACGGTAATGTGCACCACCTCAATGCCGATCATTCCCACGATCTGAACAAACTCTTCACCCTGACTGCTTTGCAGGCCTGGAACGCGGGCATACGGGCGACCTTTGCGCTGAGTTCAGAACAAATTCTGCGAATGCCACAGGCCACCCCCGAACGCCCTCCGAGATCCCTGTTTGCGTAATAACTGCTGTTAATTCGTTATTATTCAAACTGTAAGGATTTTGTATGAACACCTGCCTTAATTTACAAGGCCGGTTGAGCGGTGGCCTGTTTTCGACTCAGGCGCGTTCGGCTTGTCTGTTTTTCATATTGTTATTGCTTTTCTACAGCCAGGGTGCGGCCGCACATGGCGTAGCCGAAGGCGACAAAGGGTACATCCAGGAAATCACCGGGATTAACATCATCCCGTTTATCTACCTTGGCGCGAAGCATATGGTGACCGGCTACGATCACCTGCTGTTTCTGTTCGGCGTGATTTTCTTTCTCTACAAAATGCGCGATATCGGGCTGTACGTCAGCCTGTTTGCTATCGGACACTCCACAACGCTGCTCATTGGGACGTTCTTTGACATCAGCGTAAGCGCTTATCTCATTGATGCCATTATCGGACTGTCTGTGGTCTACAAAGCCCTTGATAACCTTGGCGCGTTCCAGCGCTGGTTTGGCTTTCAGCCTAATACGAAGATGGCGACGCTTATCTTTGGTTTCTTCCACGGCTTTGGCCTGGCGACCAAAATCAAGGAGTTCGAAATTTCCCCCGATGGCCTGTTCGTCAACCTGATTGCCTTCAATGTCGGGGTCGAGATAGGTCAGCTTCTGGCGCTGAGCGCCATCCTTATCATCATGAGTTACTGGCGGCAGACGGCGAGCTTTTTCCGCCATGCCTACACCGCCAATGTGGTGATGATGAGCGCCGGTTTCCTGTTAATGAGTTACCAGATTTGTGGCTACGTTTTAGCCTGAGGGAGAAAAGAGAATGTATAACACCGATTTACCGACCCGCGCAGAGCTGCCATCTGCGATGAAGCTGATGCAGTCCACTATCCTGGCGGCTATTGTTGCTTTAACGCTGCTGATAACCATCGTGATGCCTTCAGAATATGGTATCGATCCAACGGGCGTTGGCCGCCTGCTGGGCCTTAAACAGATGGGCGAAATCAAAACGCAGCTGGCGGAGGAAGCCGCCACGGACAAACAGGCGAGTACGAGCCAGTGGGGGCAGTCAACCACTCCGACGAATGAGCGCCCGGTGGCGGATAACCCGCCGACAATCACGCAAAACAACTACCCGGAGCTGAGCGTTCCGGCGACAACTCGTGCGCCAGAAGCCCCAACTGCCGGTTCTCAGCGCAATCAGCTGTTAATTACTCTGAAACCGAATGAAGCGGCTGAAGTTAAGATGGAAATGCGTAAGGATGCCCGGGTGACTTACCAGTGGACAAGCTCTGGACCTGTCAACGTGGATGCACACGGCGATCCGGTTAACGCACCGAAAGGGTTTTACCACGGCTATGGTAAGGACCGCCAGATAACCTCAAAGGATGGTGTGTTGCAGGCGGCCTTTGACGGTAAGCATGGCTGGTTCTGGCGAAATCGTGGTTCAAAGACGATTACTATCCAGCTTGATACCAATGGCGAATACCAGAGCATTAAGCGCGTAATCTGATTAATCGGGCCCGTATAATGCGGGCCCATCTTATTCATTCCGGCAATACAAGACTTTACACTTTCGCCTCTTACATCCTCCCCGGGGGGATGCTAATCTTTTCTCTATGTTATGAAGACTGCCTGAGAGAAACGCCAGCGATGTATCTGATGTTTAAACGTTCACCCCGTTATATTCTGATGATTGTCATCATGGCCGTTGGCATGATGATGTCGTCGATGGGCACGTTTGCGTCACACGGTACCAACGGCCTGACTGGTTACGAGATGAATCTGCATGATGCAGAAGTCACCATGACAGTGCAGGATCACTCCCACGACTCGGATATCCCTCAGTCTGGTCACGCAGGCCATCATCAGACAGACCATTTCCATGAAACCCCTCAGCAGCCGCCCTCTGTGGAGATCTCCCTCTCTCCTGTAGCAGACAGATGGTTGCCGCTTGCCGATCTTCGCAGCCCGGTTAAGGCCACGGACATCATTTACCGCCCTCCAAGCACCCGCCAGATCTGATCGCTGTTGCCGGTAGCAGTTTGCTGCCTGGCGTTTACCAACTTCAGATTTAGCGGAGAGGCTATGTACACAGACTCCATACAGGCGCGTCGCGAGATTGCGCGTAATTTTACTGAACTTAATTATCGAATTACCCCTCTGCACTGGCAGACACTGTGCATGGGCGTTAATCGCGATCTCCAGGCCAAAAAACTGCGTCCGAACGTCCCTGTTCCTTCACGACGTAAGGTCATTCCGTTCCTGAAAATGATGCACAAAGAAACGGGCTCGATGTTGAAAGCCATTCTTGCCTTTGGTTTCGATGGCCCCTGGACCTCCAGCGGTGGTTCGTTTCGTCTGGCGCGAGAAATTGGGTTCGATATTGCCCACCATGCAAAAAACATTCATCACAAAAACGGTACCGTCACCTTCCTTGAAATTGGTGCTGCTTGGGCAGGTTTTCGTGCTGAAGAAGCGACCAGCCATCAGGCGGCAATTTCCGGACTTGCCCAGAGCTTCAGGGAGCAGCTCGGGGAGAGCGCATTCCTGCATTTCACCAATCTCACGCCATGGCACGAATCGCTGCCAAAGGGGGTGACTGAGCATCCCTACGTGACGGCTGCCGGGCTGTGCGTACTGGAGAAGCAGGGAGTTCGGGCCGGTGAGGTCGATATTATCTACTCTCAGGCCGCAGCCTATTTCGAACAGGATTACACGGCATTCCTTCGCAGCGCAGCCCGTCTGCTGAAAGGGGATGGCGTCTTAATCTTCAACCATGATCCTGTTCTGGCGAGCGCGATGGATGAAGTCGCGTGGGAGCACGGACTCCGGCTGGTTCGACGTAAGCAAATGGGCGGAATGAATGGCGCGATTGCTCGTTACCACCGGCTTCGTACGCCTGTAATCGATCAGGTGATCTTTCCTGGCGTGAGCAGAAATCAGGATGAAGAAGTGGTCTGTGAATCACTGGTGATGTCGGCGCTGCGTCGCAGCGTGGAGGTATAACACCCGACATGTTGACGCGTAGACATTTTCTCACCACCACAGGAGCGTTGCTGATGACAACATTACTGCCGGGGGAAACCCTGGCAGCCTCTCTGGCCGAAAAAGTCAGTGATACATGGCAAAGAATTATCGCTCGCCGCACTGCTAAGGAGACGATAACGCCGGGCTGGATTTTGCAATCACTCGGGCTTCAACCGGGCTCAACGGAGCTGCGGAGAGCCATTTTTGAACTGGTCAGGCGCGTGCCCTATCAGCTTGGGTCATGGAATAACCAAAGCATGAGCCTGTTTGAGCAGGGTTTTGGCGACTGTCGTCATAAAGCCGCCGCGGCCGAACGATTGCTGGTTGCCGGTGGGATTACGGCGAAGAGAAAACTGGTGCAGTTTGACTGGGCTGATTTACCCGTTCCTCCGGAAATACTGGCTATTTTGCCGCAAACCCAGGGGTTTCATGACACCGTGACTTTTGAGTTAAACGGGAAAACATGCCTGTTTGATGCCACCTGGGATATCGCCCTGCGCGGCGCGGGCTTCCCGGTGATGCCTTCCTGGGATGGCAACTCTGATACCTGGTCGGTGACTTCCCGGATGTCGACGCAGCAAACCGTACAGATGCCACAGCCCGGGCAGGATATTTACAGCGCTAACCAGATGAGCTGGCCTCAGCGCGAGAAAACCATGGCCTTCAATCAGGCGCTGAATAGTTGGCTGGACGACGTTCGGGCTAACCGTGATGACTGGTGCACCATCGTCCATAGCGATGTTGAAGCCACACGGCTGAGTCTGAAAACCTGCCTGGGACTTCTGAGTTAACATCTTTCTCGTCAGTAGGGGCTTCGCAAGGAAGCGGTGACAACACCTTCGACACTTTTTATGCTGCTTCAGGTATAACGCTGGGATACCTGAAGCTTTTTTATATTACATATCAGTCAACTGGCAAATCCAACATCCCCCCCACCAGGATAAAGCTTGTCAATCGGTTCAGCTACCTCTATGCTTTTTACATCCCCCCTGGGGGGATATTAATTCAAGACAAGAGATCCCCTGATGCTCAATATTCTTTCTAATCGTACCTATCGCCACCTGTTTATGGCACAGGTTATCGCCCTTATCGGCACCGGTCTGGCGACCGTTGCGCTGGGGTTGCTAGCTTATGATTTGGCCGGAGACAGGGCCGGTGCTGTGCTGGGTACCGCACTGGCTATCAAGATGAGTGCCTACATTCTGGTTGCGCCAGTAGCTGCGGCCTTTGCTGACAAATTCCCGCGTCGCACCATGCTGGTGACTCTGGATCTGGTTCGCGCTCTGGTAGCTATCGCGCTGCCGTTCGTCACTCAAATCTGGGAAATCTATATCCTGATTTTCGTTCTTCAGTCTGCCTCGGCGGCGTTCACGCCAACTTTCCAGGCGACAATTCCGGATATTCTTCCTGATGAACGCGAATATACCCGGGCGTTGTCCTTGTCGCGCCTGGCCTACGATCTTGAAAGCGTTATCAGCCCGATGCTGGCGGCGGCGCTGCTGACGGTCATGAGCTTCCACAATCTGTTTGCCGGAACGGCGGTCGGTTTCCTCGCCT
>OLKA01000030.1_pt1 | contig 41141 bp, 35 predicted proteins | sample 1601591 | NCBI WGS metagenome assembly OLKA01 (sample SAMN04436910, study PRJEB24849) | human gut metagenome | biome: human gut; feature: NICU; material: stool | host: Homo sapiens | place: USA: Saint Louis, MO | collected 2012-05-24
ACAATCATCTCCCGGTCTACCGATTTTAACCGCGGATCGGTGTGGGTGCGGGAGAACGGCACCAGCACCAGGCTTATCAGGGTGGTAAACAGCAGCTCCGGGGAGAGCGCCGGATTAAGCTTGCCCTCCCGCTGCCAGCGGCGCACCGTCTCCAGCATCTTATGATACTTCTCATCGCCAAAACGCGCGTGCATATGCTGGCGCAGCACCGGCATCTCGCCGATGATCTCCTGCATCCACAGCGGCGCGAACCACGCGTTTTTCTCCGCCATGGTCGCCAGGGTTTTAATGAGCAACGTAAAGGCGGTGACCGGATCGTCGCCGTGCGCGACAAAAATCTGTCCGATCTCGCTGCGTAGCGGCATAAAGCGCTCTTCAACCAGCTTTTCCACCAGCGCTTCGCGCGAGCTGAAGTAGTAGTGCAGCATCGCGGGCGTCACCCCCGCCTCTTTAGCAATGGCGTTCAGCGAAATGCGGGCGATCCCGTGGCGCGCAAACAGCGCCAGGGCAATATCCATCAGCTGTTCGCGGTTGGCGGAGCCGGATTTTTGCCCGCGCGGACGACCGGGACGACGCGGCGCTTCGTTGTCTTTTTGTGCTGACATCTTGTGGCGATCCCTTGACCAGATTCATCATTTCCCTAAATATTAATTATGCATTTAATTAATTTCAAGCGAGTGATGCTATGACATCTGAAGTCGCCACCCAACCGGCGGTACCCTCGATCCGCCTGCTCTTCAGCGCCCTGCTGCTGGTGATGCTGCTCTCGGCGCTGGATCAGACCATCGTCTCCACCGCGCTGCCGACCATCGTCGGTGAACTTGGCGGGCTGGATAAGCTTTCCTGGGTGGTCACCGCCTATATCCTGAGTTCGACCATCGCGGTGCCGCTGTATGGCAAATTTGGCGATCTGTTCGGGCGCAAAATTGTCCTGCAGGTGGCGATTGTACTGTTTCTTGCCGGTTCCGTTCTTTGCGGGCTGGCGCAAAATATGACCCAACTGGTGCTGATGCGCGGCCTACAGGGGCTGGGCGGCGGCGGCCTGATGGTGATCAGTATGGCGGCGGTGGCTGACGTTATCCCTCCCGCCAGACGCGGCCGCTATCAGGGACTGTTTGGCGGCGTCTTTGGCCTGGCGACGGTCATCGGGCCGTTAATTGGCGGCTTCCTGGTGCAGCACGCCTCCTGGCGGTGGATTTTTTATATCAACCTGCCGCTGGGGCTGTTTGCGCTGCTGGTGATCGGTGCGGTTTTTCACAGCAGCAACAAACGCAGCCAGCATCAGATCGACTGGCTGGGAGCGATCTATCTCAGCATGGCGCTGCTGTGCATCATCCTGTTTACCTCCGAGGGCGGCAGCGTCCGCGCGTGGAGCGACCCGCAGCTGTGGTGCATCCTGGCGTTTGGTCTGGTCGGGATCGTTGGCTTTATTCATGAAGAGCGGCTGGCCAGCGAGCCGATTATTCCGCTCTCCTTGTTCCGCAACCGCAGCTTTTTGCTGTGCAGCCTGATTGGCTTTGTTATCGGCATGGCGCTGTTTGGTTCGGTGACCTTTCTGCCGCTCTATTTACAGGTGGTCAAAGAGGCGACGCCGACCGAGGCGGGCCTGCAGTTAATTCCGCTGATGGGTGGCCTGCTGCTGACGTCAATCATCAGCGGGCGCATTATCAGCCGCACCGGCAAGTATCGCCTTTTTCCGATTATCGGCACTCTGCTGGGGGTCATCGGCATGGTGCTGCTGACGCGCATCACTATTCACTCCGCGATGTGGCAGTTGTACCTGTTTACCGGGGTGCTGGGGGCGGGCCTGGGGCTGGTGATGCAGGTGCTGGTGCTGGCGGTGCAGAACGCGATGCCCGCGCAGATGTACGGCGTGGCGACCTCCGGGGTCACGCTGTTTCGATCGATTGGCGGTTCCATCGGCGTGGCGCTATTTGGAGCGGTGTTTACGCATGTGCTGCAAAGCAATCTCCAGCGCCTGCTGCCGGAAGGCGCGCAGCTGCCGAGGGCGCTGAACCCGGCGGCGGTGCAGAATCTTCCGGCGGAGATTCGCCTCGATTACCTGGATGCCTTCGGGTCCGCTATTCATGCGGCGTTTCTGATGGCCGCCGGCATTATGGCGGTAGCGTTCGCGCTCTCCTGGTTCCTGAAAGAAGCGCCGTTAAAAACCACCGCAGGCTAGACGGCGGCGGCAATACGTAACAGCGCCTGGCGCAGTGCCGGTGTGGCAAAATCGATAAATTTACGCAGCTTGAGCGGAGCCAGATCCCGGGAGGTGTACAGCAGGTGCACCGGCACAGGTTCCGGCTCCATCGCTTGCAGGATCATCCGTAATTCGCCGCGGGCCAGGCCATCGATCGCCTGGTAATGCAGCAGTCGGGCCACGCCGACTCCCTGGCGGGCAGCCTCGGCGGCGCTCTCCGGCGTGGTCAGTGACAGCACCGGCTGCAGCACCACCAGCCGGTCCTCCGCCTCTTCGGCGTGAAAGCGCCAGCCGCGGTAAGGCATCGGTGATTCAATACCAATGATCGGTAGCGCGGCCAGCTCGCGCGGGCGTTGTGGTATGCCGTATTTTTCCAACAATGCCGGGTGGGCGCAGGTCACGATGCGCATCTCGCCCAGCCAGGTGGCCACCATCCCGCTGTCCGGTAGCGGGCCGATACGTACCGCTAAGTCAATATGGTCGCCCACCAGGTCGGCATTGCGGTCGCTGAGCAGCAAACGGACGCGAATCTGCGGGTAACGAGCGAGAAAACGGGCGACTATCGGTAAAACATGCAGGCGCCCAAACATGGTTGGGGCTGAGAGAACCAGTTCGCCTTTTGGCTCCTGATATTCACCCGCCGCCTGGCGCTCGGCGCGCTCTACCTCTTCCAGAATGCGCCGCGCGGCGGCGACATAATCGACGCCAGCATCGGTCAGCGTCAGCTTGCGCGTAGTGCGGATCATCAGGCGTACGCCGAGGGTATTTTCCAGTTCGCCAATCTGGCGACTGACGGTAGTCAGGGGCATATTCAGCGCCCGCGCAGCCGCCGACATACTGCCGAGTTCGGTCACTTTTACCAGCAGCGCCATCGCGCTAAGTCGGTCCATAATTATCCCGTTTTACGGAAAGATGATTGTCATATTCCCACTATTATCTTTTCTGCCAGCACAGTCCATGATGAGTTACGCCGCAACGCATCGGGAGGATCTATGCCAGCAGAATTTCTTGATATCGCCATGACGCCGGACGTGATGGATGTCCAGCATGAAATGGGCAGCGATGAGCTGTGGCAGGCGCCGCATCGCCAGCGCCGGGGTGAGCGCTTCGGCGCCAGCGAGGAGGCGATGATTGTCACCCGCGACAGCTTCTATCTGGCCACCCTTTCGCAAACCGGCTGGCCCTATGTTCAGCATCGCGGCGGTCCGGTGGGCTTTCTGCATCTGCTGGATGAAACCACCCTGGCGATGGCGGATTTTTCCGGTAATCGCCAGTACATCACCACCGGCAACCTGCGCGGCAGCAATCGAGCCTGTCTGTTTTTGATGGATTACCCGCGGCGTGCCAGGCTGAAAATCTACGCCACCGTAGAGGTTGTGGCGGTGGATGCCGACCCGCAGCTGCTGGCGCGGGTGGCCCCGGAGAACTATCGGGCCCGGATTGAGCGCATTTATCGTTTCCGCTTACAGGCTTTTGACTGGAACTGCCCGCAGCATATTACCCCGCGCTACACCGCCCGACAGGTGGCGGAGTATAGCCAGACGCTGCAACAGCGTATTGACGAGCTGGAGCGGGAAAATCAGCGTCTGCAGCAGCGTATTCATACAGGAGATTCATGATGACCGAACAACGTCCGCCTCTGCCGCCGTTCACCCGCGAGAGCGCCGCGCAAAAAGTCCGAGCCGCTGAAGATGGCTGGAACAGCCGCGATGCCGCTAAGGTCGCGCTGGCCTATACCGTCGATAGCGAATGGCGTAACCGCAGCGAATTTGTTCACGGCAGAACGCAGATTATCGACTTCCTGCAGCGCAAATGGCGTAAAGAGCAGGAGTACCGGCTGATTAAGGAGCTGTGGGCGTGGAACGATAATCGTATTGCGGTACGCTTTGCCTATGAGTGGCACGACGACAGCGGCAACTGGTTTCGTTCATACGGCAACGAAAACTGGGAGTTTGATCGGCACGGCCTGATGCAGACGCGCTACGCCTGCATCAACGATCTGCCGATAACCGAAAGCGAGCGTCTGTTTCACTGGCCCCAGGGCCGTCGTCCGGACGATCACCCGGGGCTGAGTGAGCTGGGGCTGTAAGGCGCTATTCTGCGGAACGAGCCTCACCGTTGAAGAGATCCCCGGAGGCGGCGCTGCGCACCTGTCCGGGCTACTCGATCGCAGCCGGCGGTGAATCCGTAGCCCGGGCAGGCGCATCGCGCCGCCCCCGGGAGAAAGGGGGAAGATGATTTTATTTCCGGTTGCGGTTTTTGCGTTTAAAACCTCCCCACAAAGTCGTTATAGTTTCAGACGAAAAAATAATAACGATCTTCTATGGACTGACGGGGTGATAACAATGAAATTGCGTTTACGGACAGCCGCCGCCGTGGTGCTGGCGGGCCTGCTGCTGGCGGGCTGCGACCAGAAGGGCAGCGATGCGAAACACATTAAAGTCGGCGTGATTAACGGCGCGGAACAGGATGTGGCGGAAGTGGCGAAGAAAGTGGCCAAAGAGAAATATGGCCTCGACGTTGAGCTGGTGGGTTTTAGCGGCTCGCTGCTGCCCAATGAGTCCACCAACGCTGGCGATCTGGACGCCAACGTCTTCCAGCATCGCCCGTTCCTCGAACAGGATAATAAAGCCCACAACTATCACCTGGTAGCGGTAGGCAACACCTTCGTCTTCCCGATGGCAGGCTACTCGCGCAAAATTAAATCCGTCACCGAGCTGAAAGACGGCGCGACGATTGCCATACCGAACGACCCGACCAACCTGGGGCGCGCGCTGCTTCTGCTCCAGCAGGAAAAGCTGATTACCCTCAAAGCGGGCACCGGCCTGCTGCCGACGGCGGTCGATATCACCGACAACCCGCATAACCTGAAAATAATGGAGCTGGAAGGGGCGCAACTGCCGCGCGTTATCGACGACCCGAAGGTCGACGTAGCGATCATCAGCACCACCTACCTGCAGCAAACGGGCCTTTCCCCGGTGCGCGACGGTATCTTTATTGAAGATAAGAACTCGCCCTATGTGAACATCATCGTGACCCGCGAAGACAACAAAGACGCGGAAAACGTCAAAGCGTTTATCCACTCCTACCAGTCGCCGGAAGTGGCGAAAGCGGCAGAGACAATCTTTAACGGCGGCGCGGTGCCCGGCTGGTAATCACTCACACAAGGAGACGTGGCGATGACCCGGCAACGCCAGGCTGATTTGCTGCTCATAGCCGCGACGGTTATCGCCGCCTGCGGATGGATTTTTTCCCGGGAAGCGATTGCCGGTATGCCGGTTTTCGCTTTCCTCGGTCTGCGCTTTTTCTTCGCCGCGCTGCTGCTGCTGCCTTTCTGCCGCGGCTTTCGCGTCGGCAGGGAGCACTGGCCGCGCATCATAATCAGCGGTCTGTGGTTTGCCTTAAACCTGTGCCTGTGGATCTACTCGGTATCGACGACCCCGTCGCTGGGCGAAGGGGCGTTTATCATGAGCCTGTCGATGCTGTTCGTGCCGCTTACCGCCTGGGTGATGATGAAGGCGAGGCCGGCGCGGGCCTACTGGGAGTGCCTGCCGATAGCGGTTGTCGGTCTCGGCTTGCTCAGCCTGCATATGCCGATTGCGTTTCACCCCAGCCAGGGTTGGTTTCTGCTGACCGCGCTGGTGCAGTCGATCTGGTTTTGCTACACCAGCAAAAGCGCCCGCGAGGTGCCGCTAATCCCGCTGACCACCGTGCAGCTCGGCATTACCGGGATTGTTGGACTGGGGGTCTCCGCCGCCGTTGAAAGCTGGGATCAGCCGTTTACGCTGCCGACCTTCGGCTGGCTGCTCGCCAGTATCGTTATCGCCACCAGCCTGCGCTTCGGCCTGCAAATGAAGGGGCAGAAGTACGCGGCGGTCGCCAGCGCGGCGATTATTATGGTGCTGGAGCCGCTGCTGACGGTGATTGCCGCGGCGCTGTGGTACGGCGAACAGCTACCGCTGCAGAAAATTATCGGCGGCCTGCTGATCCTCGTCGCTCAGCTATGGTTCCGCGGGCGATCATCTGGCCTATCTCTTCGAGGGTAAACCAGCCCGTTTCCATCACTTCGTCCTGATCTTCATCCATTCCCACCCAGGCCAAATCGCGGGCCAGCCAGGTAATAAACAGCTGATCGCTGCTGCCGTAGGAGGGGTTATAGCGGATAATTTCTTCAGCGTGCTGCGCCTGCCAGCCGGTCTCTTCTCGCAGTTCCCGCAGGGCCGCCTCGCGCGGGTCTTCGCCTTCATCGACGCCGCCGGAAGGAATTGCCCATACCACCCGATCGATCAGGTAACGGTAGTGGCGAATCAGCAGCACTTTGTCATCCTGCATCGCCACAATCCCTACCGCCGGGTGCGGGTAGTGAATAGAGTAAAAATCCCGCCGATCGCCGGGCGCCATATCAATCCCAACCTTGCGCATACTGAACCACGGACAATGCGCCAGAACTTCGGCATCATGCAGGTCGTCTGAGGTGAGTTTCTTCTTCATCGTCGCCACTGTTTCTGAAAAATAAGCCTTCAGCACACCATAGCCGGGCGGCGATGGCAACCGTCGCAGATTGGCCCGATTTCATCGTTCATTGCCCAAACGCCCATATTGCGCCAGGCTTGTGGGACGTACGATGTTCAGCAGATGACCGCGAAGAGGAATGAACATCATGAAAATCACCCATGTGCGTAATGCCACCCAGCTTATTGATTATGCGGGTAAAAAGTTTCTCATTGACCCGATGCTTTCTGCCAAAGGCGCCTGGGCGGGCTTTGCCGGTACCGCGCGCAGCGAATTGCGTAACCCGCTGGTGGATCTGCCTTTTTCCATCGAAGCGATCGTTGACGTGGATGCCGTGATTGTTACCCACACCCATCAGGATCACTGGGACGAAGCGGCGATCGCCGCGATCCCCAAAACCCTGCCGGTTTACGTCCAGCATGAGGCCGACGGACAGCTACTGCGCGGGCAGGGCTTTCGCGATATTCGTCTGCTCTCTGAGGACAGCGCGTTTGCTGACGTTGCGCTGGTAAAAACCAACTCGGGCCAACACGGCAGCGACCGCACTTATGCGGTGCCGGCAATGGCCGAGCGCCTGGGCGAGGCCTGCGGCGTGGTGCTGCGCCATCCGCAGGAGAAAACCCTGTGGCTGGTGGGGGACTCTATCTGGCGCGATGCAGTGGAAGCCGACATGCTCAGGCTGCGCCCTGAGGTGGTGGTGCTGAATGCCGGGTATGCGCACGTCATCGGTTTTGGGCCGATCATCATGGGCAAAGAGGATGTGCTGAAGGCGCACTTCACCCTACCGGATGCCAAAATCGTCGCCAGCCATATGGATGCGGTGAACCACTGTCTGCTGAGCCGCGATGAGCTGCGCCAGTACGTGGCTGACAATCAGATTGCCGGGGCGGTCAGCATCCCGCAGGATGGGGAAAGTATGGTCTTTTAGAAGCGGAGCGGGCGATGAAACTGACGGAAGTGGCGATTGTGGCGGTGGACGGGTTTAGTCCGTTTCACTACTCGGTGCCCTGTATGCTGTTTGGCGATACGGTCTCGGAAACCAAACGCTTTAACCTGCATATTTGCGCCGAACACCCCGGGCTGCTGAACGCTCGCGACGGCTTTGCGCTGAACGCCAGCGGCGATTTTTCCACTCTGGAGCAGGCGGATATTGTGGTGGTGCCTTACTGGGGGGCGGTGAATCAGCGTCCACCGCAGCCGCTGCTTGACGGCCTGGTTCGCGCGCGTAACAACGGTGCGCAGATCGTCGGCCTGTGTCTCGGGGCGTTTGTGCTCGGCTACGCCGGGCTGCTGGATGGCAGGCGTGCGGCGACCCACTGGGAGTTCGAGCAGGATTTTCAGCACCTGTTTCCGCAGGTGCGGCTGGATATCAACGCGCTGTACGTTGACGATGAGGGGATCATCACCTCGGCGGGCACCGCGGCGGCGCTCGACTGCTGCCTGTATCTCATTCGCCAGCGCTTCGGCAGCCTTGCCGCCAATCAGATCGCCCGGCGGATGATCGTCCCGCCGCACCGGGAGGGAGGACAGGCGCAGTTTATCGCTCAGCCGGTACCGAAAAACACCCGCGACGCGCGGATAAACGGCCTGCTTGAGTATCTTCAGCAGCATATCCGCGAATCGCATAATCTCGATTCGCTGGCGCAGGTGGCGGCGATGAGCCGCCGTACCCTGACCCGCCATTTCGCCAAAGCGACCGGTATGGGCATTGCCGACTGGCTGGCCGCCGAGCGCCTGCGGCGCAGCCAGATCCTGCTGGAGGCCGGGGATTTACCCGTCGGGCAGGTGGCGGAGGAAGTGGGCTATCGCTCCGCCGTAACCTGGCGTCAGCAGTTTAAAGCGCGCTTTGGCGTCAGCCCGGTGGAGTGGCGGCGCACCTTTCGTCGCCGGGCTTAGCCGCCGAGCGTGGCGCTGTCGATGACGAAACGGTATTTCACGTCGCCTTTAATCATCCGCTCCCAGGCCTCGTTAATCTGGTCGCCGCGAATCAGCTCAATATCGGCGACGATGCCGTGCTCGGCGCAGAAATCGAGCATCTCCTGAGTTTCCGGGATGCCGCCGATCATCGATCCGGCAATTGACCGGCGGCGGAAGATCAGATTAAACACTTCCGGCGAGGGATGCGGCGTGGCGGGCGCGCCCACCAGCGTCATGGTGCCGTCGCGTTTGAGCAGCGTGGTGAAGGCATCGAGGTTATGCGGCGCCGCCACGGTGTTAAGTATAAAGTCGAAGCTTTTCAGATGGGCGGCCATTTCGTTTTCGTTGCGCGAGACCACCACTTCGTCCGCGCCCAGCTCTCGCGCCGCGTCACGCTTGGATTCCGAGGTAGTAAAGGCCACCACGTGGGCCCCCATGGCGTGGGCCAGCTTGATGCCCATATGCCCCAGCCCGCCGATGCCCACGATGCCGACTTTTTTGCCCGGCCCAACGTTCCAGTGGCGAAGCGGCGAGTAGGTCGTGATACCCGCGCACAGCAGCGGCGCGACCGCGGCCAGCTGTTCTTTGGGATGGGATATGCGCAGCACGTAGCGCTGATGAACAACGATCTGCTGGGAGTAACCGCCGAGCGTGTGGCCGGGCGCATCCTGCGTCGGGCCGTTATAGGTGAGCACCATATGATCGCAGTAGTTTTCCAGCCCGTCCCGGCACTCCTCGCACTCTTTACAGCTATCGACCATACAGCCGACGCCCACCAGATCGCCAATGGCATGACCGGAGACGCGGCTGCCCACGGCGGTCACCCGGCCGACGATTTCATGACCCGGCACGCAGGGATAGAGCGTCCCTGCCCACTCGGAGCGCGCCTGGTGCACATCCGAGTGGCAGACGCCGCAATAATCAATGGCGATCTGCACATCGTCCGGCCCCGGCTCGCGGCGGGTGATGGCCATAGACCCCAACGGCTGGCTGGCCGAATTCGTTCCAATAGCGTTGATCTGCATAGCAAAACCTCTTCTACATAATGGCGTTGAATAAAACGGAGGGGGAGAGCGTTTTTTGAGCGGCAGGATCAAGCGTAGCCTGGTTGAGGCGCAATGGTAGGGGGAGAGCTCAAAGGGTTAAAGATGGGCTCACCCCCGCAAACGGAGTGCAGAAAATATCAGGGCGCGACGGGCGTCAGATAATCCAGCCGCAGCGGCCCGGCAAGCAGGCTATCCATCTGCGCAATAAAAGCCTGGAAGTGCGGCAGGGCGATATGCGCGTCCAGTGCCTCCTGATTGCGCCAGGATTCGCGCATATAGAACGTATCCGGCGCATCGCGCAGCTGAAACAGGGCGTAATCAAGATTGCCCGGCTCCTGACGCGTGGGCAACAGGAGCGCCCGCAGGGCCTGGCGCAGCGCGTCGTTGTAGCCCGGTTTCGCCGTCAGCACCGCGAGAAGTGAAATCGCCTCGCCGCTCATCTTAAAAGCCCTCCAGCACGATTTTGCCCACCGAACGCCCGGTTTCCAGCTGCGCGTGCGCTTTTTGCAGGTTGGCGGCGGTGATGGCGCCGTAGTGCTCGCCGAGGGTGGTCTTAATGGTGTTGTCGTCAATCAGCGCCGCCACGCGGGTCAGCAGCTGATACTGGGCGATCATGTCCGGCGTTTCGAACATTGAGCGGGTAAACATAAATTCCCAGTGCAGGGAGATGCTTTTCGCCTTCAGCGGCACCACGTCGAGGGTTTGCGGATCGTCGATTAGCGCCAGCTTGCCCTGCGGTGCGAGAGCGGCGATCAGCTGCGGATAGTGCTGGTCGGTATTGGTCAGGCTGGCGACGTGGGTTACCGCTTTGACGCCAATCCGCGCCAGCTCTTCAGCAAGCGGTTTGCTGTGATCGATAACATGATGCGCGCCCGCTTCCCGTACCCATTTCTGGCTTTCCGGACGCGAGGCGGTGCCGATAACCGTCATACCGGTGAGCTTGCTGGCGAGCTGGGTCAGTATCGAACCGACGCCGCCCGCCGCGCCGACGATCAGCAGCGTGTCGCCCGCGTTGCCGCCTTCCTCTACGCCAAGGCGGTGGAACAGCAGCTCCCATGCGGTGATGGCGGTGAGCGGCAGCGCGGCGGCGGCGGCGTTATCCAACGAACGCGGTTTGCGGGCGACGATGCGTTCGTCCACTAACTGAAACTCGCTGTTGCTGCCCGGACGGCCCAGCGCGCCGGCGTACCACACTTCATCGCCCGCGGCGAACAGGGTTACCGCGCTGCCGACGGCTTTAACTACGCCAACCGCGTCCCAGCCCAGCACGCGCGGGGTATCGGCGTTAAAGCCGGCGCGGACTTTGGTATCCACCGGGTTGACGGAAATGGCTTTCACTTCAACCAGCAGATCATGCCCCTCGGCAACCGGCTGCGGCAGCTCGATGTCGGTTAAAAAAGAAATGTTGCTGCCTTCGGTCGCTGCGCGAGTAATGGCGATCGCTTTCATACACTCTCCGGTTTTGAATGAGGTTCATCGTTTGAATGTATTGAGGATAGACCGCGGCACGTGGGGGAAAAATGGCCCGGCGGCGATAACAGTTATATTGAAAAAGTGAAAATCAGCGGACGCGATAAAAATCGAGCGTTACGCCGTCCTGGGAGCGGCCGCCGGAACAGATAAACAGCGAGGTGGTGAGCCAGCGCAGCGCCGGCGCATCCACTTCGAAAGTCGGTACGGTACGAAAATAGATCGCTTCCGGCGGTATATCGCTAAAAAAGCGCATATCGTCGCCAAAAAGACGTTCTTTATACTCTTCGGGTAGGCGTCGAATGCCGTTGTTTTCAATATATACCGTGCCTCCTTCCACGTGTAAGGCATAGCGCGCGGAGAGGCGGCAGGTGCCGTCAGGCTCGATGATCTGGCTGTCGACGCCGCCGGGTAAGACGTGGCCGTTGAGCTCACCGCGTACGATTCCGCTGAGGATAGGGATCAGCTGACGTTTCCCGCTCTGCGGGCTGCGGGAAACGATGACCGGTTTGTCGACCTGAATGGTGATAGAGAAGCTGTGTTTGAGTTCGGGTGTCATCATTGGTCTCCTTTTTAAGCCACGTTATCCCGTTAGTGTAAGGATTTAAAGGTGAAGGGAATAACGCAAACATTGGATGGAAATGATTGGCTGGGGAGATGGGATCTGAAATCGGCAGGCTTATTTTCGTTTATTTCGAATATTGAGAGTTTCGAATATTTCGAATATACTCGCCTGTATGACTCACAGGAGGCAATCATATGACTACACTGACTCATCTCAACCTTCCCGATCGCCAGGAGAGCGAACTTGCGCAGCGCGGACAGCGTGAGCTTGCGGCGTATCTTTCCACCAGGCTGGAAACACAGCGTATTGCCATTGTAGGAGAGGATGATAAAGCTCATACCATAGAGCTACCTACAAGTGCGCTGACATTGCTGATGGAGATATTGGGGGAGTTGGCTAGCGGAAATGCGGTACAAATCGTTCCCGTACATGCGGAACTCACAACCCAGGAGGCGGCAAATATACTCAATGTCTCTCGTCCGCATATGGTTAAGCTCCTGGAAGCGAGGAAGCTCCCATTTCATAAAACGGGGCGTCATCGCAGAGTGTTGTTTGCCGATCTTATGGAGTATAAGAAACGCAGGGAACAGGAGAGCCTGGACGCGATGCAATCATTGGCCGATCAGGCGCAGGACTTAGGGATGTATTAATGCGTCATTCACTTTATCCGGTGATTTTAGATGCCTGTGTTATATCCGGCACGACTCAGAGATTTGCTGATGCACCTGGGGATTGCCGGGCTGTATCAACCAAAATGGAGCCGCTGCATTCAGGATGAATGGTGCAGAAACTTGATTGCTAATCGGCCTGACATTCTGCCAGAGACGCTTCAGCGTACTGTCAAAATGATGAATTCCGCCTTACCAGATGCCAATGTTACGGGATATAAGGGATTAATAAGTAATCTGCATCATAGCGCGCGAAAAAAAACCAAAGGGCGGCGGCCAGTCTCCGCAGTTTAAAATACGCATTGATCCGGCATTGAAGGAACAACTGGATGCCGTGGCGGCGGAAGAGGGGGTGAGTCTCGCGAGCTGGTTTAAAAAACTGGCGAGAAGCGCGCTAAAAGCGAAAGGCATTGAACCGAAAGGCTGATTTTCTGGATAAGTTCACATGGATAAAAATGATTGAACTGGCGGAAGATCACAGGAGTTGAACCTGCCCGGGACCGCTGGCGGCCCCAACTGGATTTGAAGTCCAGCCACCTCACCGGAGATGACGATCTTCCGCGCCTCGATTGCTACATGGAGGCGGGCGCATTATAGCTACTTTCCTGCATTAACCACATCCCCCAAGGCACTTTTTTACTGCGAAAACTGGACTTTACAGAACCTTCTGAAACATTCCCTTGCAAAATCCGTGGCTTACACTTTTACACACTCTTTCAGGCTACCGGGATCACATAAAACAAGAAACGTAATTTGATTATGAGATATCGCAATTCATCTTACAGCGCGGATGGTTTACAAAGCATGTAACCGGTACCAACCCGCGGTAGCGCTGAGAGAAGAGTGTGCGATGAAAGATCATATTTTGTCCGTCAAAGAGAAGATTGGCTATGGCATGGGCGATGCCGCTAGCCACATCATTTTCGATAACGTCATGTTGTATATGATGTTTTTCTATACCGATATCTTTGGTATCCCTGCCGGCTATGTCGGTACCATGTTCCTGCTGGCCCGCGCGCTGGACGCGATATCCGACCCTTGCATGGGGCTGCTGGCCGACCGTACCCGCAGCCGCTGGGGAAAATTCCGCCCGTGGATACTGTTTGGAGCGATTCCGTTCGGTCTCGTGTGCGTACTGGCCTACAGCTCGCCGGACCTGAGTCATAACGGCAAGCTGATATACGCCGCGGTAACCTACACGCTGCTGACCCTGCTCTACACCGTGGTCAACATCCCTTACTGCGCGCTGGGCGGAGTCATTACCGACAATCCGACGCAGCGCATCTCACTGCAGTCCTGGCGCTTTGTGCTGGCGACGGCGGGCGGTATGCTCTCCACCGTCCTGATGATGCCGTTGGTGAATTTTATCGGCGGCGAAGATAAAGCGTTTGGTTTCCAGGGCGGCATCGCGGTGCTCTCGGTGATCGCGTTCCTGATGCTGGCGTTTTGCTTCTTCACTACCAAAGAGCGCGTCGAAGCGCCGCCGAGCTCTACCTCGATGCGGGAAGACCTGCGCGATATCTGGCGCAACGATCAGTGGCGAGTGGTTGGCCTGCTGACCATTCTCAATATTCTCGCGGTCTGCGTTCGCGGCGGCGCGATGATGTACTACACCACCTGGATTATGGGATCCGCGGGTCTGTTCACCGCCTTCCTCACCACCTACTGCGTCGGCAACCTGATTGGCTCGGCGCTGGCGAAGCCGCTTACCGACTGGAAATGCAAAGTCAGCGTTTTCTGGTGGACCAATGCTCTGCTGGCGGCGCTGAGCGTGGCGATGTTCTTCGTGCCGATGGACGCCGAAATCACCATGTTCGCCTTTATCTTCGTAATTGGCGTGCTGCATCAGCTGGTGACGCCGATTCAGTGGGTGATGATGTCCGACACCGTCGACTACGGCGAATGGTGTAACGGCAAACGCCTGACCGGCATCAGCTTTGCGGGCACCCTGTTCGTGCTCAAGCTGGGCCTGGCGCTGGGCGGCGCGCTGATTGGCTGGATGCTGGCGGGCGGCGGTTACGATGCCGCGGCCAAAACCCAGAACAGCGCCACTATCACCATCATCATCTCATTGTTCACCCTTGCTCCGGCGGTCTGCTACCTGCTGAGCGCGGTTATCGCGAAACGCTACTACACCCTGAAAACGCCGTTCCTGAAAAAGATGATGGCGGAACTGGCTCAGGGCGCGCGCCGCAACGAACACGACTTCACTTCAGCGCCGACAGGCAAAGAATTGCAAAACTAAGAGGAAGCTATTCATGAAAATCAGTGATGGAAACTGGCTTATTCAACCAGGGCTCAATCTGATCCAACCCGTGCAGGTCTATGAGGTTGAGCAGCAAGGTAACGAGATGGTCGTCTATGTGGCGTCTCGCGAAGTTCGCGAACGCGCCGCCCAACTGGACGTTCCGCTCTTTACCGTGCGCTTCTTCTCCCCACAGGAAGGGGTGATTGGCGTACGCATGGAGCACTTCCAGGGCGCGTTGAACAACGGCCCGCATTACCCGCTGAACGTGCTGAAAGACGTGAACGTGGAGATTAATAATGGCGCTGAATATGCCGAGCTGAAAAGCGGCAATTTGACCGCACGCGTCATGAAAGGCGATTTCTGGTCGCTGGATTTTCTGCGCGACGGCGTGCGTATTACCGGTAGCCAGCTGAAAAATGACGGCTACGTGCAGGATACCAAAACAAATCGCAACTATATGTTCGAGCGTCTGGATCTCGGCGTCGGCGACACCGTTTATGGCCTCGGCGAGCGCTTTACCGCGCTGGTGCGTAACGGCCAGACGGTCGAAACCTGGAACGAAGACGGCGGCACCAGTACCGAACAGTCGTATAAAAATATCCCGTTCTACCTGACTAACCGCGGCTACGGCGTGCTGGTGAATCATCCTGAGCGCGTCTCTTTCGAAATCGGCTCCGAAAAAGTCTCGAAGGTGCAGTTCAGCGTCGAAGGGGAATACCTGGAGTACTTCGTCATCGACGGCCCGACTCCGAAAGAGGTGCTGAACCGCTATACCCGGTTTACCGGGCGTCCAGCGCTGCCGCCAGCCTGGTCCTTCGGCCTGTGGCTGACCACCTCGTTTACCACCAACTACGATGAAGCGACGGTTAACAGCTTTATTGACGGTATGGCAGAGCGCAACCTGCCGTTGCACGTGTTCCATTTCGACTGTTTCTGGATGAAAGCCTTCCAGTGGTGCGATTTTGAGTGGGATCCGGTGACCTTCCCTGACCCGGAAGGGATGATTAAACGCCTGAAAGAGAAAGGACTGAAGGTCTGCGTGTGGATCAACCCGTATATCGGCCAGCGTTCACCGGTGTTTAAAGAGCTCCAGGAGAAAGGCTATCTGTTGAAACGTCCGGATGGTTCATTGTGGCAGTGGGATAAATGGCAGCCGGGCCTGGCGATTTATGACTTCACCAATCCGCAAGCCTGCCAGTGGTATGCCGACAAGCTGAAAGGCCTGGTGGCGATGGGCGTAGACTGCTTCAAAACCGACTTCGGCGAGCGTATTCCGACCGACGTGCAGTGGTTTGATGGTTCCGATCCGCAGAAAATGCACAACCACTACGCCTTCATCTATAACGAGCTGGTGTGGAACGTGCTGAAAGAGACCGTTGGCGAGAAAGAAGCGGTGCTGTTCGCTCGTTCCGCCTCGGTGGGCGCGCAACAGTTCCCGGTGCACTGGGGCGGCGACTGCTACGCCAACTATGAATCGATGGCGGAAAGCCTGCGCGGCGGCCTGTCGATCGGCATGTCCGGTTTTGGGTTCTGGAGCCACGATATCGGCGGCTTCGAAAACACCGCGCCCGCCCACGTCTACAAGCGCTGGTGCGCCTTCGGCCTGCTGTCGAGCCACAGCCGTCTGCACGGCAGCAAATCCTATCGTGTGCCATGGGCCTACGATGACGAGTCCTGCGACGTGGTGCGCCACTTCACGCAGCTGAAATGCCGCATGATGCCGTATCTGTACCGTCAGGCGGCGCTGGCCAACGAGTTCGGTACGCCGATGCTGCGTTCGATGATGCTGGAGTTCCCGCACGACCCGGCCTGCGACTATCTGGACCGGCAGTACATGCTGGGGGATTCGGTGCTGGTGGCGCCGATGTTTAGCGAAACGGGCGACGTCCAGTTCTGGCTGCCGGAAGGCCGCTGGACCCATCTGTGGCACAACGATGAAGCGCAGGGCAGCCGCTGGCATAAGCAGAATCATGATGTGCTGAGCCTACCGGTGTACGTGCGTGACAACACCCTGCTGGCGTTGGGCAACAATGACCAGAAACCGGACTACGCGTGGAATGAAGGCACCGCCTTCCAGCTGTTTAATCTCGAAGATGGGCGCGAAGCGGTCAGCCAGGTGCCGGCAGCGGACGGGTCGGTGGTCTTTACCCTGAAGGCGAAACGCCAGGGCAATGTCATTACCGTCAGCGGTGACGGTGAGGCCAGCGGCTGGACGCTGTGCCTGCGCAATATCCAGCAGGTAGCGAGCGTGCAGGGCGGTGTTCAGGCAGGCAGTGAGCTGGGCGTGGTGGTGACCGCGCAGGGCAATGCGTTGACCATCACGCTGTAAGTTTTTGCTTCCTGAAGCATGGGTTCACAGCCATCTGCGGACCCGTAGCCCGGACAAGGCGCGACAGGCGCCGCCTCCGGGGAATGTGCCGAACCTGATGCATCTGCGCTGCTGCTCCCCGGCTCGCGCTGCGCTTAGCCGGGCTACGGATCCTGTGGGCCAGGTAGCACGGACAAGGCGCGACAGGCGCCGCCTCCGGGATACAGGCGCAATGTAGCTTCAGGTTATCCTCCCCGGTGGCGCGACGCTTACCGGGGCTACAGGCTATGCCCTCTTCGTTTGCGGAGAGGGTTTTTTTATTCCATTTCTTCTGAAAAAGTAACGTTCATTTCATTCTGGTGATTCAGCCCACAGACACTCGCGCCGTCAGGTGATAGCGTAGTTTACCGCTGAGAGGAGCCCGGAATGGATTTAGAAAACATCTTTCGTGACGTTAAGCTAAGCAAAACCGAAATGACCGTGCTGCGTTTTATTCAGAATGACCCTGAGCAATGCGTACGCGAGGGCATCCGCGCCGTCGCGGAACACTGTTATAGCAACCCTTCCTCGCTAGTGCGGCTGGCGAAGAAACTGAAATTCAGCGGCTGGCTGGAGCTGGTCTATTTTATTAAATTCAATATCACCATGCCGAAACTCGATGTCACCAACGATATCGACTACATGAGCATTCAGCCGATAGAGCGGATAACTCCTCTACTGGAAAGCCTGCAACATCATCGCATTTTGATTCACGGCAGCGGCTTTTCGCAGCTGATCGCCCAGTATATTTACAATAAATTTTTGGTGACCGGGGTAAACGCCAGCCTGGCGCTGTGGCCGGATTACGAAATTCTTGAGCAGAAGAACGCCGCCAAATTTGATTCGATCTGGATTATTTCCAAATCCGGGCGCAGCAGTTCGGCGCTGAACTGGGTGAAGGCGCTGGAAGGGAAGAAGATTAATCTGGTTTGCTTCACCGGGGATTATCAAAGCCCGCTGGCGCAGGCGGCGGATACGGCGTTTATTATTCACGACCCGCAGAAATTCGATGATGATATTTACTGGAGCAACCCGTTTTTTGGCTACTGCATACTCGGGTTTGAGCGGCTGCTGAAGATGTGGTTTACACACACGGGGAGCCCCGGAGGCGGCGCCTGAGGCGCCTGGTCGGGCTACCGCCCCGCAGACGGTGGTGAAACCGTAGCCCGGTCAGCGCAGCGCCACCGGGAGGAGTGCGGTGGCGCGAGGGTGGGATTATTGCCAGTCGGCGAACTGCTTATCATCGAGATAAGCTTCAACAAGCGCTTTTGCCAGCGAATAAGAGCCGACCAGCGGATGCGCCATCAGCGCCCGTACCGCCAGTGACTTATCCCGCTGCAGAATCGCCGCCACCGCCAGCCGCTCATACTCCTTTACGCTGGCGATCATGTTTTTCTGCGCTGTCGGCACATGCTTCGGCGTCACCGGCTTCAGGCCCTCTTTACTGAGATCGCAGCTGATTTCAATCACGTCGTCCGGGCGCAGGAAGTCCAGCGTGCCGTTGTTGGGCATCGACACCACAATACGCTTGGTGGTGGTGCTGTTGACCGCCTCCAGAATATCCAGCGCCACCCCTGCGTAGCCGCCGGTATCCGGCTCCTCGATAAACTGCTTTAAGGTTAACGGCTCGCGGGTATGGAATTTTTCCTGCTGCGACTCGTTCTGCATATAGCTATTTTCCCGGCGCAGATAGTGCTTCATCCAGATGGTAAACGCCGCTTCCGGGTTGGCTTTCACATCCACGGTCCGCAGCTCTTCGCGCATATCGTGATTGATACGGGCAATCTGCTCGCCGCGGGTTTCCGCTGCGTTCTGAATCGCTTTTAAAGCCACTTCTCGATAGTAGTAGTAGTAAAGATATTCATTAAGCAGTTGCTTATCGCATAGCTGAACCAGCTCCGGCGAAAAATACTGCATCGCCGTCTTACGATACAGCTCAGGACTGGTAATCAGGCGCTCGGTGACATCCTCGCCGCTTACGGTGAAGTGGGTAAACCAGGAGAAGTGGTTCAACCCGTAGCACTCAACGCCGAGATCGCGCTCGTCGCAGCCGAGGATTGCCGGCAGCTCGCGAATCAGCTCCGACGGCGCGTCGCAGATGCCGTACACCCGGCGCTTAAAGCCGGATTTGATAATCGCCTCGGTGACCAGCCCTGACGGGTTGGTGAAGTTAAAAAGAATAGCGTCTTCGGCGGCGTGCTCTTCAATCAGGCGGCAGTAGTGAAGAATCGCCGGAATGGAACGCATCGCCATGGCGAAACCGCCAGCGCCGGTGGTCTCCTGGCCCAGGGTGTTGTGCTGCAGGGCGATACGCTCGTCGCGAATGCGACTCTCATCGCCGCCTACCCGCAGGGTGGTGATGACATAGTGGCTATTTTTGAGTGCCGGCACCGGGTCGCTGGTTACGCTGAAGTGAATATCCGGGCGAATCGTATTAAACACATAGCGGGCGATTTCGCCAAAAATTGCCAGATTCTCAGCGGAGCTGTCGAGAAATACAACTTCCGTTAAACCAATGCGGTGCGCGTTATATGCCAGAGATTTTGCCAGGAACGCAGAGCGAACGCCGCCCCCGCCTAATACGGTTAATTTCATAAACAACTCCTAATTAATTTTCTGCTAGCCAGCTATCAACCCGGGAACGGACCTGTCCCACTTTGACGCCGTAAATAACCTGAACTTCATTTCGATTTCGTACTACGCCGTTTGCACCGGTGCTTTTTAATATTGCATCATCAACTAAATCCATATTGTGAATAGCGACGCGCAGGCGGGTAAAACAGTTGTCGACGGAAATAATATTCGCTTTGCCGCCTAAGCCATTAATAATCTCGTTGGTCACCGACTGCGGTTCGCCCATTTTTTTACGATAATCAGCTTTGCTATATAACTTCACGTTTTCATCGTCTTCACGGCCCGGTGTTTTGAGATTCAACTTAACGACCAGCGTGCGGAAGATAACGTAGTAGACGGCGAACTGGCCGATCCCGATGAGCACGTAGCCGGGCCAGCGGGTCAGGGCGACCGGCAGCGGCAGGTTGTAAATCAGAAACTCAATCAGCCCCGAGGCGCCCCACGGACGGACGGTAAAGATGTCGCAAATCGCCTGCGAAGCTGCGGTTAAGGTAGCATGGATCACCCACAGCAGCGGGGAAACGAACAGAAAGGTAAACTCAATCGGCTCGGTGATACCGGTGAGCATGGAGGTGATAATGGCCGGTAGCAGAATCGCTTTAGCCATCATTTTTTTCTCCGGTTTCGCCGTATGGTAGAACGCCAGCGAGGCGCCGGCCAGGCCGAAGATGGTGGTCATCCCCTGCTGTGAGAAACGCAGCGCCTCGTTCATCACCGGCGTCAGATCCGGGTGACGCATATAGGCGAGGAAAATCGCCTGGGTTCCGGAGACTATCTGCCCGTCGACGTTCAGCGTGCCGCCGATTTGCGTGAGCTGGAACGGCGACCAGACGAAGTGGTGCAGGCCGGTGGGGATGAGGAATTTTTCAAAGAAGCCGTAAACGAAGACCCCCGCCACGCCGGCGTTTTTCATAAAGCCGGTCAGCGCCGCGATGCCGTGGGTCATAAACGGCCAGATCCAGGTAAAAGCGATGGCGTAGAAAATGATGACCGGCGTCATCGCCACCAGCGTCAGCTTGGCCCCGCCGTACATGGAGAGCGCGCCGGGTAGCTCAATAGTCGATACTTTGTTATGCACCCAGGCGATGGTGCAGCCGAGAATAATGCCGAGGAAAACCCCCATATCGACCACCACAAAGCCCAGCAGTTGGGTTTGCCCGGTGCCGTAATATTCGCCGTTAATTTTTTCCGCCAGGCCGTGAGTATGCTCCAGCCAGGAGTGGTTGGCGCCAAGAAACATAATAAAACACATCACTGAAACCAGCGCGACTTCGGTTTTTTTATCTTTTGCCAGGCCATAGCTGATGCCGACGCAAAAGAGTAATCCCAGATTGCCGAATAAAGGCCAGAAGGTATCGCCGAGTAGCTGTCCAAGCTGGTGTAAAAAGCTGGTCTCTGAAATTAATGTTGGGTTGGTTAAGACTGAGCTGAGTGCCAAAATTAAGCCGATGACCGGCAAGAACAATACTGCACCGATCATTGCTCTGGAGAATTTTTGCATATTCTCCAGAATACGTTGACGTATTACGGACATGGTCGTTCCTTTATTTTTGTATACCCGTCATACTTCAAGTTGCTTATGTGTTAGCTACGCTCGCTCACCCCAGTCACATAGTTATCTATGCTCCTGGGGACTCACTCCCTTGCTGCCTTTAAGCAACTCGAATTATTTTGGGTATAGGTTCAGGGACTTTAATTATTTTTTTCGCTTCCAGTATTTTTGTTATAGCAAGTCCGCTATTTGAAAGGAACAGGTTGCGGAAAATAGGTACAAATAGCCGCTAAATGGCAACAGGTTTCACCATTAAGGATATTATATGACCCTCACCCCAAACCTCTCCCTGAAAGGGAGAGGGGGTCGATCGGTGTGGGCATAAAAAATAAAGAGTGCAGAGGGCGGTTCCCTCTCCCCGGCGGGGAGAGGGTTAGGGTGAGAGGAAACTAGGGGGTAGACATTATCGGAGCAGAAGGAGCCTGAGCGCTGGTAACTTCACCGTTGCGCATGACCTGCGCTACCTGCTGTTTCTCCATATTGACTGCGCTGAGCTGACCGTTAACGGTTGGCTTCAGCGGCGCATCTGGCAGCACGCTGCCGGTCGCCGTTAGCTGGAGATTGCCATCGCCGGATATCGGCAGCGCTGGCCAGCCCCAGGCCTGCAAAATATTTAGCGGCACGCCGCGACCGCTCAGGCTCAGGTTGACCTGACGCTGCGGAAGCTGCGACACCGCCGCGGTGGCTTGCAGGATCCCACGCTCGGTAAAGGCGCTGAGCTCGTTAACGTTCACCGTTGAGGCATTGGCGCTCAGCTTCAGCGACGGGCGGCGGACATCAATACGATTAAAGGTCGCGGCGGCGGCGTTCAGCGTCGCGCTACCGTTCCACACGCCCCAGCTGCGGTTTTTCACCAGCTGCAGCTCGCCGCCGTAGCCGTCGAGCGCGGTGATTTGCCACGGGAACGCCGGTTCAACATCGATAATGAGGTTGCGGCTGGCGCTGAACTTTCTCAGCGTCAGGCTTTGCAGCCACTCGGGTAGCGGCGCCATCCATAGCTGCTTCCAGTTGGTCGGCAGCGTATATTCCAGTCCGGCGAACGCGGTGTCGTCCAGCACCAGGGCATGGCCGGCGCGCAGCCAGTTGCCGGACGTGCGCACCATCCCGCCCTCCCAGCGTGAGGTGAACTGGCGCAGCGCGATACCCTGCGGGGAGAATCCGGCGTTAAGGATTGGGTCGAGGAAGTGCAGCGAACCGTAAATAAACTCGTTGGCGTTCATCGACAGCGTGCCATCCTGGCTTTGCCAGTCGCCGCGGCTCAGGGTCAGGTTGCGCAGATTAAGGTCGAGGCCAGCGATCGCCCAGTCAGGCCCCTGCAGGCTGGCGTCGGTCACGTCAAGGCGGCCAATCTGCAGCGAGGGCAGGGTGGTCAGCGGCGTGAAAAAGTCGGCGAGTGATTTATCGCTTTGCAGACGGATCTCGTTGAGGCGCAAATTATCGACCTGCCAGCCGCCGTCGGCGCTGCGTTTTGCCGTGCCGGTGAGCGTGCCGCGAGCGACGTCCGCCCCGAGGGTCGAGAGCGTCACTTCGCCGTTATCGATATTCCCCTGAATCAGCACGTTGCTGGCTTCAATACCGTTGAGCGTCATCGACCCGGCGCTCATCTGAATTTGCGTTTTCTTGCCCAGCACATTACCCGCTTCCGGCGCCCACGGGCTGACGCCGCCGGTGACGCGCTGCGCGCTCAGATCCCAGTCGCTCTCCGGGCTGTTGAACGCCATATTGCGCAACCGGAGACGATCGGCGGCGAACGGCAGCGCTGCGGAAGAAGGGGAGAAGTTTAGCGTACCGTCGCTGAGAATGATTTCGTCAGCATGCAGCGGGTCGCTAAACTGGCGGCTGCTAAATCCGATATCCACGGTTTGCGCCACCAGCGTGGCGGGTTTGCCGTCGCGACCGAGGGTGACGTTTTGCAGCTGCAGGTGCAGTGGCGAAGAGAAATTATGGTCCATTTTGTTGAAAGAGACCTTCCAGCCGGTACCGTCGCTTAGCCAGGCGCTGGCCTGACGCCCTCCCCACTGGGTTTGCAGCAGGAAATAAGCGGCAATAATCACTACCAGCAGAGCAATCAGCAGCCAGAGAATCAGCTTTCTGAGAAATTTCATGATCTTCGATCCTGAGCGAGGCACATAAGGCTGTTATGCCCGAATTATGCGCAATCCTCAAGACAGGAATTGTGTAATGAGATGATGTGAGGTTGATGATGTTTGCGCTCCGGCCGACGTTGCGCGGCCGGAGCATCAGAGAGGATCAGTTTTTCTCTGGCGGGAAAATCAGATTCAGAACAATCGCCGTGATACCGCCGGCGGCGATACCGGAGGAGAGCAGATTCTTCAGCCAGTCAGGGGCGAACTGCAGGATCAGCGGCTGCTGGGAAACGCCAAGGCCGACGGCCAGCGACAGGGCGATAATCAGGATCGCGCGGCGGTTCAGCGGCTCGCGGGAGACGATACGCACGCCGGAGGCGGCAATGGTGCCGAACATCACCAGCGTTGCGCCGCCAAGCACCGGCTCAGGAATATGCTGCACGAAGCCGCTCACCGCCGGGAACAGGCCGAGCACGATCAGCATCAGCGCGACCACAAAACCAACATAGCGGCTGGCGACGCCGGTCAACTGAATCACGCCGTTGTTCTGGCCAAAGCAGGAGTTCGGGAAGGTGTTGAATACTGCCGAAACAAACGAGTTCAGACCGTTGGCCAGCACGCCGCCCTTCAGACGCTTCATATATAGCGGGCCGGAAACCGGCTGCTCGGAAACGTCAGAGGTGGCGGTGATATCGCCGATGGTTTCCAGCGAGGTAATCATAAACACCAGCATCAGCGGCAGCAGCAGATTCCAGTCGATGCCCAGTCCGTAGTACAGCGGCGTGGGAACCATAATCAGGCTGCTTTCCGTCGGTGCGGTATTGGTCGGCAGCATATCGAGTAGCCATGCCGCCAGGTATCCGGCCGCCATCGCGATAACCAGCGAAGCGATGCGCAGATACGGGTTGCGCTGGCGGTTAAGGATAATAATCAGCGCCAGCACGATCCCCGCCAGCAGCAGGTTTTTTGGCGCGCCGAAGGTGTGGTCGGCCATGGCGGCATAGCCCCCGCCGATGGAGGTCAGGCCAACCTGAATCAGCGACAGGCCGATAATCATTACCACTACGCCGGAGACCAGCGGAGTGATTATGCGGCGGGCGAGATGCAGAACGCGCGAGAGAACCATCTCCGTGCAGCTGGCCAGCATCAGGGTGCCGAACAGCGCGGCCATCATGGTCGGAACATCGGCGCCGCCGGTTTTCAGCGCGGTTCCGCCCATAATCAGCGGAGCGACGAAGTTAAAGCTGGTGCCCTGAATCGAAAGCAGACCAGAACCCACCGGGCCCCAGGCTTTAATTTGAATGATGGATGCCACGCCGGAGGCGAACAGGGACATGCTGATGATGTGTTGTGTATCCTGAGCCGGGAGGCCCAGAGCCTGACAAATTAACAGCGCCGGAGTGATAACCGCGACAAACATCGCCAGCAGGTGCTGGAACGCGGCGAACAGCGTTTGCGGTAGCGGCGGGCGGTCTTCAAGGCGGTAGATTAATTCGCTGGTTTGCTTATGCGCAACCGGTTGCGCATTTTCTGATTCTGCGGTGTTAACGGACATCACAACAATCCCAAAGGTGGCAAAGCGGGGATTTTATCGGACTGTAGACCAAAAGCAAACGTTTGCCACTCTTTAGCGGCAAATATTTATGCAGGGAATAGGTGTCAAATATTTATTAACATTTTGTATGCTTGATCGCATCATTATCCCTACAAAATATCTTTTCCTGTCCTTTTTTCCGTACTTCTGCTTAAAATCCCTTCCCGATTACTCATGATGAGAAGCAATCGACACCGGGAATTTCGTCGCGTGTGAATGGATCATGCGCCTATAAGGAGCTCTTTTTATGTTTCATCTCGATACCTTATCGACGCTCGTTGCCGCAACATTAGTGTTGCTACTAGGTAGAAAACTCGTTCAAACCGTCCCTTTCCTGAAGAAATACACCATTCCTGAGCCCGTTGCGGGCGGTCTGCTGGTCGCTCTGGCGCTGCTGGTATTAAAGAAAAGCATGGATATCGAAATTGATTTCGATATGAGCCTGAAAGACCCGCTGATGCTGGCTTTCTTCGCCACTATCGGCCTGAATGCCAACCTCGCCAGCCTGCGCTCTGGCGGCAAAGTGGTGGGGACATTCCTGATCGTGGTGGTGGGGCTGCTGCTGCTGCAAAACGCCCTCGGTATCGGCATGGCGAAGCTGCTGGGCCTCGACCCGCTGATGGGGCTGCTGGCCGGTTCGATTACCCTTTCCGGCGGCCACGGTACCGGCGCGGCGTGGAGTAAACTGTTTATTGAGCGCTATGGCTTTGTCAACGCCACCGAAGTGGCTATGGCTTGCGCAACCTTCGGTCTCGTTCTTGGCGGCCTGATCGGCGGGCCGGTGGCGCGCTATCTGGTCAAACACTCTTCATCACCGGACGGCACGCCGGACGATCAGCTCGCGCCGACCGCGTTTGAAAAGCCGGATATGGGGCGCATGATCACGTCGCTGGTGCTGATTGAGAGCATCGCGCTGATCGCCATCTGTTTGACGGTAGGGAAGATCGTTGCGCAACTGTTGGCGGGGACCGTATTCGAACTGCCTACCTTCGTTTGCGTGCTGTTTATCGGCGTTATCCTCAGCAATAGCCTGTCAGCACTTGGCCTGTACCGCGTATTCGACCGCGCGGTGTCGGTGCTGGGTAACGTCAGCCTGTCGCTATTCCTGGCGATGGCCCTGATGAGCCTCAAGCTGTGGGAGCTGGCGTCGCTGGCGCTGCCGATGATTGCCATTCTGGCGGTGCAGACGATAGCAATGGCGCTGTATGCGGTGTTTGTGACCTATCGAATGATGGGTAAAAACTACGATGCCGCGGTGCTGGCCGCCGGCCACTGTGGTTTCGGCCTCGGCGCGACGCCGACGGCGATTGCCAATATGCAGGCGATTACCGATCGTTTCGGTCCGTCGCATATGGCGTTTCTGGTGGTGCCGATGGTGGGGGCGTTCTTTATCGATATCGTTAACGCGCTGGTGATTAAGCTCTATCTGCTGCTGCCGGTATTTGGCTGATAAAAACCCGGAGGCGGTGCGCTACGGGATTATGCGGTCTGCGGGCTGTAGCCCAGGTAAGGCGTATACGCCGCAACCCGGGGATACTCCGGGATTCATGACTCGGCGTGGCTTCTCGCCGGCTGGCGCTGCGCTTAGCCGGGCTACGGGGTGTGCGGTCTGCGGGTTGTATCCCGGCTAAGGCGTTTACGCCGCCAGCCGGGAATACCTCAACAATCTTACGCTTCGTCGTGCTCTTCCCACGCCAGCGCGCGTTTTACCGCCTTCTTCCAGCCGCTGTAGCGATAGTTACGCTCGGTGGTTTCAATTCCCGGACGGAACTCGCGCTCGATAACGGCTTTCTCCTGCAGCTCATCCAGATTCTGCCAGAAGCCCACCGCCAGACCGGCCAGATAGGCTGCGCCCAGCGCCGTGACTTCGCGGACTTCCGGGCGTTCTACGCGGGTGCCGAGAATATCGGACTGGAACTGCATCAGGAAGTTGTTGGCGACCGCGCCGCCGTCAACGCGCAGGGCGTGCAGACGGATCCCGGAGTCAGCCTGCATCGCTTCCAGCACGTCGCGGGTCTGATAGGCGATCGATTCCAGCGTGGCGCGAATAATATGGTTGGAATTGACGCCGCGGGTCAGGCCGAAGATCGCCCCGCGGGCATACGGGTCCCAGTAAGGCGCGCCGAGCCCGGTAAACGCCGGAACCACGTACACGCCGTTGGTATCCTTCACTTTGGTGGCGAAATATTCGGAATCGAACGCGTCGCTAATCAGCTTCATCTCATCGCGCAGCCACTGAATGGAGGCGCCCGCCATAAATACCGCGCCTTCCAGCGCATAGTTCACTTCACCGCGCGGGCCGCAGGCGATAGTCGTCAGCAGGCCGTGCGTTGATGCCACCGCTTTCTCGCCGGTATTCATCAGCATAAAGCAGCCGGTGCCGTAGGTGTTTTTCGCCATCCCCTCTTTAACGCACAGCTGGCCGAATAGCGCCGCCTGCTGGTCGCCCGCGATGCCGGCGATCGGAATACGAGTGCCGCCCTTACCGCCGATGTTGGTCTGGCCGTACACTTCGGAAGATTTGCGCACTTCCGGCAGCATGGCGCGCGGAATATCCAGCGCGTCGAGCATTTTGTCGTCCCAGTCCAGTTCGTGGATATTGAACAGCATGGTACGCGAGGCGTTGGTGTAGTCGGTAACGTGAACGCGTCCCTGGGTCATTTTCCAGATAAGCCAGGTGTCTACTGTGCCGAACAGCAGCTCGCCGCGTTTTGCGCGCTCGCGCGCACCTTCGACGTGGTCAAGGATCCACTTCACTTTGGTTCCGGAGAAGTAGGGGTCAACCACCAGGCCAGTTGCCTTACGGATGTACTCTTCCATGCCGTCGCGCTTGAGCTGTTCGCAGATCTCGGCGGTACGGCGGCACTGCCAGACGATGGCGTTATAAATCGGCTTACCGGTTTCGCGCTCCCACACGATGGCGGTTTCACGCTGGTTGGTAATGCCGATCGCGGCGATTTCATCGGAACTGATATCGGCCTTTGCCAGCACTTCAACCAGCGTAGAGCTTTGCGATGCCCAGATTTCCATCGGGTCGTGCTCAACCCAGCCTGGACGCGGATAAATTTGTTCGAATTCTCGCTGAGAGACGCTGACGATATTGGCATCGTGATCCATTACCACGGCGCGGGAGCTGGTGGTGCCCTGGTCGAGCGCTACGATATATTTTTTGTCGGTCATAGTATGAGTCCCGTAGTCAGATTACAGCGAAGCTTTGTGTTGTGTCGTAGAGGGAGATGCGGCTTCTTTCTCTTCAACGACGCAGGTGTCGCAAGGCAGGTGGCGGCCAATCAGCTTGCGGTAGCAGAATGCGCCCAGCGCAGCACCGACGATTGGCGCACACAGCGGCACCAGGAAATAAGGAATATCTTTGCCGCCGGTGAAGGCGACGTTGCCCCAGCCTGCCAGCCAGGCGAAGGCTTTCGGTCCGATATCACGCGCCGGGTTCATGGCGAAGCCGGTCAGCGGGCCCATGGATGCGCCAATGACGGCGATCAGCAGACCAATCAGCAGCGGCGCCAGCGGGCCGCGCGGCACGCCGTTGCCATCATCGGTCAGCGCCAGAATGACGCCCATCAGGATAGCGGTAATCACCATTTCTACCGCGAAGGCCTGCACAAAATTGATATGCGGGTTTGGATAGGTAGAGAAAATACCTGCCAGCTCAAGACTTTCGACGCTACCGCGCACCATATTGTGGGTATGTTCGAAATCGAAGAAAAGATTGTAATAAAGCCCGTAAACTAAAGCCGCAGCGCAAAAGGCGCCAGCGAATTGCGCAATGATAAAAGGAACAACTTTACGACCGTCAAAGCAGGCGAACAGCCACAGCGCGATGGTCACCGCCGGGTTAAGGTGCGCACCGGAAACCCCTGCGGTCAGGTAAATCGCCATGGCGACGCCCAGACCCCAGATGATGCTGATTTCCCACTGACCGAAGCTGGCTCCCGCGACCTTAAGCGCAGCGACGCACCCAACGCCGAAAAAGATCAACAACCCGGTACCGAGGAACTCTGCGATGCACTGGCCTTTTAGTGTTGATGTTTGGCTCATAATCGAATCCTGAAGCGAAGTGATGATTATTGTATGTGTGAAGGTCGCAGGCGACCACGCTGCCATGTAGGCATAGTGTTAATTTATCGTTAACGAACAAAAACGAGAAATATCGAAATTCAAATGTGTGTGCCTCGTCAAGAAAATGAGCGTTTTCGCGCCATAAACGCGTGTTCGGTCATTTGCAGGAGCGTTTCACCGCTCATTTTTTTAACGAGGTGATTAACAATTACGAAAAAGTACCGGGTAAAAGCGGCGAACGGACCAGGTAAAGACTGAAAAGTGTTGCAAACCGCAATCTACGCGGGTTGTCGCTGGACAGGGGCGGCGGGGCTTCATACAATCGACTACATCACCACTGTAGTGCGCTAATTTTCGTTAAGGCGTCAACGCGTATACGAAACGGACGGTTTCTATCAACGCCTTGCAAGTTCAGGAGAGGTATGACGATGTCATTAGAAGTGTTTGAGAAATTAGAATCTAAAGTTCAGCAGGCGATTGATACCATCACTCTGTTACAGATGGAAATCGAAGAGCTGAAAGAAAAGAACAATACGCTGGCGCAGGAAGTACAGAGCGCCCAGCATAGCCGTGAAGAGCTTGAGCGTGAAAACGGTCAGCTTAAAGAACAGCAGCAGGGCTGGCAGGATCGTCTGCAGGCGCTGCTGGGCCGTATGGAAGAAGTCTGATGCTTCCCGCCTCCTCCCGTTCGGGAGGAGGCAAACTCACCTCGCTCTATATACTCACAAGTTATAGCCAATCTTTTTTTATTCTTTAATCATCAGTCTGCTTTCTGGCACGCTTAATCCATCACAACACTACATATAGAGAGCGGTGCGATGAATAAGTGGGGCGTGGGGTTAACTCTGTTGCTGGCATCCGCCAGCGTTCTGGCAAAAGACATTCAGCTATTAAACGTTTCTTACGATCCGACGCGCGAGCTGTACGAACAGTACAACAAAGCCTTCAGCGCGCACTGGAAGCAAGAAACCGGCGACAACGTGGTGATTCGTCAGTCACACGGCGGCTCCGGCAAACAGGCGACCTCGGTGATCAACGGCATTGAAGCCGATGTGGTGACCCTTGCGCTGGCCTATGACGTCGATGCGATCGCCGAGCGTGGACGAATCGACAAAAACTGGCTGAAGCGTCTGCCGGATAACTCCGCGCCGTATACCTCAACCATCGTGTTCCTCGTACGTAAAGGTAACCCGAAGCAGATTCATGACTGGAACGACCTGATCAAACCGGGCGTGTCGGTGATTACCCCGAACCCGAAAAGCTCCGGCGGCGCGCGCTGGAACTATCTGGCGGCCTGGGGCTATGCCCTGCACCAGAATAACGGTGACCAGGCTAAGGCGCAGGAGTTCGTAAAAGCGCTGTTTAAGAACGTCGAAGTACTGGATTCCGGCGCCCGCGGTTCGACCAACACCTTTGTGGAACGCGGGATCGGCGATGTGCTGATTGCCTGGGAAAACGAAGCCCTGCTGGCGACCAACGAACTGGGTAAAGACAAATTCGAGATCGTCACCCCGAGCGAATCGATTCTGGCCGAGCCGACCGTTTCCGTGGTGGATAAAGTGGTCGACAAAAAGGGCACTCGCCAGGTGGCGGAAGCATATCTGAAGTATCTCTACTCGCCGGAAGGCCAGGAGATTGCGGCGAAGAACTTCTATCGTCCGCGTGACCCTGAAATCGCGAAAAAATACGCGGATGAGTTCCCGAAACTGAAGCTGTTCACCATCGATGACGTGTTTGGCGGCTGGACTAAAGCGCAGAAAGAGCACTTCTCCAACGGCGGCACCTTTGACCAGATCAACCAGCGTTAAATAGTCTCTCCTTATCCCCGCTCGCGCTGCGCGTAGCGGGGCGACAACGCTTGTCGCCCGGGTAAGGCGTAAGCCGCGACCCGGGGCAGAGTAGTCTGGTAGCCCGCTCAGGCGCGTTAAGCACCGCTTCCGGCAAAACTCACCGTACCTCCTCTCGTTTTCATTTGGTCATCAAACTGCGCTACTCTTCCGTTTCTGGCTGAGACAGGAAAAAATAATGCGAAGAGTACGACACCTTTTTTTAGCGCTGGTGGTAGTGGTTGTGGCGGCGATGGCTGGCGGCTACTACTGGCTTCATTCCGGCAACCGTGACGCGTTGCGTCACATTGTTCTGCAACAGTGCGTCCCTCATCAACAGCAGAATCACAATCCCGCGCCCTGCGCGGAAGTGAACCTGAAGGGCGGCTATGTCCTGTTTAAGGACCGCAATGGCCCGCTGCAGTATTTGCTGATGCCAACCTACCGTATCAACGGCACTGAAAGCCCGCTGCTGCTTGAACCGCTGACGCCGAACTTCTTCTGGCAGGCCTGGCAGGGACGCGAAATCATGAGCCAGCACCGTGGTTCTGCCGTACCGGATGAGGCGGTCTCGCTGGCCATCAACTCGCGCAGCGGACGCACGCAAAATCATTTCCATATTCATATCTCCTGCCTGCGACCTGATGTGCGCCATCAGCTGGATAGCCAGGCTGCCGCTATCAGCAGCCGCTGGTTACCGCTGCCCGGTGGGCTCATGGGCCATGAATATCTGGCGCGCCGCGTAACCGAAACCGAACTGGCGCAGCGCAGTCCGTTCCTGATGCTGGCTGAAGAGGTGCCGGAAGCGCGAGACCATATGGGCCGTTTCGCGCTGGCGATGGCGAAGCAGAGCGACGGCTCGCTGCTGCTGCTGGCAACCGAGCGTAACCTGCTGACGCTGAATCGCGCATCGGCAGAAGAGGTTCAGGACCATAGCTGCGCCATTCTGACATCCCGTTAATTTTCTTTACGTTCCCGCCATTCATTATCTCCTTGATTCTTATCCCGGTTTAACGCCGGGGTAGGATCGGGTGCATAAAAATATGTGAAACCGATCAAAAGATATAAAGGTATACCTTTATATCTTTTTGAGGATGGTTACACTCTCTTCATAGCCTCCATTGCGTGTCGGACAGGCGGCTTATTTATAAAAACGTTTTTATTTCATGTAGTGACATCATTAATTGTTTCCTCTATTTGCGCGGCTAAGCGTAAAGGAATATCAACATGAAACTTTCTATCGTGGAAAAAATCGGCTTCGGCGCAGGAGATATGGCGATAAACGTTGTGATCATCGCCATGCAGCTGCTTCTCGCCTATTTTTATACCGATATCTACGGCCTGAGCGCCGCTGATGTTGGCGTACTTTTCGTGGTTGTGCGGATGATCGATGCCATTATCGATCCGGCCATGGGCGTTCTTACCGATAAGCTGAATACGCGCTGGGGACGCTATCGCCCGTGGCTGCTGTGGTTTGCCATCCCTTTTGGCTTCGCCGTTTATTTAATGTTTATCACGCCTGATATGGTTTATATGGCTAAGCTGGCGTGGGCCTATGGCACCTATATTCTGATGACCCTGGTCTATACCGCTATCACTATTCCCTATATCTCGATGATTGGCGTGATTACCAGCGATCCCGTGGAACGGCTAAGCGCAAACGGCTATCGCTTTGTGATGACCAAAATTGCCGCTTTTCTGGTGACTATTGTCGTCCCGATGCTTGCCGTCTGGCTTGGGCAGGGCAACAAGGCCCTGGGTTACCAGTTTTCTATGGGGCTAATGGGCGCGATGGGGGCCCTGCTGTTTATCTTCTGTTTTCTCACCACTCGTGAACGTAGCGAGCCGGAAATTACTTCGCTATCGGTAGGAAAGCAGTTTAAGTATCTGTTACGTAACGATCAGTGGATTATTCTTGGGGTTGTTATTTTACTGCTGATGTGCGGTTACGTTATTCGCGGTTCCGTCGCGGCCTATTATGCCAAATATTATCTTAATGGCGGCGATAGCCTGATTTCACCTTTTCTGACTACCGGTGTTGTCGCCTCTATTCTGGCGATGATCGCCACCACCTGGATAACTAAATTCTGGGATAAGATTAAGATGTTCCGCTACACCCAGATTATTACCTTTGTACTAAGCGCGCTGATGTATTTCTTCGTCGGGCGTGAAAATCTTATCCTGGCATTTACGTTCTATTTTCTTATTAATTTCTTCTGCGATATGCAAATGCCGGTGTTCTGGTCCTCTATCGCCGAAGCGGTGGATTATGGCGAAAAGAAAACCGGGCTGCGGGTATCCGGCCTCGCGTTTGGCGGCATCCTCTTCTTCCAGAAGTTTGGTATGGGGATCGCGGGGGGCGTACTGGGATTTCTGCTGAGCCACTTTGGCTATCAGGCCGACGTTGAACAGAGCGCGCGTTCGCTCACCGGTATTGCGCTGATGATGACGCTCATTCCGGCCCTTTTCCATCTTGCGGTTGGGCTGCTTATGAAAAAGTATCTGATTAATAACGAATATTATCGTGATATTCAGCTAGCCCTTGCGCAAAAACAGGCATAAGGAGGCGTAAATGAATGCCATGAATAAGGTTTGGGCGATCGGCGACGCCTCCGTAGACCTCGTACCGGAAAAACAGAACAGCTACCTGAAATGTCCCGGAGGCGCTTCGGCGAACGTGGGGGTCTGCGTTGCCAGGCTGGGCGGAACGTGCGGTTTTATCGGCTGCCTTGGCGACGATGACGCCGGGCGTTTCCTGCGCCAGGTTTTTCAGGATAACGGCGTCGATGTCTCTTCGCTGCGGCTGGATGCGAGCCTGACCAGCGCGGTACTGATCGTCAATCTGACGGCTGACGGCGAGCGCAGCTTTACCTATCTGGTACATCCGGGGGCTGATACCTTCGTTTCACCTCAGGATCTGCCGACGTTCAGAAAATACGAATGGTTTTACTTTAGCTCCATTGGTCTCACCGACAGCCCCGCTCGCGAGGCATGCCTTGAGGGCGCGCGAAGAATGCGGGAGGCCGGCGGCTACGTTCTGTTTGATGTCAACTTGCGCAGCAAGATGTGGCGCAATGCCGCTGAGATCCCTGACCTGATCGCCCGCTCCGCTGCGCTGGCGTCTATCTGCAAAGTCTCGGCAGATGAGCTGTGTCAGCTGAGCGGCGCCAGCCACTGGCAGGATGCGCGGTATTACATGCGCGATCTGGGCTGCGAGACCACCATCATTTCGTTGGGGGCCGAAGGAGCGTTGCTTATCACCGCCGAGGGAGAGTTCCTTTTTCCTGCCCCGCGCGTGGAGGTCGTCGATACCACCGGAGCCGGTGATGCCTTTGTTGGCGGCCTGCTGTTCACGCTTTCCCGCGAAAACCACTGGAATCATGCCCTGCTGGCGGAGGCGATCAGCAATGCCAACGCCTGCGGAGCGATGGCGGTGACGGCAAAAGGGGCAATGACTGCTCTGCCGTTTCCCGACCAGCTCAATACTTTTCTGTCCAGCCGTTCGCTGGCACAAGCCATGACCGTGAAATAAGGAGTCATCATGCACGTTGATCAAAACAAAATACTGGGATGCCTGGTGGGTGCCGCCGCCGCGGACGCGATGGGCGCGGCGACGGAAGTACGGACTCAGCAGCAAATTAAGGACTATTTCGGCGGCTGGGTGACGACCTTTCAAAAACCGCCAGCGGATACGTTTGGCCGCTGTAACGAAGCGGGTATGTGCACGGATGATTTTATTCAGGCGAAATACATTATGGACGCGCTGCTGCGCCACCAGCGCCAGGTCAGCGATGAGGCGATGCGCGAAGCCTTTCAGCAGTGGCTGGATTACCCTTACTACGCCAACTTTACCGGCCCGACAACGCGTGCGGCAATGAAAGCGATATTCAATGACCATCGTGCCTCTTTGCAGGGTGATCTTGAAGGCGAAAAGCAGTCGGTACAGATTATTAATAAGGGAAACGCGGAAGCCACCAACGGCGCCGCCATGAAGATTTGGCCTGCGGCGGTACTGCATCCGGGAGATATTGATGCGGCGATTCACTGCGCGCTGCAGATTTGCCGCTTTACGCATAATAACGTGCTGGCGATGTCCGGCGCAGCGGCGATGGCGGCGGCAACCAGCGAAGCGTTACGATCGCAGACCAATGCGGACACCATTATTGCCGCCGGTATTTATGGCGCGCAAAGAGGCTATCTGCTGGCGCAGGATCAAGGGGCGATGATGGTGGCAGGCCCATCCGTTGCCCGACGCATCGAACTGGCCGTGGCTATCGGTCAACGGCATCGTCATTGGGAAACGGCGGTGGTGGAACTTGCCGATATTATTGGTTCCGGGCTGCACGTCAGTGAAGCCGTACCGGCGGCCTTTGGCCTGTTCGCGTGTTGTCCGAATTCTGCCGTAGATGCTATTATCTCCGGCGTTAATATCGGCAATGATACTGATACTGTCGCTACCATGGTTGGAGCGATTTCCGGCGCATTCCATGGCGTGGAGGCTTTTCCCGCCGATTATTTAACGACCGTGGATCGTATGAATCATTTCGATTTGGCACAACTGGCCAGGCAAATCGCAGGGTAGCGAATTCACCCTGCCGGGGACGGTAAAACGTCCCCTGCTGGCGAAGACGTGAGGTGCGCAGTTTGCAGGTTGATAAAACGAGCTTTACTCCGCTTTATAAGCAACTATTTTTTATCATCTGTCAGCAGATTCAGAATGGGTCCTTGCCGTTAGGCAGCCAGCTGCCGACGCAAAAAGAGGTTGCCAGAGCCTATAACGTCTCGCTCATCGTGGTTAAACAGGCCTGGAGCGAATTAATCAATGCGGGCATTATTTCGTCCCAGCGCGGAAGCGGATCGGTAGTGTGCTCTGTGCCGGAGGGAGTAAGCTACGGCCACACGTTTCGCGGCATTACCAGCGATCTTCAGGATGCCAGCGTCGAGATAGAGAACCGTATTCTTGAGATCGCGCCGCGTCGCGCGCGTGACGCTCAGGCAGATGGTTTGAGCCTGCCCGCCCATCATCATTATCTCTATATCTCGCGTATTCGTTGCCTGAACAATCGCCCGTTTAACCATGAAAAGATCTATCTCGATCTTAGCTTCTTTCCCAATCTGCAGCTCACGCCAGAGGCGCTGGAACATACGTCGCTTTATTCGCTATTAAACGTCACCAGTGACTCGGCGACTGAAAAGGTGGAGGCGATCTTACCTTCCGCCGACCTGTGCGAAAAGCTGCAGATTGCGGCGAATAAACCACTATTATCTGTCGCCAGACAGACGTTTCAGGCCGGGCATAACAGCCCTTTCGAATATTGCCGCTATTACGTGCTGTCGGAATACTTTGGCGAAATTCATTATCACTAATCTGCCCGCACCAGAGTTGTCATAACCCCCACTATATCTGGCGTTTACCTGCCCTGTTGTCCGTCGTATTCTTGCTGAAAAAACCGACAGGAGACAGGTATGTCGCTCTGGTTGTCCCATCCTCTGTTCCTTCCTTCAATTATCGTTGGCCTCACTATCCTGCTTTGGGCGACATCGCTCCTGCCGGAGTTTATGACCGCGCTGCTGTTTTTTGCCGCAGCGATGATCGCTAAAATCGCGCCGCCGGAGGTGATTTTCGGCGGCTTCGCGTCGTCGGCATTCTGGCTGGTGTTCAGCGGCTTTGTGCTGGGGATCGCTATCCGCAAAACCGGGCTGGCGGACAGGGCGGCACGGGCGCTTTCGTCGCGTCTGACGGATTCCTGGCCGCTGATGGTCGGCAGCGTGGTGCTGCTCAGCTATGCGCTGGCGTTTGTGATGCCGTCCAATATGGGGCGCATCGCGCTGCTGATGCCGATTGTGGCGGCAATGGCCAGGCGTGCCGGTATTGAAGAGGGAACGCGCCCCTGGTTTGGCCTGGCGCTGGCGGTGGGGTTCGGTACCTTCCAGCTGTCTGCCACTATCCTGCCCGCCAACGTCCCGAATCTGGTGATGAGCGGCGCGGCGGAGGGATCGTACGGTATCCATCTGAATTATCTGCCCTATTTACTGCTGCATACGCCGGTGCTCGGCTGGCTCAAGGGGGCGGCGCTGATCGTGCTGATATGCTGGCTGTTCCCGGGGAAACCGCACCCGCCGCGCGATCTGTCGCCGCTGCCGCCGATGAGCCGCGATGAGAAGCGCCTTGCCTGGCTGCTGGTCGTGGTGCTGACGCTCTGGGTTACGGAGAGCTGGCACGGCATAGGGCCAGCCTGGACGGGGTTGGCGGCGGCGGTGATAACGCTGCTGCCGCGAGTCGGTTTTATCAGCGGCGAGGAGTTTTCCAGCGGCGTGAACATCCGCACCTGTATTTACGTCGCCGGAATTTTGGGGCTGGCAATCACCGTGACCCAGACCGGGATCGGCGGTGTGGTGGGGAATGCCCTGCTGCAGATTATGCCGCTGGATAAAGAGAGCCCGTTTACCAGCTTTCTCGCGCTGACCGGTATTACCAGCGCGCTAAACTTTATTATGACCGCGAACGGCGTACCGGCGCTGTATACCACTTTCGCACAGAGCTTCTCCGATGCGACCGGCTTCCCGCTGCTGAGCGTGATTATGATTCAGGTGCTGGGATACTCCACGCCGCTGTTGCCGTATCAGGCGTCACCGATTGTAGTGGCGATGGGGCTAGGGAAAGTACCTGCACGGGCGGGAATGCTGCTGTGTATTGCGCTGGCGGCGGTGAGCTATTTAATTCTGCTGCCGCTGGACTATCTGTGGTATCAGGCGTTGGGCAAACTGTAGCCTGTTTCGTTCGGGGATTTTCCCGGAGGCGGCGCTGCGCACCTGTCCGGGCTACCAGGCACTCCCCGGTTGCGAAGCGCGACCGGGGAGTGCCTGTAAAGCGAATTACGCTTTTTTCGCGGCTTCTGCTGCTTTAACGATTACCGCGAAAGCGTCCGCTTTCAGGGATGCGCCGCCAACCAGCGCGCCGTCGATGTCCGGCTGGGTGAACAGTTCTGCTGCGTTGCCCGCGTTAACGGAACCGCCGTACTGGATAATGACTTGTTCAGCCACTTTCGCATCGGCTTTCGCAATGTGATCGCGGATGAATTTGTGTACTGCCTGAGCCTGAGCCGGGGTAGCGGATTTGCCGGTACCGATCGCCCATACCGGTTCGTAAGCGATAACCGCGCCTTCGAACGCCGCCGCGCCCTGGGTTTTCAGAACGGCGTCGATCTGACGTGCGCACACTTCTTCGGTTTTGCCCGCTTCGTTTTCCGCTTCGGTTTCACCGATGCACAGTACCGGGATCAGGCCCTGCTCTTTCAGTACCGCGAATTTCTTAGCGATAAACTCGTCGGACTCTTTGTGGTAGGTACGACGCTCGGAGTGGCCGATGATGATGTATTCAGCGCCGATGTCTTTCAGCATTTCGGCAGAGGTTTCGCCGGTGAATGCGCCGGACAGGTTCAGATCAACGTTCTGCGCGCCCAGGTGAATGTGGCTGCCGGCAGCGGCTTGTTTAGCCAGGTCGATGTACATCTCAGGCGGAGCAATGGCAACTGCACAGCCGGTAACGCCTGCCAGTTCGGTACGCAGGTTCGCGACCAGTTCGTTTACCATGTGGCGGCTGCCGTTCAGTTTCCAGTTACCCATCACTAAAGGATGTCGCATTTTTATTCTCCACGCTTTAAAGCGAATTAAGGAATATAGCCGCCCCCGCGGGCAGCATGGTCTGTGAAACAGTATAGAGATTCATCACTGGAAAGGCTTTGCTTTTTGTCATTTATTGTTGTTTTCCAGCGTTTCAGATAGCGCCAGCTTAATCGGTTCAACAGCGAAGGTCAGCCCCTTTTCGCCGTTGTCCGCCACCACATAGCGTACCGCGCCTTCGGTTTCCGAAAAGTACCGTTTGCCTTTTCCGGCGGCCAGCAGCTTTTGTAGCTTCTGTTGGCTCTGCGCCTGGCTGAGCGTCGGCACGAACGCGCGCATGACGGCGCTCATATACTCGAGGGCCCGGGCTTTCGCCGCTTTCTGCTGCGGCCCCTGAATCGGCAGCCAGGTTATCTGCATCGATTTAATTTTAAGCGTACCGCGCTCAAGCGCGGTCGAGGCATAAAGATTGTCGTTGATCCTGGTGGCGGCGCGGGTCAAATTCGCCTGGTCTTTACTGGAGGCGACGGCGCGAAACTCATTGAGCAAAAGCTTCGGGTTATCGGTATTGAATTTTTCCCGAAACGCGCTGATGGAGATATCAAACACCGGCGCGCCGGAGAGAAGATAGGGCGCCGTAGCGGCGGAGTCAGGCTCGGCGGACAACGCATTTTGGCCGACGGATAGCGCCGTCAGCCCAATTAAATATAAAGTTGCCCACTTCTTCATGCCCATCTTTCCTTTTTTTGTCTGCCGACGATTAAAACGAGAACCGTCACGCTTGTCAAAAAGTCACGCCTTCAGGGTAAACTACGTCGGTGATGATGATAAGGAATAAAACATGACCCTACAGCAGTGGCTATTCTCAATTAAAGGGCGGATTGGACGTCGCGACTTCTGGATCTGGATTGCTATCTGGATTGCGACCATGAGCGCGCTGTTCACGCTGGCTGGCAGCAACCTACTCAACTTACAGACCGCGGCGTTTATTCTGGTATGCCTGCTGTGGCCGACGGCGGCGGTGACCATTAAACGTCTGCACGACCGGGGGAAATCCGGCCTCTGGGCGCTGCTGATGATTCTGGCGTGGATGCTGCTGGCGGGTAACTGGTCGATGCTGCCGGGCGTCTGGCAGTGGGGCGTCGGGCGGTTTATACCGACGCTGATTATCGTGATGATGCTTATCGACCTGGGGGCGTTTATCGGCACCCAGGGGGCAAATAAGTTTGGCAAAGAGACGCTGGACGTGCGCTGGAAAGCGGAGCCCTGATTACCAGTAGTGTTCGGCGGTCATATGACCCGGTCGGCGGCGCAGATGCTTGCTCATCTGCCGGGTCTCTTTCAGCAGCTGCTGAGTGTCGCGCACCATCTGCGGGTTACCGCACAGCATGACGTGGCTACTCTCGGCGTTCATTGGCAGGCCGACGGCCTCTTCCAGCGCGCCGGTTTCAATCAGGAACGGGATACGTCCCGTGAGCATGCCCGGCGCGGTTTCCCGACTGACGACCGACTGGATGCGCAGCTTGCCCGCATAGCGCGCTTCCAGCGCCTGCATCTGCGGCAGATAGCTGAGATCCGCGGCATAGCGCGCGGCGTGCACCAGTACGAGATTTTTAAAACGATCCAGGTCCTTCCCTTCTTCGAGAATTGACAGATACGGGCCAATCGCCGTGCCGGTGGCGAGCATCCACAGGGTGTCGCAATCCGGCACCTCTTCGAGCACGAAGAAGCCGGCCGCTTCGCTGACCACCTGCACTTCATCGCCCGGCTTCAGCGCCGCCAGCCGTGGGCTAAGTTTGCCTTCCGGAACCGTCACCAGGTAGAACTCAAGATCGGGATTACTGGGGGCATTGACGTAGGAATAGGCGCGCTGCACGCGTTCACCGTCGACATCCAGCCCCAGTTTGGCAAACTGCCCTGCGGTAAACGGTTCAACCGGTGCGTGAACGATGAGGCTAAACAGTGCATCCGTCCAGTTTTGAACTTTTACGACTTTGCCTGTAACCCAGTTTGCCATAGCGTCTCTCCTCTCAATCCTGTTAGCGTATCTTCACCGCGACGAGAGCAGAATTCCAGCCCGAAAAGGCTGGAAAGCTCTATTGATCAAATGTTTTACAGGATGTGTAGCTGGATATCCGGGTCTTTGCGATCGAGATAATGAATCGACTGAATTCGGCGGATAGTGCGGGATTTACCGCGGATCAGTAGGGTTTCGGTGGTGGCCATATTACCTTTACGGGTAATACCGTCCAGCAGATCGCCTTTGGTGATGCCCGTCGCTGAGAAAACGACGTTGTCGCTGCGCGCCATATCGTCCAGACGCAGCACTTTGCCTGCTTCGATGCCCATGGCCTGACAGCGTGCCAGCTCGTTCTCGCCGATGCGGCGGTTCTCTTCACTGTCGCCCTTAACGTGGTGGCGCGCCAGCAGACGACCGTGCATATCGCCGTCCAGCGCGCGGATCACCGCCGCTGAAACGACCCCTTCCGGGGCACCGCCGATACCGTACATAACGTCAACTTCGCTATCCGGCATGCAGGTCAGAATAGAGGCGGCAACGTCGCCGTCGGGAATAGCGAATACGCGCACGCCCAGTTTTTGCAGCTCAACGATGACCTCGTCATGGCGCGGCTTGGCTAAGATGGTAACGGTTAATTCACTTAGCGGCTTATTCAGCGCGCGGGCGATGTTTTGCAAGTTTTCCGCCAGCGGCAGGTTCAGATCGATGGTGCCTTTCGCGCCCGGACCGACAATCAGCTTTTCCATGTACATATC
>OLKA01000037.1_pt1 | contig 38430 bp, 56 predicted proteins | sample 1601591 | NCBI WGS metagenome assembly OLKA01 (sample SAMN04436910, study PRJEB24849) | human gut metagenome | biome: human gut; feature: NICU; material: stool | host: Homo sapiens | place: USA: Saint Louis, MO | collected 2012-05-24
GCAATTTGCCGATGCAGCGGGTTGGGATCGTCATCGCCGATCCAGGCTTCAAACATCACCGCGCAGCGGCTGTAGCTCGCCGGCCAGCAGCTTAATCAGCGTGGATTTACCTGCTCCGTTACGCCCCAGCAGACCGATGCGCGACCCTGGAACCAGATTCAGCTTGATCGAATCGAGAATGACGCGCTCGCCATAGCCGGCGCTGACTTTTTCCATCTTCAGCAGTGGATTGGGCAGGCTTTCCGGCGCACGGAAGCTAAAGTGGAACGGATTATCAACGTGGGCAGGGGCGATGAGCTCCATACGCTCGAGCATTTTGATACGGCTTTGCGCCTGCTTGGCTTTGGTCGCTTTCGCGCGGAAACGATCGATATAGCTCTGCAGATGGGCCACGCGCTGCTGCTGGCTCTCATACATCGCTTGTTGTTGAGAAAGGCGGGTTGCGCGCTGCACTTCGAAAGAGCTGTAGTTGCCGGTGTATTCGAACATCGTTTGCTGTTCGATATGAATAATTTTGTCGACGATTGGGTCAAGGAAGTCGCGATCGTGGGAGATCAGGATCAGCGTGCCGCTGTAGCTTTTGAGCCACTTCTCCAGCCAGATTACCGCGTCGAGGTCGAGGTGGTTAGTCGGTTCATCAAGCAGTAGCAGATCGGAACGGCAAATAAGCGCCTGCGCGAGGTTAAGACGCATGCGCCAGCCGCCGGAAAAGTCGCTCACCGGCCTCTCAAGCTGTTCATTGCTGAAACCGAGGCCGTGCAGCAGGCTGGCCGCGCGGGATCTTATGGTCCAGGCATCGATGGCATCCAGCTTACCGTGGACCGTCGCAATGGCATGTCCGTCATTTCGTTCGTTGGCCGCGTGCAAATCCGCCTCCAGCTTGCGGAATTCGCGATCGCCGTCAATAACATAGTCTATAGCCGGCTGAGGAAGGGCTGGCGTTTCCTGGTTAACCCAGGCCAGCTGCCAGCTACCGGGAAAAGTCATCGAGCCGCCGTCGGCGCTAATCTCGTTTTTCAAAAGCGAAAGCAGCGTGGATTTACCGCAGCCGTTTTTACCCACCAGGCCGACTTTTTGCCCTGGGTTGATGGTGGCGCTGGCGTTGTCCAGCAGGACGCGTACGCCGCGACGAATTTGTAACGAGGAGAAAACAATCATAAGGCGCCGTATGTTCTGACTATGTTAATTTGTCATTATGATAATGTAGTGTGGAGCGAATCGCTCAACCGGGCCGCAATGGTAGCCCAAAATGAAGACGATACACAAAGTCATTCTGGTTGCGTCGGGACGCAGCCGCTGCACAGGCCGCCAGAAGACGTTCGGGAGGGGAATGATGTCTCAGACAGCGAAGGTTTTGCTGCTGTATGCCCACCCAGAATCTCAGGATTCCGTGGCCAACCGGGTTTTGCTTGAACCTGCCTTACAGTTGTCGAATGTTACCGTGCACGATCTTTACGCGCACTATCCGGATTTTTTTATCGATATCGCCCATGAGCAGGATCTCCTGCGCCAGCATGAGGTGATTGTTTTTCAGCATCCGCTTTATACCTGGAGCTGTCCGGCGCTGATGAAAGAGTGGCTGGATAGGGTGCTCAGCCGTGGTTTTGCCAGCGGGGCGGGAGGGAACCAGCTGGCGGGAAAGTACTGGCGTAGCGTGATTACCACCGGGGAGCCGGAGAGCGCCTATCGACGCGATGCCCATCGCTATCCAATAAATGACATTCTTCGCCCGTTCGAACTGACTGCTGGCATGTGCCGCATGCACTGGATAAGCCCGATTATCGTCTACTGGGCGCGGCGGCAATCGCCTGACGATCTGAAAAGCCGCGCTCGTGCCTACCGCGACTGGCTGGCTAATCCTGTAACGGCTGGAGGTACAAATGGCGGGAGCTGATTTACTGCTGGCCGGGGTGTTATTTCTGTTTGCCGCGGTGGTGGCGGTACCGCTGGCGGCGAGGCTGGGTATTGGCGCCGTGCTGGGGTATCTGCTGGCCGGTATCGCCATTGGCCCCTGGGGATTAGGGTTTATCAGCGATGTTGATGAAATCCTTCACTTCTCAGAATTAGGCGTTGTCTTTCTGATGTTTATTATTGGGCTGGAGCTGAATCCGTCCAAGCTCTGGCGGCTAAGAAGCTCAATTTTCGGCGTAGGCGCCGCGCAGGTCGCTTTCAGCGCGCTCATTCTTGGCGGCTTGCTCATGCTTAGCGACTTCTCATGGCGCGCTGCGGTGGTGGGCGGACTTGGGCTGGCGATGTCTTCAACCGCGATGGCGCTGCAGCTGATGCGTGAGAAAGGCATGAGCCGCAGCGAGTCCGGGCAACTGGGATTCTCCGTACTGCTGTTTCAGGATCTGGCCGTTATCCCGGCCCTGGCGGTGGTGCCCCTGCTTGCCGGTTCAGGTGACGACCACTTTAATTGGCTCACCATCGGGATGAAGGTCCTGGCCTTTGGCGGGATGCTGGTTGGCGGCCGTTTTCTGCTGAGGCCGGTGTTTCGTTTTATCGCCGGATCCGGCGTGCGGGAGGTCTTCACCGCAGCGACGCTGCTGCTGGTTCTTGCATCGGCTTTATTTATGGATGCGCTCGGTTTGTCGATGGCGCTGGGGACCTTTATCGCCGGCGTTCTGCTGGCCGAGAGTGAGTATCGGCACGAACTGGAAATCGCTATTGAGCCCTTTAAAGGGCTCCTGCTCGGGCTGTTTTTTATTTCCGTTGGCATGGCGCTGAACCTTGGCGTGCTCTATACCCACCTGCTATGGGTAGCGGCCAGCGTCGCGATACTGGTGTCGGTAAAAGGCGTCGTGCTGTATCTCCTTGCGCGGGTGTACGGCCTGCGTAGCGCAGAACGGGTGCAGTTTGCCGGAGTGCTGAGCCAGGGGGGAGAATTCGCTTTTGTGCTGTTCTCATTACCCGCCTCGATGCGCCTTTTTCAGAACGATCAAATGGCTCTACTGCTGGTGACGGTGACATTGTCGATGATGACCACGCCGCTGTTGATGAAGCTAATCGACAAAATACTCTCTCGCCGATTCAATCAATCCGAAGAGGAGGGAGAGGCTCCGTGGGTCGAAGATGATAAACCGCAGGTCATTATCGTTGGTTTTGGGCGCTTTGGTCAGGTGATTGGCCGCCTGCTGATGGCTAACAAAATGCGTATTACGGTGCTGGAGCGCGATATCAGCGCGGTCAATCTGATGCGCCAATATGGCTATAAGGTCTACTTTGGCGATGCGACGCAGCTGGAGCTCCTGCGCTCGGCAGGAGCCGAAGAGGCGCAGTCGATCGTCATTACCTGTAATGAGCCGGAAGATACCATGAAGCTGGTCGAGATGTGTCAACAACACTTTCCACATCTTCATATCCTGGCGCGAGCGCGAGGACGCGTCGAGGCGCATGAACTGCTGCAGGCGGGTGTGGCGCAGTTTTCTCGTGAAACCTTCTCCAGCGCGCTCGAGCTAGGGCGTAAAGCGCTTATCTCGCTAGGCATGCACCCTCATCAGGCGCAGCGCGCGCAGCTGCATTTTCGGCGTCTTGATATGCGAATGTTGCGTGAGTTAATGCCGGTTCATAGTGATACTCTGCAGATATCCCGCGTGCGGGAAGCCAGGCGCGAGCTGGAGGAAATTTTTCAGCGTGAGATGCAAAAAGAGAGCAGACAGTTAGACGGCTGGGATGAATTTGAATAAAGGTAAATGATATGGCTGTGCGTAAACGTTTTATTGCCGGGGCGAAATGCCCGGCGTGCCAGGCTCAGGATTCGCTGGCGATGTGGCGTGAGAATAATGTCGATATAGTTGAGTGCGTTAAGTGTGGACACCAGATGCGAGAGGCGGATAAAGAGGTCCGCGAGCATGTTCGCAAAGAAGAGCAAGTGATAGGCATTTTTCATCCGGACTAGCGTTATCGGGCGGCTTTTTTTAAGCTAAAGGGTACACGGCTGCAGAATTCCGCTACAATCTGCGCCACTATTCTTCCCATGCTCAGGAGATATCATGAAAGTAGCAAAAGACCTGGTGGTCAGCCTGGCCTATCAGGTACGTACAGAAGACGGTGTGTTGGTTGATGAGTCTCCGGTAAGCGCGCCGCTGGACTACCTGCATGGTCACGGTTCCCTGATTTCCGGCCTGGAAAGCGCGCTGGATGGTCACGAAGTGGGCGACAAATTTGACGTAGAAGTCGGCGCTAATGACGCGTACGGCCAGTACGACGAAAACCTGGTACAGCGCGTTCCTAAAGACGTGTTTATGGGCGTTGACGAGCTGCAGGTTGGCATGCGCTTCCTCGCGGAAACCGATCAGGGCCCGGTACCGGTAGAAATCACCGAAGTGGGTGACGAACACGTTGTTGTTGACGGTAACCACATGCTGGCTGGCCAGAATCTGAAGTTCAACGTTGAAGTTGTCGCGCTTCGCGAAGCAACGGCGGAAGAGCTGGAACACGGTCATGTACATGGCGCTCACGGCCACGACCACGGTCACGACCACGATCATGACGGTTGCTGCGGTGGCCACGGTCACGGCCATGACCACGAACATGGCAAAGGCGGCTGCGGCGGTAACGGCGGCTGCGGTTGCCACTAATTCCATCGCGCTAGCGTTCTGGAATAGAAAAAAGCGGGGAGACCCGCTTTTTTTACGTCTTAATAGTGCGGTGGAGGCGTTTCTTCTGCCTGTGAAGCCATATGCGAGGGCTGAGTAGCTTTCAGCTTTTCCACCATCAGGCGCATATGTTCGCGCATCCTGGCCATTTCTATCTCGTGGGCGGTGACGGTCTTGTTGAGGTCTTCAATGGTGATTTCCTGAAACGCCAGTCTGCTCTCCAGCTCTGCAAGGCGAGTCTCTAAAGTGCTATCGTGCATGAGTAACCTCTTCTGTCTGATCCTGCGGGCGGATTCTACTGAAGTTTCAGCATTCACGCAGCATCGTTACGCCTGACAGGAAACTAATTCATACAAAAATAGTCTGAAATGAGGCGATATTCAGGTACGTCTGTATGTTGATTTGTTCTGCAACGTTCTATAGTACGTTTTTTGTTTTTTATGATAACCCTGGGGTGAGATGCCCCGGCCCTGGAGAAATGGATGAAATCACTGTTTAAAGTAACGCTGCTGGCGACCACAATGGCCGTCGCCCTGAATGCACCGCTGACCTTTGCTGCTGAAACTGTGACCAAAGCAGCCACCGAAGCGAAAGCGGCACCTGCAACGGACAGCAAATCGGCATTCAAAAATGACGATCAGAAATCTGCATATGCGCTGGGTGCATCGCTGGGACGTTACATGGAAAACTCCCTGAAAGAACAAGAAAAACTGGGCATCAAATTAGATAAAGCTCAGCTGATTGCCGGCGTTCAGGACGCTTTTGCCGATAAGAGCAAGCTGTCCGATCAGGAGATCGAACAGACTCTGCAGGCGTTTGAAACTCGCGTAAAAACCGCTGCCCAGCAGAAAATGGAAAAAGATGCTGCTGAGAATGAGGCAAAAGGTAAAGCTTATCGCGATGCCTATGCGAAAAAGCAGGGTGTGAAAAAAGCGAATTCCGGTCTGCTGTACAAAGTAGAGAAAGCGGGTACGGGCGAAGCGCCGAAAGACAGCGATACCGTTGTTGTTAACTACAAAGGTACGCTGATCGATGGTAAAGAGTTTGATAACTCTTACACCCGTGGCGAACCGCTGTCCTTCCGTCTGGACGGCGTAATCCCTGGCTGGACTGAAGGCCTGAAGAACATCAAGAAAGGCGGTAAAATTCAGCTGGTCATTCCACCGGATCTGGCTTACGGCAAAACCGGCGTACCGGGTATCCCGGCTAACTCCACTCTGGTATTTGATGTAGAGCTGTTGGACATCAAACCGGCTCCGAAAGCGGACGCCAAGCCTGAAGCTGCGGCCGAAGCGCCAGCCGCTGACGCGAAGAAGTAATCTGGCTCAAGCCGCCGCCTCCAGGGGCGGCGGCTTTTTTATTGAGGGCAGATATAATTAAAACTGGAAAGAACCTCAGGCGCTGTATTACTTTAGATAGATTAATAATGATGATGAGCCTGCCCTGACGATAACGACAGGCTCCTGAAAAGGAGTGCTTTTTTCCATGTCCAGGTCGCTTTTAACCAACGAGACCAGCGAGCTTGATTTGCTGGATCAACGTCCTTTTGACCAGACCGACTTCGATATCCTTAAATCCTATGAAGCGGTAGTGGACGGGTTAGCGATGCTCATCGGTTCCCACTGTGAAATCGTACTGCACTCATTGCAGGACTTAAAATGTTCCGCTATTCGTATCGCCAACGGTGAACATACCGGCCGTCAGATCGGCTCGCCAATTACCGACCTTGCGTTGCGCATGTTGCACGATATGACTGGGGCCGATAGCAGCGTTTCCAAATGCTATTTTACTCGCGCCAAAAGCGGCGTACTGATGAAATCAGTGACCATCGCTATCCGCAACCGTGACCATCGGGTTATTGGCCTGCTGTGCATCAACATGAACCTTGACGTGCCGTTCTCGCAAATAATGAGCACCTTTATTCCGCCAGAAACGACAGAAGTCAATTCACAGGTCAACTTTGCTTCATCGGTTGACGACCTGGTTGCACAGACGCTTGAGTTCACTATTGAAGAGGTGAATGCCGACCGCAACGTTTCTAACAACGCCAAAAATCGTCAGATCGTTCTGAACCTCTATGAGAAAGGGATCTTTGATATCAAAGACGCCATTAATCAGGTAGCGGATCGGCTGAACATCTCTAAGCACACGGTATATCTCTATATTCGTCAGTTCAAAAGCGGAGATTTCCAGGGGCTGGATAAATAATGCGTTTTGCCATTACGGTGACGGGGCCGGCTTATGGTACGCAGCAGGCCAGCAGCGCACTGCAGTTTGCCCGAGCCGTGTTGCAGGAAGGCCACGAATTGCTCAGTATCTTTTTCTATCGTGAAGGCGTCTACAATGCGAATCAGCTAACTGCCCCCGCCAGCGATGAGTTTGATCTGGTCCGGGCCTGGCAGGCATTACATGATGAACACGGCGTCTCCTTACATATCTGTGTAGCCGCAGCTTTACGCCGTGGCATAACCGATGCACAGGAGGCGCAGCAGCTGAGTTTGCCAGCGCATAATTTGCAGCCGGGCTTTACGCTGAGTGGATTAGGTGCGTTGGCGGAAGCTGCCTTAACCTGCGACCGGATGGTGCAGTTTTGATGAAACGCATAGCCTTTATTTTTTCGTCCGCACCCCATGGCTCAGCATCGGGCAGGGAAGGGCTGGATGCCCTGCTGGCGACATCCGCACTGACGGAAGAGATTGGCGTCTTCTTCGTCGGGGATGGCGTATTTCAGCTCCTTCCGGAGCAGCGGCCAGCCGCAGTGCTGGCGCGCGATTATATCTCTACCTTTAAACTCCTGTCGCTATACGATATTGAACAGTGCTGGATTTGCGCGGTTTCAGCGCGCGAGCGCGGCCTGACTTCCGCCACGCCGTGGGTCGTGGACGGTGAATGGCTGGAGCCAGAGGCTCTGCGCGCCCGGCTGGACGATTTTAACGTGATACTGCGTTTCTGAGGTCTGAGGTCTGAGGTCTGAGGTCTGAATGCTCCACACATTAAGCACATCCCCCTGGCACGCCGACATTGCGGCTATGCTCCGTTTGATAAAAAAAGGTGACGAGCTGCTGCTGCTGTCGGACGGCGTTACCGCCGCTGTCGCGCAAGGCCGCTTCCTTGAAATCCTGCAATCTGCCCCCATATCCCTCTACGCTCTGCAAGACGATATCGAAGCCCGCGGGCTGGCTGGTCAAATTGCGGACAGTGTCGTCAGGGTTAGCTATACTGATTTCGTCAGACTTTCAGTCAAACATGCCGGTCAGTTGTCCTGGTAATGGCGGGATTGTTGTATATTTCTTGACACCTTTTCGGCACCGCCCTAAAATTCTGCGTCCTCATATTATATGAGGCGATTTATTACGTGTTTACGAAGCAAAAGCTAAAACCAGGAGCTATTTAATGGCAACAATTAACCAGCTGGTACGCAAACCACGCGCGCGCAAAGTTGCAAAGAGCAACGTGCCGGCGCTGGAAGCCTGCCCGCAGAAACGTGGCGTATGTACTCGTGTATATACCACCACTCCTAAGAAACCGAACTCCGCACTGCGTAAAGTTTGCCGTGTGCGTCTGACTAACGGTTTCGAAGTCACCTCCTACATCGGTGGTGAAGGTCACAACCTGCAGGAGCACTCCGTGATCCTGATCCGTGGCGGTCGTGTTAAAGACCTTCCGGGTGTTCGTTACCACACCGTTCGTGGTGCGCTTGACTGCTCCGGCGTTAAAGACCGTAAGCAAGCTCGCTCCAAGTATGGCGTGAAGCGTCCTAAGGCTTAATGGTTCTCCGTTAAGTAAGGCCAAACGTTTTATATTAATGTCAAACTAAACTCTTAGAGTTTTGGACAATCCTGAATTAACAACGGAGTATTTCCATGCCACGTCGTCGCGTCATTGGTCAGCGTAAAATCCTGCCGGATCCTAAGTTCGGATCAGAACTGCTGGCTAAATTTGTAAATATCCTGATGGTAGATGGTAAAAAATCTACTGCAGAAGCAATCGTATACAGCGCGCTGGAGACCCTGGCTCAGCGCTCTGGTAAAAATGAACTGGAAGCATTCGAAGTCGCTCTCGACAACGTTCGCCCGACTGTCGAAGTTAAGTCCCGCCGCGTTGGTGGTTCTACTTATCAGGTTCCAGTTGAAGTCCGTCCGGTTCGTCGTAATGCTCTGGCAATGCGTTGGATCGTTGAAGCTGCTCGTAAACGTGGTGATAAATCCATGGCTCTGCGTCTGGCGAACGAACTTTCTGATGCTGCAGACAACAAAGGTACTGCAGTTAAGAAACGTGAAGACGTTCACCGTATGGCAGAAGCCAACAAGGCGTTCGCACACTACCGTTGGTAATCCCTTCGGAGTCTTAGTCACCAGGCGGGCGCTTCAGGTAAGTCGCCCGTTTTGGATAACTTAACTGAACGCCTAAAGAAATAAACGAGGAATCAAATGGCTCGTACAACACCCATCGCACGCTACCGTAACATCGGTATCAGTGCGCACATCGACGCCGGTAAAACTACTACTACCGAACGTATTCTGTTCTACACCGGTGTAAACCACAAAATCGGTGAAGTTCATGACGGCGCTGCCACCATGGACTGGATGGAGCAGGAGCAAGAGCGTGGTATTACTATCACCTCCGCAGCGACTACTGCATTCTGGTCAGGTATGGCTAAGCAGTATGAACCGCATCGCGTAAACATCATCGACACCCCGGGGCACGTTGACTTCACTATCGAAGTAGAACGTTCCATGCGTGTGCTTGATGGTGCAGTAATGGTTTACTGCGCAGTTGGTGGTGTTCAGCCTCAGTCTGAAACCGTATGGCGTCAGGCAAACAAATATAAAGTTCCGCGCATTGCGTTCGTTAACAAAATGGACCGTATGGGTGCGAACTTCCTGAAAGTTGTTGGTCAGATCAAAACCCGTCTGGGCGCGAACCCTGTTCCGCTGCAGCTGGCGATTGGCGCTGAAGAAGCGTTCACCGGTGTTGTTGACCTGGTGAAAATGAAAGCCATCAACTGGAACGAAGAAGATGCAGGCGTAACCTTCACTTACGAAGATATTCCGGCAGACATGCAGGAACTGGCCGAAGAATGGCACCAGAACCTGATCGAGTCCGCTGCTGAAGCTTCTGAAGAGCTGATGGAAAAATACCTGGGTGGCGAAGAACTGACTGAAGAAGAGATTAAAACTGCTCTGCGTCAGCGCGTTCTGAACAACGAAATCATCCTTGTAACCTGTGGTTCTGCGTTCAAGAACAAAGGCGTACAGGCGATGCTGGATGCGGTAGTTGACTACCTGCCATCCCCGGTCGACGTTCCTGCGATCAACGGTATCCTGGACGATGGTAAAGATACTCCTGCTGAGCGTCACGCTAGCGATGATGAGCCGTTTGCTGCTCTGGCATTCAAAATCGCTACCGACCCGTTCGTGGGTAACCTGACCTTCTTCCGCGTGTACTCTGGTGTGGTTAACTCTGGTGATACCATCCTGAACTCCGTGAAAGCTGCTCGTGAGCGTTTCGGTCGTATCGTACAGATGCACGCTAACAAACGTGAAGAGATCAAAGAAGTTCGCGCGGGCGATATCGCTGCTGCTATCGGTCTGAAAGACGTTACTACGGGTGATACTCTGTGTGATCCTAACGCGCCGATCATTCTGGAGCGTATGGAATTCCCTGAGCCGGTAATCTCTATCGCCGTTGAACCGAAAACCAAAGCTGACCAGGAAAAAATGGGTCTGGCTCTGGGCCGTCTGGCTAAAGAAGACCCGTCTTTCCGCGTATGGACTGATGAAGAATCTAACCAGACTATCATCGCCGGTATGGGTGAGCTGCACCTCGACATCATCGTTGACCGTATGAAACGTGAATTCAACGTTGAAGCGAACGTCGGTAAACCTCAGGTTGCTTACCGTGAAGCGATTCGCGCGAAAGTTACCGATATCGAAGGTAAACACGCTAAACAGTCTGGTGGTCGCGGTCAGTATGGTCACGTCGTTATCGACATGTACCCGCTGGAGCCGGGCTCTAACCCGAAAGGTTACGAGTTCATCAACGACATTAAAGGTGGTGTAATTCCTGGTGAATACATCCCGGCCGTTGATAAAGGCATCCAGGAGCAGCTGAAAGCTGGCCCTCTGGCTGGTTATCCGGTAGTTGATCTGGGCGTGCGTCTGCACTTCGGTTCTTACCACGACGTTGACTCCTCTGAACTGGCGTTTAAACTGGCCGCTTCTATTGCCTTCAAAGATGGCTTTAAGAAAGCGAAACCAGTTCTGCTTGAGCCGATCATGAAGGTTGAAGTAGAAACTCCGGAAGAGAACACTGGTGACGTTATCGGTGACCTTAGCCGTCGTCGCGGTATGCTGCGCGGTCAGGAATCCAACGTGACTGGCGTTGTGATCCACGCTGAAGTTCCGCTGTCTGAAATGTTCGGATATGCAACTCAGCTGCGTTCTCTGACCAAAGGTCGTGCTTCTTACTCCATGGAGTTCCTGAAGTATGATGATGCGCCGAACAACGTTGCTCAGGCCGTAATCGAAGCCCGTGGTAAATAAGCCGCAGGGTTAAAACCAAAGTCCCGTGCTCTCTCCTGAAGGGGAGAGCACTATAGTAAGGAATATAGCCGTGTCTAAAGAAAAATTTGAACGTACAAAACCGCACGTCAACGTCGGTACTATCGGCCACGTTGACCATGGTAAAACTACTCTGACCGCTGCAATCACTACCGTTCTGGCTAAAACCTACGGCGGTGCTGCTCGCGCATTCGACCAGATCGATAACGCGCCGGAAGAAAAAGCTCGTGGTATCACCATCAACACTTCCCACGTTGAATATGACACCCCGACTCGCCACTACGCGCACGTAGACTGCCCGGGCCACGCCGACTATGTTAAAAACATGATCACCGGTGCTGCGCAGATGGACGGCGCGATCCTGGTTGTTGCTGCGACTGACGGCCCGATGCCGCAGACTCGTGAGCACATCCTGCTGGGTCGTCAGGTAGGCGTTCCGTACATCATCGTGTTCCTGAACAAGTGCGACATGGTTGATGACGAAGAGCTGCTGGAACTGGTTGAAATGGAAGTTCGTGAACTTCTGTCTCAGTACGATTTCCCGGGCGACGACACTCCGATCGTTCGTGGTTCTGCTCTGAAAGCGCTGGAAGGCGACGCAGAGTGGGAAGCGAAAATCATCGAACTGGCTGGCTTCCTGGATTCTTACATTCCGGAACCAGAGCGTGCGATTGACAAGCCGTTCCTGCTGCCGATCGAAGACGTATTCTCCATCTCCGGTCGTGGTACCGTTGTTACCGGTCGTGTAGAGCGCGGTATCATCAAAGTTGGCGAAGAAGTTGAAATTGTTGGTATTAAAGAGACTGCTAAGTCTACCTGTACTGGCGTTGAAATGTTCCGCAAACTGCTGGACGAAGGCCGTGCTGGTGAGAACGTTGGTGTTCTGCTGCGTGGTATCAAACGTGAAGAAATCGAACGTGGTCAGGTACTGGCTAAGCCGGGCTCTATCAAGCCGCACACCAAGTTCGAATCTGAAGTTTATATCCTGTCCAAAGACGAAGGCGGCCGTCACACTCCGTTCTTCAAAGGCTACCGTCCGCAGTTCTACTTCCGTACAACTGACGTGACTGGCACCATCGAACTGCCGGAAGGCGTAGAGATGGTTATGCCGGGCGACAACATCAAAATGGTTGTTACCCTGATCCACCCGATCGCGATGGACGACGGTCTGCGTTTCGCAATCCGTGAAGGCGGCCGTACCGTTGGCGCGGGCGTTGTTGCTAAAGTTCTCGGCTAATTATTAGTCCGGAATGAAAAAGGGCGCTAAGGCGCCCTTTTTGCTGTCTGTAATTTGAAGGTATATCCGTGAAAGATTACAGACAATAAATGATATGTATATTTAATAAACAGCCTATTGTAATCATAACTATTCTCATTTACACTTCGCCTGTAAGTTGAACGGGAGTATGTATGTACGTTTGTCTGTGTAATGGTGTGAACGATAAAAAAATTCGTCAGGCTGTGCGCCAGTTTCACCCTCAATCTTTCCAGCAGTTGCGCAAATTTATTCCCGTGGGAAATCAATGCGGTAAGTGTGTGCGCGCGGCCAGAGAAATTATGGAAGATGAATTGACTCGCATGCCGGAATATCAAGAGATTGCCTGAAGACCACGGCTTAACTTTGACATCCTAATAGCCCGAACTACGCTTCAATAAGTGGAAGCGGAGGGACTATATAATGAAAGGTGATGTCAAAATCATAAGTTATCTCAATAAATTATTGGGAAATGAGCTGGTCGCAATTAATCAGTACTTTCTCCATGCGAGAATGTTCAAAAACTGGGGCCTGATGCGCCTCAATGATGTCGAATACCATGAATCCATCGATGAAATGAAGCATGCCGATAAGTATATTGAGCGTATTTTGTTTCTTGAGGGGATCCCTAACCTGCAGGACCTCGGTAAACTCCGCATTGGGGAGGACGTCGAGGAGATGCTGCAATCTGACCTGAGGCTGGAACTGGAAGGGGCAAAGGATCTACGAGAAGCCATTGCCTATGCCGACAGCGTCCATGACTACGTCAGCCGGGATATGTTAATCACTATCCTTGCAGACGAAGAAGGGCATATCGATTGGCTTGAAACCGAACTGGATCTCATAGCTAAAATTGGTCTGCAGAATTATCTTCAGTCGCAGATTAAAGTGGCGGACTAAGAAAGGTCACACCTTCAGATGATAAACCCGCTACGGCCAGAAAAGGGCCAAAAGGTAGCGGGTTATGTAATGCCTCTCTTTCTCTGGTGCGTAGAATCACTACTGCTACGGCAGCGCATGCCAGAATCGTTGCGATAAGAACCAGCTGCGGTAAAGCTCTCCAGCCATGCCAGGCTCCAAGTGCGGCGAGTAACTTTACATCACCGTAGCCGATACCTTCAGACCCACGTACTCCCCTGTAGAACCAATAAATTAACGCAAAGGCCAGATAGCCTGCTATCGCTCCCCATACCGCATGCGGCAGATTGACCGGCGACATACATACATAGTAAAGCAGCCCGCTCCAGAGCAGAGGGCAGGTGAATTTATCGGGTAGCAAGCCATAGCGCAGATCGTGCCAGCTGAGAGTGAGCAATAAGCCGCCGTAGATAATAAAGAAGACAACGTTCGCAACTGCCATTGATTTTCTCCATGTTGTGGCTGTTAGCACCGAGTGTGCTGAGGAGGAGAGCATCTGGCAAAGGCCAATGACCGGGAATGGACTGACTTATCCAAATTTTTTATGTCTACAGGTTGCGTTACGGCGTGAGCGGAAGCGGACTCGCAGAAAGAAGTGATGATTTTCTACGCAGTACTTGCGTTGTGGCTGAATTTGCGTATAATGCGCGGGCCTGTCAAAGTTGACGGCCGGTTCGATATGAACCCTGGTAGCAGCAACAAGCTACCAAACAATGTTCCCAATTGGGGAACTATGTAAGAACGGTTACACTCTCCCATCAATCGTAATGGGTATGAGGAGTAACCATTTCGTCTATAAAATAATTGGAGCTCTGGTCTCATGCAGAACCAAAGAATCCGTATCCGCCTTAAAGCGTTTGATCATCGTCTGATCGATCAATCAACCGCGGAAATCGTCGAGACTGCTAAGCGCACTGGTGCGCAAGTCCGTGGTCCGATCCCGCTGCCGACCCGCAAAGAGCGCTTTACCGTTCTGATCTCTCCGCACGTTAACAAAGACGCGCGCGATCAGTACGAAATCCGCACTCATAAGCGTCTGGTTGACATCGTTGAGCCAACTGAAAAAACCGTTGATGCTCTGATGCGTCTGGATCTGGCTGCCGGTGTAGACGTGCAGATCAGCCTGGGTTAATCAGGTCATCGAGCGATTGAGAGGTTGAAACAATGATTGGTTTAGTCGGTAAAAAAGTGGGCATGACCCGCATCTTCACTGAAGATGGCGTATCTATCCCAGTAACCGTAATCGAAGTTGAAGCAAACCGCGTTACTCAGGTTAAAGATCTGGCTAACGATGGCTACCGTGCCGTTCAGGTTACCACTGGTGCTAAAAAAGCAAACCGTGTAACCAAACCGGAAGCGGGTCACTTCGCTAAAGCTGGCGTTGAAGCTGGCCGTGGTCTGTGGGAATTCCGTCTGGCTGACGGCGAAGAGTTCACCGTAGGTCAGGACATTAGCGTTGATCTGTTTGCTGACGTTAAAAAAGTTGACGTAACCGGTACCTCTAAAGGTAAAGGTTTTGCTGGTACCGTTAAGCGCTGGAACTTCCGTACCCAGGACGCAACTCACGGTAACTCCTTGTCTCACCGCGTTCCGGGTTCTATCGGTCAGAACCAGACTCCGGGCAAAGTGTTCAAAGGCAAGAAAATGGCAGGTCAGCTGGGTAACGAACGTGTAACCGTTCAGAGCCTGGACGTAGTACGTGTTGACGCTGAGCGCAACCTGCTGCTGGTTAAAGGTGCAGTCCCGGGTGCAACCGGTAGCGACCTGATCGTTAAACCAGCTGTGAAGGCGTAAGGGGATAGCAATGGAATTAGTATTGAAAGACGCGCAGAGCGCGCTGACTGTTTCCGAAACTACCTTCGGTCGTGATTTCAACGAAGCGCTGGTTCACCAGGTTGTAGTTGCTTATGCAGCTGGTGCTCGTCAGGGTACTCGTGCTCAGAAGACTCGTGCTGAAGTAACTGGTTCAGGCAAAAAGCCGTGGCGCCAGAAAGGTACCGGCCGTGCGCGTTCAGGTTCTATCAAGAGCCCGATCTGGCGTTCAGGTGGCGTGACCTTCGCTGCTCGTCCGCAGGACCACAGTCAAAAAGTTAACAAAAAGATGTACCGCGGCGCGCTGAAAAGCATTCTGTCCGAACTGGTACGTCAGGATCGTCTGATCGTTGTCGAATCTTTCTCTGTAGAAGCGCCTAAAACTAAGCTGCTGGCACAGAAACTGAAAGACATGGCTCTGGAAGATGTGCTGATCATCACCGGTGAGCTGGACGAGAACCTGTTCCTTGCTGCGCGCAACCTGCACAAGGTTGACGTACGTGATGCAACTGGTATCGACCCGGTTAGCCTGATCGCCTTCGACAAAGTCGTAATGACTGCTGATGCTGTTAAGCAAGTTGAGGAGATGCTGGCATGATTCGTGAAGAACGTCTGCTGAAGGTGCTGCGCGCACCGCACGTTTCTGAAAAAGCGTCTACTGCGATGGAAAAAACTAACACCATCGTTCTCAAAGTTGCTAAAGACGCGACCAAAGCAGAGATCAAAGCTGCTGTGCAGAAACTGTTTGAAGTCGAAGTCGAAGTCGTTAACACCCTGGTTGTTAAAGGGAAAGTTAAACGTCACGGACAGCGTATCGGTCGTCGTAGCGACTGGAAAAAAGCTTACGTCACCCTGAAGGAAGGCCAGAATCTGGACTTCGTCGGCGGCGCTGAGTAAGTCGGAGGAGTAATACAATGGCAGTTGTTAAATGTAAACCGACATCTCCGGGTCGTCGCCACGTTGTTAAAGTGGTCAACCCAGAGCTGCACAAGGGCAAACCTTTTGCTCCGCTGGTTGAAAAAAACAGCAAATCCGGTGGTCGTAACAACAATGGCCGTATCACCACTCGTCATATCGGTGGTGGTCACAAACAGGCCTACCGTATTGTTGACTTCAAACGCAACAAAGATGGTATCCCGGCAGTTGTTGAACGTCTTGAGTACGATCCGAACCGCTCCGCGAACATCGCGCTGGTTCTGTACAAAGACGGTGAGCGCCGTTACATTCTGGCCCCTAAAGGCCTGAAAGCTGGCGACCAGATTCAGTCTGGCGTTGATGCTGCAATCAAAGCAGGCAACACCCTGCCGATGCGCAATATCCCGGTTGGTTCTACCGTTCATAACGTAGAAATGAAACCAGGTAAAGGCGGTCAGCTGGCTCGTTCCGCTGGTACTTACGTTCAGATCGTTGCTCGCGATGGTGCTTATGTCACCCTGCGTCTGCGTTCTGGTGAAATGCGTAAAGTCGAAGCAGACTGCCGCGCTACTCTGGGCGAAGTTGGCAATGCTGAGCATATGCTGCGCGTTCTGGGTAAAGCAGGTGCTGCACGCTGGCGTGGCGTTCGTCCTACCGTTCGCGGTACTGCGATGAACCCAGTCGACCACCCACATGGTGGTGGTGAAGGTCGTAACTTTGGTAAGCACCCGGTAACTCCGTGGGGCGTTCAGACCAAAGGTAAGAAGACCCGCAGCAACAAGCGTACTGATAAATTCATCGTACGTCGCCGTAGCAAATAATTTTAGAGGATAAGCCATGCCACGTTCTCTCAAGAAAGGTCCTTTTATTGACCTGCACTTGCTGAAGAAGGTAGAGAAAGCGGTGGAAAGCGGAGACAAGAAGCCCCTGCGCACTTGGTCCCGTCGTTCAACGATCTTTCCTAACATGATCGGTTTGACCATCGCTGTCCATAATGGTCGTCAGCACGTTCCAGTTTTTGTTTCCGACGAAATGGTTGGTCACAAACTGGGTGAATTCGCACCGACTCGTACTTATCGCGGCCACGCTGCTGATAAAAAAGCGAAGAAGAAATAAGGTAGGAGGAAGAGATGGAAACTTTAGCTCAACATCGCCATGCTCGTTCTTCTGCTCAGAAGGTACGCCTTGTTGCTGACCTGATTCGCGGTAAGAAAGTGTCGCAGGCCCTGGATATTCTGACCTACACCAACAAGAAAGCTGCTGTACTGGTCAAGAAGGTACTGGAATCTGCCATTGCTAACGCTGAACACAACGATGGCGCTGACATTGATGATCTGAAAGTTGCGAAAATTTTCGTAGACGAAGGCCCGAGCATGAAGCGCATTATGCCGCGTGCTAAAGGTCGTGCAGATCGCATCCTGAAGCGCACCAGCCACATTACTGTGGTTGTGTCCGATCGCTGAGACTCTGGAGACTAGCAATGGGTCAGAAAGTACATCCTAATGGTATTCGCCTGGGTATTGTAAAACCATGGAACTCTACCTGGTTTGCGAACACCAAAGAATTCGCTGACAACCTGGACAGCGATTTTAAAGTACGTCAGTACCTGACTAAGGAACTGGCGAAAGCGTCTGTATCTCGCATCGTTATCGAGCGTCCGGCTAAGAGCATTCGTGTGACCATTCACACCGCTCGCCCGGGTATCGTTATCGGTAAGAAAGGCGAAGACGTAGAAAAACTGCGCAAGGTCGTCGCGGATCTCGCTGGCGTGCCTGCACAGATCAATATTGCCGAAGTTCGTAAGCCTGAACTGGACGCTAAATTGGTTGCTGACAGCATCACTTCTCAGCTGGAACGTCGCGTTATGTTCCGTCGTGCTATGAAGCGTGCTGTACAGAACGCAATGCGTCTGGGCGCTAAAGGTATCAAAGTTGAAGTTAGCGGCCGTCTGGGCGGCGCGGAAATCGCACGTACCGAATGGTACCGCGAAGGTCGCGTACCGCTGCACACTCTGCGTGCTGACATCGACTACAACACCTCTGAAGCGCACACCACTTACGGTGTAATCGGCGTTAAGGTATGGATCTTCAAAGGTGAGATCCTGGGTGGTATGGCTGCTGTTGAACAACCGGAACCGGCTGCTCAACCTAAAAAGCAGCAGCGTAAAGGCCGTAAATAAGGAGCGTCGCTGATGTTACAACCAAAGCGTACAAAATTCCGTAAAGTGCACAAAGGCCGCAACCGTGGTCTGGCGCAGGGTACGGATGTTAGCTTCGGCACTTTCGGTCTGAAAGCTGTTGGCCGTGGTCGTCTGACTGCACGTCAGATCGAAGCAGCACGTCGTGCTATGACCCGTGCAGTTAAGCGTCAAGGTAAGATCTGGATCCGTGTATTCCCGGACAAACCGATCACCGAGAAGCCGCTGGAAGTTCGTATGGGTAAAGGTAAAGGTAACGTGGAGTACTGGGTTGCCTTGATTCAGCCGGGTAAAGTCCTTTATGAAATGGACGGCGTACCGGAAGAGCTGGCCCGTGAAGCATTCGGCCTGGCAGCAGCGAAACTGCCGATCAAAACCACCTTTGTAACTAAGACGGTGATGTAATGAAAGCAAAAGAGCTGCGTGAAAAAAGCGTTGAAGAGCTGAACGCTGAGCTGCTGAACCTGCTGCGTGAGCAGTTCAACCTGCGTATGCAGGCTGCAAGTGGCCAGCTGCAACAGACTCATCTGCTGAAGCAAGTGCGTCGTGATGTTGCACGCGTTAAGACTTTACTGACTCAGAAGGCGGGTGCGTAATGACCGATAAAATCCGTACTCTGCAAGGTCGCGTGGTTAGCGACAAAATGGAGAAATCCATTGTTGTTGCTATCGAACGTATGGTGAAACACCCGGTATACGGCAAATTCATCAAGCGTACGACCAAACTGCACGTACATGACGAGAACAACGAATGCGGTATCGGTGACGTGGTTGAAATCCGCGAATGCCGTCCGCTGTCCAAGACTAAGTCCTGGACGCTGGTTCGCGTTGTAGAGAAAGCGGTTCTGTAATACAGTACGCATTCTCGATACGGATAAACGGCTCAGCGATGAGCCGTTTATTTTTTCTACCCATATCTGATTTGCGGTGTTATAATGCCGCGCCCTCGATATGGGGCTTTTTTAACGACCCTATTTTTGGGTCTCAGTAGTAGTTGACATTAGCGGAGCACTAAAATGATCCAAGAACAGACTATGCTGAACGTCGCCGACAACTCCGGTGCACGTCGCGTAATGTGTATCAAGGTTCTGGGTGGCTCGCACCGTCGCTACGCAGGCGTAGGCGACATCATCAAGATCACCATCAAAGAAGCAATTCCGCGTGGTAAGGTCAAAAAAGGTGATGTGCTGAAGGCGGTAGTGGTGCGCACCAAGAAGGGTGTTCGTCGCCCGGACGGTTCTGTCATTCGCTTCGATGGTAATGCATGCGTTATTTTAAACAATAACAGCGAGCAGCCCATCGGTACGCGTATTTTTGGGCCGGTAACTCGTGAACTTCGTAACGAGAAGTTCATGAAAATTATCTCTCTGGCCCCAGAAGTACTCTAAGGAGCGAATCATGGCAGCGAAAATCCGTCGTGATGACGAAGTTATCGTGTTAACCGGTAAAGATAAAGGTAAACGCGGTAAAGTTAAGAATGTCTTGTCTTCCGGCAAGCTCATTGTTGAAGGTATCAACCTGGTTAAGAAACACCAGAAGCCGGTTCCGGCTCTGAACCAACCAGGCGGCATCGTTGAAAAAGAAGCTGCTATTCAGGTTTCTAACGTTGCAATCTTCAATGCGGCAACCGGCAAGGCTGACCGTGTAGGCTTTAGATTCGAAGACGGCAAAAAAGTCCGTTTCTTCAAGTCTAACAGCGAAACTATCAAGTAATTTGGAGTAGTACGATGGCGAAACTGCATGATTACTACAAAGACGAAGTAGTTAAGAAACTCATGACTGAGTTTAACTACAATTCTGTCATGCAAGTCCCTCGGGTCGAGAAGATCACCCTGAACATGGGTGTTGGTGAAGCGATCGCTGACAAGAAACTGCTGGATAACGCAGCAGCGGATCTGACAGCAATCTCCGGTCAAAAACCGCTGATCACCAAAGCACGCAAATCAGTTGCAGGCTTCAAAATCCGTCAGGGCTATCCGATCGGCTGTAAAGTAACTCTGCGTGGCGAACGCATGTGGGAGTTCTTTGAGCGCCTGATCACTATTGCTGTACCGCGTATCCGTGACTTCCGTGGCTTGTCCGCTAAGTCTTTCGACGGTCGTGGCAACTACAGCATGGGTGTCCGTGAGCAGATCATCTTCCCAGAAATCGACTACGATAAAGTCGACCGCGTTCGTGGTTTGGATATTACCATTACCACTACTGCGAAATCTGATGAAGAAGGCCGCGCTCTGCTGGCTGCCTTTGACTTCCCGTTCCGCAAGTAAGGTAGGGTTACTTAATGGCTAAGCAATCAATGAAAGCACGCGAAGTAAAGCGCGTGGCTTTAGCTGATAAATTCTTCGCTAAACGCGCTGAACTGAAAGCTATCATCTCTGATGTGAACGCAACCGACGAAGATCGTTGGAATGCTGTTCTCAAGCTGCAGACTCTGCCGCGTGATTCCAGCCCGTCTCGTCAGCGTAATCGCTGCCGTCAAACAGGTCGTCCGCATGGTTTCCTGCGGAAGTTCGGGTTGAGCCGTATCAAGGTCCGTGAAGCCGCAATGCGCGGTGAAATCCCGGGTCTGAAAAAGGCTAGCTGGTAATTGTCACCAATTGAATCACGGGAGTAAAGACAGATGAGCATGCAAGATCCGATCGCGGATATGCTGACCCGTATCCGTAACGGTCAGGCCGCGAACAAAGCTGCGGTCACCATGCCTTCCTCCAAGCTGAAAGTGGCAATCGCCAACGTGCTGAAGGAAGAAGGCTTTATTGAAGATTTTAAAGTTGAAGGCGACATCAAGCCGGAACTGGAACTGACTCTTAAGTATTTCCAGGGTAAAGCTGTTGTAGAAAGCATTCAGCGTGTCAGCCGCCCAGGTCTGCGCATCTACAAACGTAAAGATGAGCTGCCGAAAGTTATGGCGGGTCTGGGTATCGCGGTTATTTCTACCTCTAAAGGTGTTATGACTGATCGTGCAGCGCGCCAGGCTGGTCTTGGTGGCGAAATTATCTGCTACGTAGCCTAATCGGAGGAAAAAATGTCTCGTGTTGCTAAAGCACCGGTCGTTGTTCCTGCCGGCGTTGATGTAAAAATCAACGGTCAGGTTATTACGATCAAAGGTAAAAACGGCGAGCTGACTCGTACCCTCAACAATGCTGTTGAAGTTAAACATGCAGATAATGCTCTGACCTTCGGTCCGCGTGATGGTTTCGTGGATGGATGGGCTCAGGCTGGTACCGCGCGTGCCCTGCTGAACTCAATGGTTGTTGGTGTTACCGAAGGCTTCACTAAAAAGCTTCAGCTGGTTGGTGTAGGTTATCGTGCAGCGGTCAAAGGGGATGTAGTAAACCTGGCTTTAGGTTTCTCTCATCCTGTTGAGCATAAACTGCCGGCCGGTATCACTGCAGAATGTCCGACTCAAACTGAAATCGTGCTGAAAGGCGCTGATAAGCAGGTGATCGGTCAGGTTGCAGCAGATCTGCGCGCCTACCGTCGTCCTGAGCCTTATAAAGGTAAGGGTGTTCGTTACGCCGACGAAGTCGTGCGTACCAAAGAGGCTAAGAAGAAGTAAGGTAACACTATGGATAAGAAATCTGCTCGTATCCGTCGTGCGACCCGCGCACGCCGCAAGCTCCAGGAGCTGGGTGCAACTCGCCTGGTGGTACATCGTACCCCGCGTCATATTTACGCACAGGTAATTGCACCGAACGGTTCTGAAGTTCTGGTAGCTGCTTCTACTGTAGAAAAAGCTATCGCTGAACAACTGAAGTACACCGGTAACAAAGACGCGGCTGCAGCTGTGGGTAAAGCTGTCGCTGAACGCGCTCTGGAAAAAGGCATCAAAGATGTATCCTTTGACCGTTCCGGGTTCCAATATCATGGTCGTGTCCAGGCACTGGCAGATGCTGCCCGTGAAGCTGGCCTTCAGTTCTAAGGTAGAGGTGTAAGATGGCTCACATCGAAAAACAAGCTGGCGAACTGCAGGAAAAGCTGATCGCGGTTAACCGCGTATCTAAAACCGTTAAAGGTGGTCGTATTTTCTCCTTCACAGCTCTGACTGTAGTTGGTGACGGTAACGGTCGCGTTGGTTTTGGTTACGGTAAAGCGCGTGAAGTTCCAGCAGCGATCCAGAAAGCGATGGAAAAAGCCCGTCGCAATATGATTAACGTCGCGCTGAACCACGGCACCCTGCAGCACCCGGTTAAAGGTGTTCACACGGGTTCTCGTGTATTCATGCAGCCAGCTTCCGAAGGTACCGGTATCATCGCCGGTGGTGCAATGCGCGCCGTTCTGGAAGTTGCTGGAGTTCATAACGTTCTGGCCAAAGCATATGGTTCCACTAACCCGATCAACGTGGTTCGTGCAACTATTGATGGCCTGGAAAATATGAATTCTCCAGAAATGGTCGCTGCCAAGCGTGGTAAATCCGTTGAAGAAATTCTGGGGAAATAAACCATGGCAAAGACTATTAAAATTACTCAAACCCGCAGTGCAATCGGTCGTCTGCCGAAACACAAGGCAACGCTGCTTGGCCTGGGTCTGCGTCGTATTGGTCACACCGTAGAGCGCGAGGATACTCCTGCTGTTCGTGGTATGGTCAACGCGGTTTCCTTCATGGTTAAAGTTGAGGAGTAAGAGATGCGTTTAAATACTCTGTCTCCGGCCGAAGGCTCTAAAAAGGCGGGTAAACGCCTGGGTCGTGGTATCGGTTCTGGCCTCGGTAAAACCGGTGGTCGTGGTCACAAAGGTCAGAACTCTCGTTCTGGCGGTGGCGTACGTCGCGGTTTCGAAGGTGGTCAGATGCCTCTGTACCGTCGCCTGCCGAAATTCGGCTTCACTTCTCGTAAAGCGATGATCACTGCAGAAGTTCGTCTGTCTGATCTGGCTCACGTAGAAGGCGATGTTATCGACCTGAACACGCTGAAAGCGGCTAACATTATCGGTATCCAGATCGAGTTCGCGAAAGTGATCCTGTCTGGTGAAGTATCTCGTCCGGTAACTGTTCGTGGCCTGCGCGTGACTAAAGGTGCTCGTGCTGCTATCGAAGCTGCTGGCGGTAAAATTGAGGAATAAGTAGCAGATGGCTAAGCAACCGGGATTAGATTTTCAAAGTGCCAAAGGTGGGATTGGCGAACTGAAGCGCAGACTGTTGTTTGTAATCGGTGCGTTGATTGTGTTCCGTATTGGCTCTTTTATTCCGATCCCTGGTATTGATGCCGCTGTACTTGCCAAACTGCTTGAGCAACAGCGAGGCACCATCATTGAAATGTTCAACATGTTCTCTGGTGGTGCTCTCAGCCGTGCTTCAATCTTTGCTCTGGGTATCATGCCGTATATTTCGGCATCGATCATTGTCCAGCTGTTAACGGTTGTTTATCAGCCGTTAGCGGAGCTGAAGAAAGAAGGGGAGTCTGGTCGTCGTAAGATCAGCCAGTACACCCGCTACGGTACTCTGGTGCTGGCGATATTCCAGTCGATCGGTATTGCTACCGGTCTACCGAATATGCCTGGTATGCAGGGCCTGGTAATAAATCCAGGCTTTGCATTCTATTTCACCGCTGTTGTTAGTCTGGTCTCAGGAACGATGTTCCTGATGTGGCTCGGCGAACAGATCACTGAGCGTGGTATCGGTAACGGTATTTCGATCATTATCTTCGCTGGTATCGTTGCGGGACTCCCGCCGGCCATAGCCCATACTATCGAGCAAGCGCGTCAAGGCGACCTGCACTTCCTCCTGTTGCTGTTGGTTGCAGTATTAGTATTTGCAGTGACCTTCTTTGTTGTGTTTGTTGAGCGTGGCCAACGCCGCATTGTGGTAAACTACGCGAAACGTCAACAGGGTCGTCGTGTCTATGCTGCACAGAGCACACATTTACCGCTGAAAGTGAATATGGCAGGGGTCATCCCGGCAATCTTCGCTTCCAGTATTATTCTGTTCCCGGCAACCATTACATCTTGGTTCGGGGGCGGTACTGGTTGGAACTGGCTGACAACAATTTCGCTGTATTTGCAGCCTGGGCAACCGCTTTATGTGTTACTCTATGCGTCTGCAATCATCTTCTTCTGTTTCTTCTACACGGCGTTGGTTTTCAACCCGCGTGAAACAGCAGATAACCTGAAGAAGTCCGGTGCATTTGTACCAGGAATTCGTCCGGGAGAGCAAACGGCGAAGTATATCGATAAAGTAATGACTCGCCTGACTTTGGTCGGTGCGTTATACATCACTTTTATCTGCCTGATCCCGGAGTTCATGCGTGATGCAATGAAAGTACCGTTCTACTTCGGTGGGACCTCACTGCTTATCGTTGTTGTCGTGATTATGGACTTTATGGCTCAAGTGCAAACTCTGATGATGTCAAGTCAGTATGAGTCTGCATTGAAGAAGGCGAATCTGAAAGGCTACGGCCGCTAACAGGTCGCTCGAGAAGTTACGGAGAGTAAAAATGAAAGTTCGTGCTTCCGTCAAGAAATTATGCCGTAACTGCAAAATCGTTAAGCGTGATGGCGTCATCCGCGTGATTTGCAGTGCCGAGCCGAAGCATAAACAGCGCCAAGGCTGATTTATTCGCATATTTTTCTTGCAAAGTTGGGTTGAGCTGGCTAGATTAGCCAGCCAATCTTTTGTATGTCTGTACGTTTCCATTTGAGTATCCTGAAAACGGGCTTTTCAGCATGGTGCGTACATATTAAATAGTAGGAGTGCATAGTGGCCCGTATAGCAGGCATTAACATTCCTGATCACAAACATACCGTAATCGCATTAACTGCCATTTTCGGTATCGGCAAGACCCGCTCTAAAGCCATCTGTGCTGACACGGGTATCGCTGAAAATGTTAAGATCAGTGAGCTGTCTGAAGAACAAATTGAATCCCTGCGTGAAGCGGTAGGTAAATTTGTCGTTGAAGGTGATCTGCGCCGTGAAATCACCCTGAGCATCAAGCGTCTGATGGACCTTGGTTGCTATCGTGGTTTACGCCATCGTCGTGGTCTTCCGGTTCGCGGTCAGCGTACTAAGACCAACGCACGTACCCGTAAGGGTCCGCGTAAACCGATCAAGAAATAATCGGGGTGATTGAATAATGGCAAAGGCACCAGTTCGTGCACGTAAGCGTGTAAGAAAACAAGTCTCTGATGGCGTGGCTCATGTCCATGCTTCTTTTAACAACACCATCGTTACCATTACCGATCGTCAAGGTAACGCGCTGGGTTGGGCAACAGCCGGTGGTTCCGGTTTCCGTGGTTCTCGCAAATCCACTCCGTTTGCAGCTCAGGTTGCAGCAGAGCGTTGCGCTGAAGCCGTAAAAGAATACGGCATCAAGAATCTGGAAGTTATGGTCAAAGGTCCGGGTCCAGGTCGCGAATCTACTATTCGTGCACTGAACGCCGCTGGTTTCCGCATCACTAATATTACTGATGTGACTCCGATCCCTCATAACGGTTGTCGTCCGCCGAAAAAACGTCGCGTATAACGCGTTCGTTTCTAGGATTGTTGGAGAAAGAAAATGGCAAGATATTTGGGTCCTAAGCTCAAGCTGAGCCGTCGTGAGGGCACAGACCTGTTCCTTAAGTCTGGCGTTCGCGCGATCGATACCAAGTGTAAAATTGAACAAGCTCCTGGCCAGCACGGTGCGCGTAAACCGCGTCTGTCTGACTATGGTGTGCAGTTGCGTGAAAAGCAAAAAGTTCGCCGTATGTACGGTGTGCTGGAGCGTCAGTTCCGTAACTATTATAAAGAAGCAGCGCGTCTGAAAGGCAACACCGGTGAAAACCTGTTGACTCTGCTGGAAGGTCGTCTGGACAACGTTGTATACCGTATGGGCTTCGGCGCGACTCGTGCTGAATCACGTCAGCTGGTTAGCCACAAAGCTATCATGGTAAACGGTCGTGTTGTTAACATCGCTTCTTATCAGGTTAAAGCGAATGACGTTGTCAGCATTCGTGAGAAAGCGAAAAAGCAATCTCGCGTGAAAGCCGCTCTGGAGCTGGCTGAGCAGCGTGAAAAGCCAACCTGGCTGGAAGTTGATGCTGGCAAGATGGAAGGTACGTTCAAGCGTCTGCCGGAACGTTCTGATCTGTCTGCGGACATTAACGAACACCTGATCGTCGAGCTTTACTCCAAGTAAAGCTTAGTACCAAAGAGAGGACACAATGCAGGGTTCTGTGACAGAGTTTCTAAAACCGCGCCTGGTCGATATCGAGCAAGTGAGTTCGACGCACGCCAAGGTGACCCTTGAACCTTTAGAGCGTGGCTTTGGCCATACTCTAGGTAACGCACTGCGCCGTATTCTGCTCTCATCGATGCCGGGTTGCGCGGTGACCGAGGTTGAGATTGATGGTGTACTTCATGAGTACAGCACCAAAGAAGGCGTTCAGGAAGATATCCTTGAAATCCTGCTCAACCTGAAAGGGCTGGCGGTGAGAGTTCAGGGTAAAGATGAAGTCATCCTTACTTTGAACAAATCTGGCATTGGCCCTGTGACCGCAGCCGACATTACCCATGACGGTGATGTCGAAATCGTCAAGCCGCAACATGTGATCTGCCACCTGACCGATGAGAACGCAGCTATTAGCATGCGTATCAAAGTTCAGCGCGGTCGCGGTTATGTGCCGGCTTCTGCCCGAATTCATTCGGAAGAAGATGAGCGCCCAATCGGCCGTCTGCTGGTCGACGCATGCTACAGCCCGGTAGAGCGTATTGCCTACAATGTTGAAGCAGCGCGTGTAGAACAGCGTACCGACCTGGACAAGCTGGTCATCGAAATGGAAACCAACGGCACAATCGATCCTGAAGAGGCGATTCGTCGTGCGGCAACCATCCTGGCAGAACAACTGGAAGCTTTCGTTGACTTACGTGATGTACGTCAGCCGGAAGTGAAAGAAGAGAAACCAGAATTCGATCCGATCCTGCTGCGCCCTGTTGACGATCTCGAATTGACTGTCCGCTCTGCTAACTGCCTCAAGGCAGAAGCTATCCACTATATCGGTGATCTGGTACAGCGTACCGAGGTTGAGTTGCTGAAAACGCCGAACCTGGGTAAAAAATCTCTTACCGAGATTAAAGACGTGCTGGCTTCACGTGGTTTGTCTCTGGGCATGCGCCTGGAAAACTGGCCACCGGCAAGCATTGCTGACGAGTAACCGGATCACAGGTTAAGGTTTTACTGAGAAGGATAAGGTCATGCGCCATCGTAAGAGTGGTCGTCAACTGAACCGCAACAGCAGCCATCGCCAGGCTATGTTCCGTAACATGGCTGGTTCGCTGGTTCGTCATGAAATCATCAAGACGACCCTGCCGAAAGCGAAAGAACTGCGTCGCGTAGTTGAGCCGCTGATTACTCTTGCCAAGACTGATAGCGTTGCTAATCGTCGTCTGGCATTCGCCCGCACTCGTGATAACGAGATCGTGGCAAAACTGTTTAACGAGCTGGGCCCGCGTTTCGCGAGCCGCGCCGGTGGTTACACTCGTATTATGAAGTGTGGCTTCCGTGCAGGCGACAACGCGCCGATGGCATACATCGAGCTGGTTGATCGCTCTGAATCGAAAGCAGAAGCTGCTGCAGAGTAATCTGTAGTAACGTAAAAAAACCCGCTCCGGCGGGTTTTTTTATATCCTCCCTATTCCTGCTTGTTTACAATATCTGCATTCTTTTTGTTCATCGCCGGAGCCGTATTATGTGGTTACTGGATCAGTGGGCAGAACGCCATATTCTTGATGCCCAGCGCAAAGGTGAATTGGATAATCTTCCGGGCAGTGGCGAACCACTGATTCTGGATGATGATTCACATGTGCCGCCCGAGCTACGCGCAGGTTATCGATTACTCAAGAATGCGGGTTGTTTACCTCCCGAACTTGAACATCGTAAAGAAGCCGTGATGCTAAATGACTTACTTAAAGGCGTTCAGGAGTGCGATCCCCGCTATGCTGAGCTGAGCCGTCGCCTTGCGCTGCTCGAGCTAAAGCTGCGGCAAGCGGGCTTAAATACTGACTTCCTGCGTGGGGATTACGCTGATAAGTTGCTGCATAAGATTAATGAGGAGTAATCATGTACCGCATAGGTGAACTGGCTAAATTGGCTGACGTTACTCCTGATACCATCCGCTATTATGAAAAACAGCAGATGATGGATCATAACGTGCGTACGGAAGGTGGATTTCGTCTCTATTCGGATAACGACCTGCAGAGACTGCGTTTTATCCGCTATGCCAGGCAGCTGGGGTTTACGCTGGAATCGATCCGCGAACTTCTCTCGATCCGCATCGATCCGGAACATCATACCTGTCAGGAATCTAAAGGCATTGTGCAGGCTCGTTTGAGTGAAGTGGAATCCCGTATTAAGGAGCTCCAGGCTATGCGTCGTTCCTTACAGCGGCTCAATGATGCTTGCTGCGGCACAGCGCACAGCAGTGTCTATTGTTCCATTCTTGAAGCGCTCGAGCAGGGCGCCAGTAACAGAAATACCGGGCGTTGATTTTTTCAGCATTCGCGTCTACACTCACGCCGATTTCATTTCACCAATCTGGAGATTTTATGAGCCGCTATCAGCACACTAAAGGGCAGATAAAAGATAATGCCATCGAGGCCTTGCTTCATGACCCGTTATTCAGGCAACGAGTTGAAAAGAATAAGAAGGGGAAAGGCAGTTATCAAAGAAAAGCAAAACATGCGGGGCGGGATGGTCGGGAGGCCAGTGGCAAGAAAGTGATTAACTTTTTTACCACTGGCCTTCTGGTTTTAAAGCCTTTTAAGAGCGATTGTTCTGTTCTTTTAACAGGTCACGAATTTCGCTAAGCAGGACTTCTTCTTTAGTCGGAGCAGGTGGTGCTGCCGGCGCCTCTTCTTTTTTCCTGTTCAATTTGTTCATCAGTTTGATTGCCATAAAAATAGCAAAAGCCACGATGATAAAGTCGAATACATTCTGGATGAATACGCCATAGTGCATTACGACAGCGGGAATGTCGCCCTGGGCATCTCGCAGCGTTACAGCAAACTGTTTAAAGTCAATTCCGCCGATGAGCAAGCCTAGCGGCGGCATAATAATATCGGCAACCAACGACGATACGATTTTACCAAATGCTGCACCAATGATGACACCGACTGCCAGATCAACCACGTTCCCGCGCATCGCAAATTCGCGAAATTCTTTTAAAAAACTCATTTTATTCTCCTTGAGCCAGCAAACACTGATAAGTTTAACAAATGTATTCCTATTTTCCATTATTAGGAAATAATTGCAGGAAAATATTATCCTTTGATATATAAGGGATAAAAGAAAGGCGTCTTGTCGACGCCTGATAACTACAGAAAGAAAGGACTTGGCTGGAATAGCCTCTCCACATCAGAGATGAATTTTTTGTCAGTCAGGAACATAACTACATGATCCCCTTGCTCAATGCGCAGATTGTTATTCGCTATCATGACATCATTACCGCGTACAACTGCGCCAATAATTGTTCCTGGCGGAAGTTTAATCTCATCAATCGAACGTCCAACAACCCGTGAAGTGCTTTCGTCTCCGTGCGCCACTGCTTCAATGGCCTCAGCGACGCCGCGGCGCAGCGAGGAAACACCAACAATATCCGCTTTGCGGACATGGCTGAGCAGCGCGGATATGGTTGCCTGCTGCGGTGATATTGCAATGTCGATCACGCTCCCCTGGACAAGATCGACGTAAGCCCGTCGCTGGATCAGTACCATGACTTTTTTGGCGCCCATTCGCTTCGCGAGCATGGCAGACATGATATTGGCTTCATCATCGTTGGTGACAGCGATAAAAAGATCAACTTGATCGATATGTTCTTCAGCCAGTAATTCTTGATCTGAAGCATCGCCGTAGAAGACGATGGTATTCTGCAGCTTTTCTGCAAGCTCTGCGGCTCGCTGTTGATTACGTTCAATGAGTTTGACGCTGTAATCTTTCTCCAGCTTATGGGCGAGCCCGGCGCCAATGTTTCCGCCGCCGACCAGCATGATGCGTTTATAAGGCTTTTCCAGACGCTGAAGCTCGCTCATGACTGCTCGAATGTGCTGCGAAGCGGCGATAAAGAACACCTCATCCCCGGCCTCTACAATTGTTGAGCCCTGGGGTCTGATAGGACGATCGTGGCGGAAAATGGCCGCTACGCGTGTATCAATATGCGGCATATGTTCGCGCATAGTCGAAAGTGCATTTCCCACCAAAGGACCGCCATAATAGGCTTTAACGACCGCCAGGCTGACCTTTCCTTCAGCAAAATTGACAACCTGCAAAGCGCCTGGATACTCGATCAGCCGGTAAATACTATCAATTACCAGCTGCTCAGGTGCGATAAGGTGATCTATAGGAACCGCTTCTGAATGGAAAAGTTTATCGGCATCGCGAACATAATCCGGCGAACGGATGCGAGCAATACGATTTGGTGTATTAAACAGCGAATAGGCAACCTGGCAGGCCACCATATTGGTTTCATCGGAGCTGGTCACCGCAACCAGCATGTCGGCATCATCCGCACCGGCCTCACGTAACACGCGCGGATGCGAGCCATGTCCCTGAACCACCCGGAGATCAAATTTATCCTGAAGACTACGAAGGCGGTCGCCATTCGTGTCGACCAGAGTAATGTCGTTGTTCTCCCCGACGAGATTTTCCGCCAGAGTTCCGCCGACCTGTCCTGCGCCCAATATGATAATTTTCATCAGTCGCGACTCGTTATCTCATCACTTTTTGATTAGCTTAGCGTAAAAGAAGCCGTCACCTTCTTCAGCGCCAGGCAAATTTTGTTGACCTGGCACCTCTGGCGTTCCGGTTTCGCTGAGTACCGCATCCGCTGTTCGTTGCAGAAAAGCTTTAATTTGCAGGCTATTCTCCTCTGGTAATACGGAGCACGTCGCGTAAACCAGAGTTCCGCCGGATTTCAGGTGCGGCCATACGGCATCCAGAATTTCCGACTGAAGCTGGGCCAGTTCTGCGATATCGCGATCCCGGCGCAGCCATTTGATATCCGGGTGACGGCGAATAACACCGCTAGCGGAACAAGGCGCATCCAGTAGGATACGATCGAACTGTTGTTCGCCGCACCACTGTGATGGATGGCGTCCATCACCCTGTTTGACGGTTGCCTTCATTCCCAGTCGCTTCAGGTTGTCATAGACGCGGGAGAGCCGCTGCTCGTCAATATCGATGGCGAGAACCTGTGCTTCGGGAGCCGCTTCGAGAATATGCGTGGTTTTACCGCCCGGAGCGGCGCAGAGATCCAGAATGTGCTCGCCGTTTTTGGGGGCGAGGAATGTGACGCAACCCTGAGCGGAGGCATCCTGAATGGTAACCCAGCCTTCTTCAAACCCTGGCAGTGCATGGACTGGTACCGGTGTTTCCATGCGTACAGCGTCAGGATAAGCGGAATGCGTAAACCCTGACATACCCGCCTCTTCCAGCAATGCCAGCCAGCTGTCGCGCGTGTGATGGAGACGGTTCACGCGCAACCACATTGGCGGACGCTGGTTGTTCGCATCCACGATGGCTTCCCACCGCGCTGGATACGCTTTCTGCAGGCGTTTTAATAACCAGCCTGGGTGTAAGAAGCGAATGTCGCTACGAGAAAATTCAGACAACAGCTCTTCCTGCTGGCGCTGAAACTGGCGCAATACGCCATTAATCAACCCTTTAAGCTGTGGACGTTTAATAGCGACTGCGCCTTCAACCGTTTCCGCCAGTGCGGCATGCGGCGGGATACGCGTATAGAGCAGTTGATATAAGCCCACCATAATCAGGTAGTGAACGATACGCTGCTTACCCGTCATCGGACGAGACATTAGCTTATTAATCAGCCAGTCTAATTGCGAAAGCGTACGCAGCACGCCAAAGCATAGTTCCTGAAGCAGCGCTTTATCTTTATCGGATACTTTTTGCTGCAGTGAGGGCAGAACGTTGCTTAATGATTGCCCTTGTTCGAGAACCTGTTCAACGGCCTGCGCTGCCAGGCTACGTAAATTGAGTTGTTTTTTCATAAACACAAAAATAAAAATGCCCGGCAACACCGGGCGTATTAAGAAGGGGCCGTCAGACCAGACGGTTGCCAGGAGCGAACCATTCCCGGCGCGAGTTTAAAAGATCCTGGGCGCTCATTGCTTTTTTACCGGCCGGCTGCAGCGAGAGTAGATTCAGAATACCGTCGTTGGTTGCTACCTGAATCCCCTGTTTTGTCGCTTCAATGATGGTCCCCGGTACGGCAGCTGTGGCCGTATTGATAACCGATGCCTGCCAGACTTTTATCGGCTGGCCATCAATTTCTATCCAGCTCATAGGCCACGGATTAAAGGCGCGAATGCAGCGTTCTAACTGAGCAGCGGAAAGAGACCAGTCGATACGCGCCTCTTCTTTGCTGAGTTTTTGTGCATGGGTAACCAGCGCTTCATCCTGAACGACCGGTTTTGCGGTACCCGCGGCAAGCTGCTTAAGGGTTTCAATAAGCCCTTGCGGCCCCAGGTTAGCCAGTTTGTCATATAACGTTCCGCTGGTATCTTCTGCGGTGATGGGACACGCAAGCTTATACAGCATGTCGCCCGTATCAAGCCCGACATCCATCTGCATGATTGTTACACCGGTCTCGGTATCACCAGCCCACAGCGAACGTTGAATTGGCGCCGCTCCGCGCCAGCGTGGAAGCAGCGAACCATGAACATTAATGCAGCCAAGGCGCGGCATATCCAGCACCGCTTTCGGCAAAAGCAGACCATAGGCTACGACCACCATGACGTCTGCATGCAGGTCAGAAACTAATTGCTGATTATCCTGCGGGCGTAACGAAGCTGGCTGGAATACCGGTATGCCTTTCTCCTGCGCCAGTACTTTAACCGGGCTGGGCATGAGTTTTTTACCCCGGCCTGCTGGACGGTCTGGTTGTGTAAACACGCCAACGACGTTATGTCCAGAGGAGAGCAGCGCGTCAAGATGACGCGCTGCAAAATCAGGAGTACCCGCAAAAATAATACGTAGTGAATCTGACACGTTAATTCTCGTCCTTAAGCTCGGGCATTCAAGCGGTCAAGTTTCTCAACTTTTTGACGAATGCGTTGTTGCTTGAGCGGAGACAGATAATCGATGAACAGCTTACCAACGAGATGATCCATCTCATGCTGAATACAGATTGCCAGCAGACCGTCAGCTTCCAGTTCAAACGATTTTCCTTCGCGATCGAGCGCGCGGATTTTCACTTTTTCTGCACGCGGCACTAAAGCGCGTTGTTCAGGAATAGAGAGACAGCCCTCTTCAATGCCGGTCTCTCCGCTCTTTTCCAGCAGCTCCGGGTTGATTAATACCAGCTGCTCATCACGATTTTCCGATACATCAATAACGATGATCCGCTGATGGATATCCACCTGCGTTGCGGCAAGACCAATACCTTCTTCAGCGTACATCGTCTCGAACATATCATCGACGATACGCTGAATTTCCGCATTTACTTCTTCAACCGGCTTTGCGACTTTGCGAAGGCGCTCGTCCGGAATATGTAACACTTGCAAAACTGACATAGTTATCCAGAGTTGTGTTCAGGAGTTGGAAAGATTATTACCTCTATTCTAGACAAAACCCCCTGCAATTGACAGTCTCGCTGTCCAATCGCAATGATTGTTAAAGTCGCTTGTGGCAGGGGGATGGGGATGACGCCGAAGGAAATTTGGATACGTTTGATGAGAGTGAGCAGCCTGTATGGCGACAGTGCTGTCAACGTCGCTCGTCAGCTATGTTCATCTCCGACCTTAGATCATGAGAATTTGCGAGCCTGTGGTTTGAATCTGGCGCAATCGAAGCACTTTCTTAGCGTTAACCAATGCGAGATTGATTCCACTCTGCAGTGGCTCGAGCAGCCGAGTTGCTATCTACTCACCGCCGAAGATCCGCTTTACCCACCTCAATTGCGGGCTATTGTGGATTTTCCCGGTGCCCTTTTTGTCTATGGAAATACTTCGCTACTTAGTAGCCGGCAGCTGTCAGTTATCGGAAGTCGAGCGCATTCGTGGTATGGCGCCCGCTGGGGGAAATTATTTAGCGTAGCTTTAGCGGGTTATGGCATTACGATCACTAGCGGTCTGGCTCTTGGCATCGATGGGATCGCCCATCGTGGTGCGCTGGAAGGTAAGGGTAAAACGGTTGCCGTTTTAGGGAACGGGTTACGCGAAATCTATCCTCGTCGCCATCAGGCGCTGGCGGAGCAGATAATTCGCAACGGTGGAGCCGTAATTTCTGAATTTCCACTTTTTACTCCGCCTTTGCCGGGGAATTTTCCCCGGCGTAATCGGATTATCAGCGGCCTGAGCGCCGGTGTGTTAGTTGTTGAAGCCGCACTGAAAAGCGGTTCGCTAGTGACAGTTCGTTATGCTCTGGAGCAGGGAAGGGATGTATTTGCCTTGCCAGGGCCAATTGGCAGTCCTGGTTCGGAAGGACCCCATTGGCTCATTAAGCAGGGAGCGATTCCCGTAACGGCGCCTGAAGACATCATTGAATACTGGCGGGATGATCTACAGTACATTGTTCCCAAGCCGGATGGCGCAAATAATTGCGCGAATCTGCCTTCTGTAGCATTGCCATTTCCAGAGCTCCTGGCTAACGTAGGAGATGAGGTAACACCTGTTGACGTTGTCGCTGAACGTGCCGGCCAATCTGTGCCAGTAACCGTAGCCCAGCTACTTGAACTGGAGTTAGCAGGCTGGATCGCAGCTGTACCCGGCGGCTATGTCCGATTAAGGAGGGCAAGCCATGTTCGACGTACTCATGTATCTGTTTGAAACTTACATCCATAATGAAGCAGAAATGCGCGTGGATCAGGACAAGCTGACTCGGGATCTTACCGATGCCGGTTTTGAACGAGAAGATATCTATAACGCCCTGATGTGGCTTGAGAAACTGGCTGATTATCAGGAGGGGTTGGTTGCGCCTATGCAGCTTGCTTCCGACCCTCTCTCGCTACGAGTATATACGGACGAGGAGTGTCAGCGTCTTGATGCGAGTTGCCGGGGGTTCTTACTGTTCCTTGAGCAAATTCAGGTGTTGAACCTCGAAACACGGGAAATGGTAATAGAGCGTGCGCTGGCGCTGGATACGGCGGAGTTCGATCTGGAGGATCTCAAATGGGTGATTCTGATGGTGCTGTTCAATATTCCCGGTTGCGAAAATGCCTACCAGCAAATGGAAGAATTACTCTTTGAAGTAAATGAAGGTATGCTGCATTAACTTTTTTGCTGCGACATTAGAATTGTTATGACCAAAACAGCGCTGTTTTCGGTGCGTAAAAACGAACCCTGCCCGCAGTGTGGGGCTGAACTGGTGATACGCTCCGGGAAGCACGGGCCTTTTCTCGGCTGTTCGCATTATCCTGACTGTGACTATGTCCGTCCCCTTAAAAGCCAGGCGGACGGACATATCGTCAAAGTTCTGGAGGGGCAAACGTGTCCGTCTTGCGGTTCCGTGCTGGTGCTACGGCAGGGACGTTTTGGTATGTTTATCGGGTGTAGTAGCTACCCTGATTGTGAACATACTGAATTGATTGATAAGCCAGATGAAACCGCAATACCCTGCCCGCAATGCGGACAAGGGCATCTGGTGCAGCGCCGTTCACGCTTTGGTAAAAACTTCCATTCCTGCGATCGTTACCCCGATTGCCAGTTCGTCATTAATTTCAAACCAGTAGCGGGCGAGTGCCCCGAGTGTCATTACCCGTTGCTAATCGAAAAGAAAACGGCTCAGGGCGTTAAGCGCTTTTGTGCCAGCAAACAATGTGGAAAGCCGATATCGGCGGAATAAATCTGTGAATAATAACCTGCCCTCAGAAGCCATCGTTCGCGCTGTAGAGCTTCTGAATAATCAACATGTCATCGCCTATCCTACGGAAGCCGTTTTTGGCGTCGGTTGCGATCCCGATAGCGAAAAGGCCGTCATGACTCTGCTTGCTCTTAAACAGCGTCCGGTCGAAAAAGGATTGATCCTGATCGCCGCTAGCTTTGAACAACTCAAGCCATACATTGACTATACGCGGCTTAGCGATGAGCAGCTCGCGGCTATTTTTTCCTGTTGGCCTGGTCCGGTGACGTTTGTCTTCCCCGCCTGTGCTTCAACGCCGCGTTGGTTGACTGGGCGCTTCAATTCATTGGCTGTCAGAGTTACCGATCATCCGCTGGTGGTTGAACTGTGCAAGGCTTACGGTAAGCCGCTGGTTTCAACCAGCGCAAATTTATCGGGCCAGCCACCTTGCCGCACGACCGAGGAAGTTTATACACAGTTTGGCGCTGACTTTCCCGTCATTGATGGGGCAACGGGAGGACGACAAAATCCATCTGAAATTCGTGATGCCTTGACGGGCGAACTCTTCCGCCAGGGATAATTCATGGAAACTTATGCCGTCTTCGGACACCCCATCGCCCATAGTAAATCGCCGTCTATCCATCGCCTTTTTGCACAGCAGCTGCAAATTGCGCATCCCTATGGACGTATTCTGGCTCCGCTCGATGATTTTGTTACCACGCTTGACGCCTTCTTTAATGAGGGTGGCAAGGGCGCTAACATCACCGTACCTTTTAAAGAAGAGGCCTTTGCGCGAGCTGACGAGTTAACCGAACGTGCAGCGCTGGCCGGCGCAGTTAATACGCTTAAACGGCTGGAAGACGGCCGGCTGCTTGGCGACAATACGGATGGCATCGGGCTCTTAAGCGATCTGGAACGGCTTGAGTTTATCAAACCTGGCTTCCGGGTATTGCTTATTGGCGCGGGTGGCGCTTCACGTGGGGTATTGCTGCCCCTTTTATCTCTGGATTGCGCCGTTACTATTGTCAATCGTACCTTTTCTCGCGCTCATGAACTGGCTACGCTGTTTGCTCATACTGGCAGCGTCCGTGCTTTGGATATAGAAGCATCAGGCAATGAGGAATTTGATCTCATCATTAATGCGACATCCAGCGGCATTGACGGGGACGTTCCTGCAATTCCTGTGAGTTTAATTAACCCTCATGTCTGCTGCTATGACATGTTTTACCAGAAAGGTAGTACGCCTTTTTTATCCTTATGCCAGCAACACGGTGCGACAAAATGCGCTGATGGGTTAGGAATGCTGGTGGCGCAGGCTGCTCATGCGGTGCTGTTGTGGCACGGCATTCTGCCAGATATAACTCCAGTCATTGCCGCTTTACAGAAGGAGCTGAATGCATGAACCAGTCTATTCAGTTTCCTGACAGGGAAGTGTGGGATGAGGCGCACCAATGTATCGCTTTTCCGGTATTAGTAAACGGTATGCAGCTAACCTGCGCCTTAACGTCATCGGTGCTCAAGACGCGTTTTGGTGGGGAAGAACCTACGCAATGGCTGGCCGCATTTCGTGAACATCGCTGGGATCTGGAAGATGAAGCTCAGGTTCTGATTCTCGACCAGCAGGAAGATGCTCAAGGTTGGATCTGGTTTTCCTGAGTCAGGTAGTCACCCTTCCACTTTACATAGTTATTCGCTGAATATATGAGTCCGGCGATTTCCGCCTCCGTCAGGGGGCGTATCTGCTTTACAGGGTTGCCAAAGTAAAGGTAGCCACTCTCAAGGCGTTTATTCTGTGGTACCAGGCTGCCTGCGCCAATCATTATATCGTCTTCTACAATCACGCCATCCAACAGAATCGAACCCATGCCGACCAGCACACGGTTACCGATGGTGCAGCCGTGTAGCATGACCTTGTGGCCGACAGTGACATCATCGCCAATGATAAGTGGATTGCCTCGCGGGTTTGATGAAGACTTATGAGTAACATGTAAGACACTACCGTCCTGGATGTTAGTTCGAGCGCCTATTTCTACATAATTCACATCACCGCGAATCGCGACCAGCGGCCAGATACTGACATCATCAGCTATTCTGACGTCCCCGATCACTACGCTGCTGGCGTCGATCATTACCCGTTGACCCGTTTTCGGGAATAACTCTTTATAGCGACGCAAACTGTTGGTCATAGTTACCTCAATAAAATAAGGGAGTGCAAAGACTTTGGGTGCTTTTGGGGCCTCCTGCAACCCTTTATTGTGGTAAAAATTGAACGAATTGCGCAAGAACGCTGCGAAGAGGCGGAAAAAGCATCACATGAAAAAAAAGATCGAAAAAAGGCTTGTGCAAAAAAATGGGATCCCTATAATGCGCTCCCACTGACACGGAACAACGGCTTACAGCCCGCCGGGTCA
>OLKA01000042.1_pt1 | contig 36871 bp, 39 predicted proteins | sample 1601591 | NCBI WGS metagenome assembly OLKA01 (sample SAMN04436910, study PRJEB24849) | human gut metagenome | biome: human gut; feature: NICU; material: stool | host: Homo sapiens | place: USA: Saint Louis, MO | collected 2012-05-24
AATCGGTGTTGCAAAAACGGGAGTGACCATAGATTCCGTTTTCCAAGCGGACCCCATCAATGATGAGCCAATATCTGGCGAAATTTAACAGAACCGCCTATGCCCCAAATCCCGTATCGGTAGATATCATTTTTGTAGTAACTTTCCTTCCGACAGTATCACAGCCAAAAATAATATAAATATATGATTTATATCGTAAATAAAGGTAGTTATGTTTATTCTTAGTTATACTATAGTGGAGTATGCATTGACGATAATTATATACTCCACTATAGTATATAAAATCAAAAATGGTGAGGTAAATAATGCCCAGTACTCCTGAAGAGAAAAAAAAGGTCCTTACCCGTGTTCGCCGCATTCGGGGTCAGATTGATGCTCTGGAAAGAGCGCTGGAAAATGGTGCTGAATGCCGTTCCATTCTTCAGCAGATAGCTGCCGTTCGCGGAGCAGCTAACGGTCTTATGGCAGAGGTGCTCGAGAGCCACATACGGGAAACCTTTGACCAGAATGACAGCTACAGCCATGAAATCAGTAAATCCGTTGACGATACGATTGAACTGGTTCGCGCCTATCTTAAATAGCTAAGCCATCACATTGAGGATAATTTACATATGAAATCACGTGCTGCCGTTGCATTTGCACCAGGGAAGCCCCTGGAGATTGTTGAAATTGATGTTGCACCACCTAAAAAAGGCGAGGTGCTGATTAAAAATACCCACACCGGTGTCTGCCACACCGATGCCTTTACCCTCTCCGGGAACGATCCTGAGGGCGTTTTCCCGGTGGTTCTCGGCCACGAAGGGGCCGGTGTCGTCGTGGAGGTCGGTGAAGGCGTGACCAGCGTGAAGCCGGGAGACCATGTGATTCCGCTTTACACCGCCGAATGCGGGGAGTGTGAATTCTGTCAGTCCGGGAAAACGAACCTCTGTGTATCGGTTCGCGAAACTCAGGGAAAAGGACTGATGCCTGACGGAACCACCCGCTTTTCTTACAATGGCCAGCCTCTTTACCACTACATGGGATGCTCCACCTTCAGTGAGTATACGGTAGTGGCCGAGGTTTCTCTGGCAAAAATTAACCCGGAGGCAAACCATGAACACGTCTGCCTGCTGGGCTGTGGCGTGACTACCGGGATTGGCGCTGTTCACAACACAGCGAAAGTACAGCCTGGAGATTCTGTCGCTATTTTTGGTCTTGGCGCAATCGGTCTGGCTGCCGTTCAGGGGGCTCGCCAGGCAAAAGCAGGACGCATTATCGCTATCGACACCAACCCGGCCAAATTCGAACTTGCCCGTCAGTTCGGTGCAACCGACTGCATCAACCCGAACGACCATGACAAACCGATTAAAGATGTGCTGCTTGAAATCAACAAATGGGGCATTGACCACACTTTTGAATGTATCGGTAACGTCAACGTTATGCGTGCGGCGCTGGAAAGTGCTCACCGTGGCTGGGGCCAGTCCATTGTCATCGGCGTGGCCGGCGCCGGGCAGGAGATATCCACCCGTCCATTCCAGCTCGTTACCGGGCGCGTATGGAAAGGTTCTGCTTTCGGCGGAGTGAAAGGCCGTACGCAACTTCCGGCCATGGTAGAAGATGCCATGAAGGGTGAAATTGAACTGGAGCCATTTGTTACCCACACGATGACGCTGGATGAAATCAATGAGGCCTTCGATCTTATGCATGAAGGTAAATCAATCCGTACGGTAATCCGTTACTGATAGCGTCTTAACTGAGTCAAACCAACTGAAGGAAATGGATCATGGCAACACCTGTAATTTCTGGTAATGACGTTTTTTCCCACGTCTTCATCGGTGCATCCGATGTTGAAAAATCCGCTGATTTTTACGATGCTGTCCTCGGTACGCTTGGCATCAATAACCTCGGCCCGTTTGGCAATGGCTGGGTACTTTATGGTCGCGAAAAGCCAGCCTTTATTATTGCACATCCGGGCAACGGTGAAGCGCCATCGGCCAACGGCGTTACTGTCGGCTTTGCAGCTGCAAGTCCGGAAGAAGTTGATGCTTTCCACGCCGCGGGCCTTGCCGCCGGAGGGAAAGATGAAGGTCAGCCTGGCCCGCGCAGCCATCTCCCTGGAGCCTATGCAGCCTACCTGCGAGACCCTGCGGGTAACAAAATCACGGCTTATACGTTCATCTGACGTCCGGCTATAAAGAGACTTCCCCTGACTCCCTGTCAGGGGAAATAACCATGAGACAGAGGCTGATGGAACTCATCGAGCAGCATGCCAGCGCTGGCGGCTGGCAAAACGTATACCGCCATAATTCACAAACACTTAATTGTGGGATGAATTTCGGTGTTTATCTTCCCCCCAAAGCAGCAACAGAAAAACTGCCGGTCCTGTACTGGCTCTCGGGTCTGACCTGTACGGAGCAGAATTTCATCACCAAATCGGGTATGCAGCATTATGCCGCCAGGAACAACATCATCGTCGTTGTTCCTGATACCAGTCCCCGTGGAGAGCATGTCGCAGATGCTGACAGCTACGATCTGGGCCAGGGTGCCGGATTTTATCTGAACGCGACGGAACATCCGTGGAACACGCATTACAGGATGTATGACTATATTCTCCATGAGCTTCCGGATGTTGTCATGGAGCATTTACCTGTAACATCAAGGAAATCAATATCCGGTCACTCCATGGGGGGGCTGGGAGCGCTGGTTCTGTCGCTGCGAAATCCTGATGAATATGTGAGTGTATCGGCATTTTCACCAATAGTGTCACCTTCTCAGGTGCCATGGGGACAACAGGCATTCACCGCGTACCTGGGTGAAAATAAAAAAACGTGGGAGCACTACGATCCCGTCAGTCTCATTTTACAGGGTGCGAAATTACCAGAAATTTTTATTGACCAGGGATTAAGTGACGCCTTTTATGAAGATCAGTTACGCACTAAAAGTCTTGAAAGAGTGTGCAACGAGATGAACATCAACACATCATTCCGATATCATACTGGTTACGACCACAGCTATTATTTCATTTCCAGCTTTATTGGTGAGCACATTGCTTACCATGCCAACAGGCTCAGGCTGTCAGCATGAGTTGATTTCCAGCCTCAGAAAATGTGCTTAATTTTCAGGCCTGAACAGGGCCTGAATCCTGCAGACCTGAGATGTGCTGTAACCGGTGGCTTCAGCAGTTTCTCTTATGCTCAGTTTCTTGACCTGTCGGTAATACAGAACTTTCTTATGTCGTTCCTGATCGGCCTGTTTGCCCCGGTATTTTCCCAGCGTATGTGCCCGTTCAATTCCCTGCTTCTGCCGATGGCGGCGGCTCAGCCAGTCCTTATGCGACATCGAGGCCATCAGGTCGATAAGCATATTATTGATGGCGGTTATCACGGCGCGGGTGATTGGGTCAGCCTGCGAAGGATCTTTATCTGACAGCGCCTGCCATGAGGTGGGTACATCGAGGCTGACAATCCGCAGCTCGTGTTGCTCGATTTGCTTTTTCAGCGTCATCCAGTCGCTGTTGCTCAGACGGGTCAGACGGTCTATCTGCTCGACCAGTAAAATATCATTGCGGTGACTGTCCATCAGTAAGCGCCCCAGTTCCGGGCGGTCAAGTTTTGTACCGCTGATGTTCTCCCGGTAGTAACTGGCTATTTTATGTCCCCGCTCCTGAACAAACTGCTCCAGCATCTCTTTTGCCCGATCGGCGAACTGATCTTCCGTCGATGCCCTTAAATAAGCTCTGATGAACATTTTTCCACCACGTTATCGCATTTAAGTTATTGCATTTAATCTATCGCATATAGGTTATGTCATTCATCGTGTGCCGTCACGTTTTGAATATGGCGTCAGGGTGTACCCTTATGCGATAAGCATTTCTGTTAAAAATACCGCATCGGATAATTTACGAGGGAAACTATATGGCAAGGAGGCAGATTCTTTCTCTGTCGGAAAGAGAATCATTACTGGCATTACCGGACGAAGAGTTAACGCTGACCCGGATGGCGTATTTCAGTGAACATGATCTGGCACTTATCAGTGCCCACCGTAAACCTGCCAGCCGTTTTGGTTTTGCCGTCCTTCTTTGCTATCTGAAAAATGTCGGCTTTACCCCGGATAAAAAAATCCCTCCCTCTGATGCGCTGCTGAAGCATATCGCCAGCAGGCTAAAACTTACCGGGGATCTCTGGCCAGCTTACCTTTCCGGCAGGGAAACCACGCGACGCGAACATTTAACCGAACTGTACCGCTATCTTGGCTTAAAAGCGTTCACCGGCAAAATACAGCAGGACTGTATTACACACCTGCTGCCGATGGCGACGCGCACCGATAAAGGTATTCTCCTGGCCGAAGAACTACTGGTCTGGCTCCGGCAGAACAACGTGATAATCCCCTCGATTGATGTCGTGGAGCGTTCCTGTGCTGAGGCCATGGCAGGCGGCGATAAAATCGTGTTTCAGACCCTGAATGCTCCGTTAACTCCGGCTCACAGGGATGCTCTGGATTGTTTACTTGAGTCATCGGATAATCAGTCTTCCAGGCTGACATGGCTTCTGCAACCTCCGGGTAAAATCAATGGTAAGAACGTGCTGCAACACCTTGATCGGCTCAGTAGCATTGAATCGCTGGCATTACCGGAAGGTATAGATCGTACCATTCACCAGAACCGGTTGCTGAAACTGGCGCGGGAAGGCCGAAAGATGAGCAGCCGGGATTTGACCCGATTTTCAGCAGCCCGGCGTCATGCGATCCTGGTGTGCGTGCTGGAAGAAGCCAGAGCCACACTGACAGACGAAGTGATTGAGTTGCATGAGCGAATGCTGAACAGCCTTTTCAGCAAAGCCAAAAGAACACAGGCTGAGCGCCTTCAGCAGACCGGAAAGCTGATCCAGTCAAAACTGAGGCAGTACATCAATGTCGGTCAGGCGCTGTCTGATGCCCGTGATTCCGGGGGAGATCCATGGCTCGCAATAGAAAACATACTCCCATGGCCTGAATTTGTCGCCAGTCTGGAGGAAACACGCCATCTCGCCAGAAAAAATAATTTTGACCCGCTGCATATTATTACCGAGAAATACAGCACATTACGGAAATATGCCCCGCGCATGTTGTCAGCTTTACAGTTAATCGCAACTCCGGCAGCGCAACCTCTGGCTGATGCGCTGGTTGTGATCAAGGATATGTACCGGAAGCAGTCACGTAAAGTTCCGGCCACCGCGCCGCTTGAGTTTGTCCCAGAAAGTTGGCGCAAGGTGGTAATTACACCTGCGGGTATTGACCGGCAGTACTATGAATTTTGTGCGCTCAGCGAGCTTAAGGGGGCGTTGCGTTCCGGGGACATCTGGGTTAAAGGCTCACGCCGCTACAAAAATTTTGATGATTACCTCATTCCCGAAAAGGACTTTGACAAACTCACACCGGCGCTGCCACTTCCCGTATCTGCTGATTATCATGAGTACATTACCAGCCGTATGACCCTGCTTCAGTCCAGGCTTGAAGAGGTCAATGCCATGGCTGCCCTTGGTGAACTGCCCGATGTGGAAATATCTTACAGGGGCGTAAAAGTCTCTCCGCTGGATAACAGCGTTCCGGTGCAGGTTTCACCGCTGGCAGAGCTGGTTTACAGCATGCTACCGCGCCCTAAAATCACGGAAATTCTCGATGAGGTAAACAGCTGGACGACGTTTACCCGACATTTTTCGCATATAAAAACTGACATTACCCGTCCCGATATCCGCCTGCTTCTCACCACCATTCTTGCGGATGGCATCAATCTTGGCCTGACCAAAATGGCGGAAGCCTGCCCCGGTAGCACCAAATCATCACTCGAAGATATTCAGGCATGGTACATCCGCGACGAAACCTATTCAGCAGCCCTTGCAGAGCTGGTAAACGCGCAGGGGAAAAGGCCGCTGGCGGCATTCTGGGGAGACGGGACAACATCATCATCAGATGGACAGAATTTCAGAACAGGCAGATCAGGCCGCTACGCAGGGCAGGTTAACCCGAAATACGGGCAGGAGCCCGGACGTCAGTTTTATACCCATATTTCGGATCAATACAGCCCGTTTTACACCTGCATAATCAGTCGGGTCAGAGATTCAACCCATGTGCTCGATGGCTTGCTGTACCACGAAAGCGACCTGGAAATCAGGGAGCATTACACCGATACAGCGGGTTTCACCGATCATGTCTTTGCCCTGATGCATCTGCTGGGATTTGCGTTCTGTCCGCGAATCAGGGATCTCCACGACAAGAAGCTATTTATCAAAGGGAAAGCAGGCCAGTACCCGGCGCTTCAGTCACTGATATCAACAACCAGCCTGAATCTGAAAGAGATCGAAATTCACTGGCGTGAAGTGCTGCGTCTGGCAACCTCGATAAAGCAGGGAACCGTGACGGCATCCCTGATGCTGAAAAAGCTTGCCAGCTACCCCAAGCAAAACGGGCTGGCCAAAGCACTGAGAGAAATTGGCCGTATTGAACGAACTCTGTTTATGCTCGACTGGTTCCGCGATCCTGCACTGCGTCGGCGGGTACAGGCGGGGCTGAATAAAGGTGAAGCCCGTAACGCGCTGGCGCGAGCGGTATTTATGCACCGGCTGGGAGAAATCAGGGACCGAAAACCGGAAAATCAGAGCTATCGCGCCAGTGGACTGACGCTCCTGACAGCTGCCATATCCCTGTGGAATACCGTCTATATGGAAAGAGCTGTCGATGCTCTGAAGCGTAAGGGAGTGAAGATCAACGAGCAACTGCTGTCGCATTTGTCCCCGCTAGGCTGGGAACACATCAATCTGACAGGCGATTATATATGGAAAAGCAACCGGATACCGTCAGCCGGTAAGTTTCGTCGGCTGAGGCCAGCTAAATTAGGCAGGTCAAAAAATAACCTTAACGTACAATAATTTTCGATATCCAAACTGACCCCTTATGGACATTCATAGCATTAACCCTGAAGCAAGACTTACAAAGTGAGAGGGTAGCGTCTGAAATAGTACCTGTATATATATACAGTTCGCATTTAACATAACAATGATTATGCGCACTAAGTTATTGATTATTAAGGGGATTATTTTTGTGGGTGTTCAAGTTCCACGAACTGACAATCTGCCTTTGGTGCTTCACTGAACGTCATTCGTCTTTATCAGGAATTTGGGCATCTTCTAAAAACATGTTTGTACGGTAATCGTCTTTCCAGCCTAACCAAACAGAAACTTCACCACCAGAAGGAACAACTTTACGATTTCCTGTCAGATTATCAGCCTTGTCTAAGCATATAGACTGCATTTCAACGAGAACATCTGCTTCTGCGACTTCCGTGCCTCCTATTGTTTCATAGCCGGAAATCAGAACTATTGCCTCAGGGTCTCTTTCATTCAGCATGGCGATTAACTCTTTCACTTTCATTTTAAGACTCCACTAACTTATTGATGTGTCGAGATCTTGAGTCGGCCAGAAAACATCCTTATTGATAGCCCTGTAGTCTGCATGTTCTGTAGTAAATGCTATGACAATCGTGGTTACGGATAGTTCTGCAAGTAAAAACGAATTGCGCTGTATGATATGACGACCAGTGCTGCAAGATGCAAGCAGAAGAACGTAATACTCTTGTTTTTGAGCCATTGGGTGACCTCAGGATGGTCATCATTAGCGAGTCCTTTCTTATGGGCTGTCTGTATTTTAATGGCGACATAATAGGTTGCAAGATGCCTTAGTGTTAACCAAAGCAAGAAAACCAGGAAAACAACCAAACAGATAGTTATTAACCCTTTGTACTCTATAAAAGGATCGATATATGGAACTATCATATCATTTTTCATTTAACGGGTTCTCGTTCTCAGGCGAATTGGTATTCAGCCAGTTATTCATTCAACCTTAGTGCGTCTGTGCTTTCTGACTGAAGAAGATAACATGCTCATCATTTCGTATCAGCATTTAACTGCAGAACGGAAAACCCTTCGGTTGCAGGTTGAGACTCGTAACTAAGCCTACACTGCTCTAGCAAGGGATATATACCGTCAGTACATCCGGACAAGCGTATGCTAAGGGGCTGGATGAGCATTCCAGATTGAGTAAAAAAATCTTTAAGCGTTGATTTCTGCGTATAGATAGAAGGTTTCCCGGGGCCAGATGTCCAGCCATTCTGCCAGTCTGTATCCGAGAGCAGATAATCCTGCCATCCCATAGTTCGAAGTGTGTCTATCATGCAGGTGAACCTGAATAAGGTACTCTGTTTGGTTAACTCACCTGAACTCGCCAGCCATAAATATTCAACCTTATTATACAGGCGTGCAGACGGGCCCTTATGCTTACCCTGTTCCTGTAACCAGATAATATCCTGTGCTAATGATCTGGGAAACAGTTTACGTTTCTGTGCAGTAGACAACCATTGCATAATAAACATATGGGTTTGTAGCGAAGACTGTATCTTTCCTTCCCTGCGAGCAAGCGCAACAGCGATAAGGATACACCATGAAAAGTGAGCCAGTTCTGTATCTGGGCGTTTGGTAGGTAGAACAGTCAAAGAAATCTCCGTGCTAGTGCAGCTACTGGGGAAAGAAGAATACCACAAGAGAGGTCACTGGCGTACTTCAGTCGTTAATACCAGATCATCCAGTACAGCGGTGAAGGAAGAGATGTAATGGGTCAGAAGTTCGTACTACGGTCTTTGAGGTACTTTGACAAGCGCAGTGGGTTGAAAACATCAAGACGTGTTAAACAGCTATTGAGTAAAAGAAAAAAGCCACCTTAGAATGGTGGCTTCATATCGATTCGAAATTTACTTTTCGATTAGGAAATCTTCAAGTGATTTGCCTGTATTGAGCTGGGCCTGAATTGGACCCGGTGTACGTCCCTGGCCTGTCCAGGTTTTCTCCACACCGGTATCGTCGGTGTACACATATTTCGCAGGACGAGATTTACGCTGCTTCCGTTCTTTTACGATACCGGTTGTAGACATTAGTTCACTCGGATCAATACCATCAGCAATCAGCATTTCACGATATTGACTGAGTTTTTCTAAATGCACCCGGTTTGCTTCTTCATTTGCTTTTTCTTCTTCACGACGCTCACTAACGATTACCGTTAATTTTTCAAGAATATCTTCGAGCGCCTCTAAAGCCACTTCCCGTGTCTGAGCGCGAAGTGTACGAATATTGTTTAGAACCTGTAGTGTCTCGCTCATTATGACCTCGTATTTTGATTGTTTGTGTCTCTTCGGTGCTGGACATACAATATATTAAGTACACATAATTCGGCAAGCTTTCTTTATAAAGTATTATGTATGCGCACATTAAATGGACTGATTCCTAGAACGATTTATTTGTAAGTCGATATTTTTAATGACAGAGTGAGATTCATTAATGGTTGGGTTAAGGGAATAATTCTGATTATAGAATTTTGTACTGGCTAATTCTTAATCACTTTTTTAGGCCATGGTCCGCTATGCGACTGAATAGTCAGGTTTGAGCTTAAATCAATTAACATTTGGATGTACAAACAGGTTGGGTGGTAAACAACACAACAGCCGAAACCTGAAAAATCGAAATGGAAGAGTGAATATTAAGTTTATGTAAACCAGATTGACGTAAGTATATATAGATGAGCTTTACGGATGAATCAATGAACTAAATAACACGCCTTTATCAATTTTAAGATTAAACACCTGGGCTATAGCTGGTTATATGGTACTTTCAAAGACTTTGACGGTACATTCACTTACGATGAAGCTAACCCGGCGTCGGACAAAGTCAGTGTCAAAATTGCAATGGGTAGCGTCGACACTAACCATGCTGAACGTGATAAGCACATTCGTTCAGCCTCTTTCCTGAATGCTACAAAATTCCCGGAAGCCACCTTTGTTTCCAAAGAAGTTAAAAAGAATGGTGAAGGCCTCGATATCACCGGCGACCTTACATTGAATGGTGTAATGCACCCGGTAACGCTGGATGCGAAACTCATTGGAAAAGGCGATGATCCGTGGGGTGGTAAACGCGCAGGTTTTGAAGCAACCGGCAATATCCACCTTAAAGACTTTAATATCACCACCGACCTTGGACCGGCCTCGCAGGACGTTGAGCTTATTATCTCTGTCGAAGGTATTCAGCAGTAGTTTAAAGCTCCGGCACCCAGTGCCGGGGCATTTACTTCACGTCAGGCAGGTTGTTTCTCTGGTATGATGCAAGCACATCATTAAGCCCATCCAGGACCTTTCTATCCATAAACCGCATATGGATGTTTCCGTTTCCATACACAATAAATTTAATATTTAAATCCGTGTCGATATAGTCAACTTTTTGATAATCATTCTTCTCTCGAAGAGCAAAAAGCTTAGGAACGATAACATCCTGCTGGCTGTAGGATAGCCCTTCTATGTACCGGGAAATCCTGTAAAGGTCATTGAGGCTGTTCAGGTCTCGATCCGTTTCGTCAAGGTAGTGCACATCCTTCTTGAACCCGTTTTTTATGACCATATTTTCATTGATAACAAAGCTTCGGGCGTTCTTTTTAAAATCATGGCTCAGATTACCCAGGCATGAAACCAGGCCCTCGCAGAGTATGTCTGCCCGATTATTAACCGTATGAGAGACTTTCTCTCTTGCTGCCTGAATCGTCATAATGGGCGGTTCTGTTATCAATTCGTCAATAAATGATTTCAGTTGAGGTGCATTCCAGTAAATATTTAATGATGTTCGGTCTATGAGTTTCTTCCATGATTCTCTGTCAATCAAAACTCTCGCCCTCTCTATCTGGTTATCTAAATGGGCTGGGTTAAAGCGAACATATGCAATTCTGAGCTGATCAATAAGGGAGATGCCCATCAGTTTTTCCGCTTCGGATATGGCAGTTAATCCATTAATAAAGAGATTCATTGCCATGTCCCGCTCAGACACAACGCTTTCTACAAGATTCGTTTCTTTCAGTTCGTGGGAAGTCATATTGTCCCCTTTTTTTAAAGGATGACATATTAGATCGCTTCGTCAATACCCTGTTTTAAAGGCACATATTCATATAGAGCGAGCGCGGGATTTTGACCATAACATTGCTGTCGTTGAAGAAAAGTAACTTTCTGGCGGGTATCGTTAAGAGAATGATGACTGGGTAGGAGCATTGAAGCAATGATTCAATCAAGAGTGGCTTTGTTATCAAAACCACCCAACTATTTTATCGGCAGGCCAGATTAGATTGAGATGTCAGAAGGCCACATGAAATATTTCTCTCCATTTTTTCTGTAACGATTAAGTTTACTTTCACCGCCAATAGATACCCCTAACGGTGTCAATTCATACTTACCATCATTATCTTTGAGGTATCCCGCTGTGATCAGCTTCGTATACATGTCGGATAACCCCATCTTGTGCTGTTTTGATAAATTTGTGGTGGTTAATTTATTTGCAGGCTCGGCATTAGCTTCATCGTCTTTGCCTGCGCTGTCATCCAAATCAGTGGTTTTATCATCAGTAGATACGTGAGTTTTATCGTCACTTTTTGTGGATGATTTCGAAACATCTTTTTTCTGTTCCTGATTTTTTTTCGAATCAGAGTCAGCGGTTTGCAATGATGCTGGGGATGGAATGTTTTCAGTGCTGATCCGGATTAAACGCTGGGCCTCTGTAATAGAAGCATTGAATGCTTCCCGGTCTTCATCTTTAACAATTAACACCCCCAGTTCATGGTTATTGATTTGGCTAAAATCATACAGATTAAGGCTGCATATCAGGCTCTGGCTTTCATTAGCATAAAATTTAGCGTGAAGGTTCTGGCAGAAACTCAGTCGAACGTAGGGCAAACTGACCAGCCATTCATGGTCTTTTGGGTTGAGTTCAGATTTACCGTAGATGATACGAATATCTACCTTCATACGGTTTTTATCTTCAATAAGCTCCTTAATTCTGGCGCTGAGTTTCAGGTAAGGGCTTATCAGGATAATGCGCTCTTCGGCATTCGCGATGGTTTGCTCTACGTGATAATTCAAACCCGTTGTATTGAGAATCTGGACCATAAAAAACCTCGGTTTTTCTGTAATTTCTGAATGACAGCGACAAAATAAAAGTTACTTTTTAAATGGCCGCCGGTTCGATGCCTTAAAGGATGAAATGTCACTCAGTGCTTAATTATTTGCTTTACGCCACTGGCGTGGCTCTACCGCGTGTGGGTCAGACCATAACCCTTTACCTGCGTTACGTGCATTTTGCTCAAGAGAACCATACTGAGGAACCGTAAGCCGCCCCTGATAACGATATGCCCATGCCATGCCTTCTGCGACCATAACGGCATTAAGATCCTGGTTATTCAGATAGAGGGTACCCAGCATACGGCCATACACGTCCTGCCCGTGGTCCTCAATAACGACAACCTTGTTTGCTGCCAGCTGTGTCATGGCTTGCTTTGCCTTCTGGCCGAAGGCCTGCTTACTCTCCGGGGCATCAATCCCATAGAGCCGCACTCTGGTATTTGTAGCGCCGTCATAAACCTGGACAGTATCGCCATCAATAACTCGCACAACTTTCCCTGAAATGGTTTCAGCACAGGAAAGCATCGGCACAGATAAAATAAATACAGACAAAGGGACAATGGTAAATCTGGTCATCGGGATATTAATCATTTACTGTCTCTGGGTGATAATCATTCATTGTGAGTTGAACGGGAAAAATTACAATGAATTTGAAAGGTTACTTTCGAAGTATAGGTTACTTTATTAATTACATGCTATTGTGTCAATCCATATGAAAATTAATGCCGAAAGCGAATAAAAAAGTATGTCAGCTCAGGAAAAGGGGGGGCTTATGTCTACTGTAAGTGATGTGATTGTATCTTATGGAGTGGACAGTAAAAGGTATTCAAGAGACTTCCAGACCAAAGAGGAATTTAAAAAGAGCTGGTATGCCGTTTTATCTCGTGCGCACGCTTCTGTAGACGCGAAGGTAAGCTGTTCCTGTAAGGGAAAAGGCCCAAAATTTCTTGCCGTAAAATATCATACAGGCGGCGATACGTATTTTCTGGCACGGTATCCGAATACAGGTAGCCAGCATTCTCCTGATTGTATTTTCTTCACTCTGGATAAAGATAATTCAGGGTTAAAATGCTACACACAAGGCGTGGTCAAAGACCTTAAAGATGGTGGCTATGGTATCAGGCTCGACGTGGCATTAGCCTCATCTGACTCGCAATCAACGTCGATCGTGCCACCAGATAACAGGAATACCCCCGGTGGGGTCTCGCAAAATAGTATGTCACTGTTAGGTTTACTCCAGTTCCTTTGGGATGACAGCGGCCTGAATCGCTGGTATCCAAAAATGGCCGGGAAACGTAATCCAGCAAAGGTATTCAACCTTCTAACCAGTTCAGCGGAAAAAATAAAAGTGGCCTCACATCCACTGTCCTCTCATTTACTGGTTGGGGCATATCCATCGACTCCCCAGGTAGCCAGGAATATAAAAATGACAGAAGAGGTTCTGATTAACAAAGAACGTCTCATTTGCGTGAATGCACTGTCAAAATATAATCCTGAAAAGCATTCCAATGAATCAAAACGTCTTCCGCTTAAGTATTTTTCTGGTGTTCCGGTCGTGCTCATGAATACAGAAGACTGGACTCTTCTGGAGAAGAGATTCCCCACTGAAATAGCAAACTGGAGGGATGGAGGCAACGTCATCTGTATTGCTATAGGGGATTTGGGGCAATTTAAAGGGAAAGATGCGTACTATCTCAAAACCCTCCAGTTAGCCCTGATGACGGTTGATGATAACTGGATCCCGGCTGATTCAAGCTATGAACTGACCATGCTTAATTATCTACATAAACAGGAAAGATCGTTTATCAAACCCCTTCGATATGACGCCTCAAATAATGATGTATTCCCTGATTTTTGCCTGACAGATACAGGGGGCCATGAATTGTTTCCTATTGAGGTGTTTGGTATGGAATCCGCTTCATATCTGGCGCGGAAGGCGATCAAAGAAAGTTACTATAATGAGCGATATGGTAAGAATGGCTGGGCCTCCTGGGTTGCACCGGCTGGCCCCCTTCCCCAACTCCCCACCAAAACCAGAAGTTAACGGCTGAACAGATAAAGGGCTTCGGCCCTTTTGCTCCCCCCTGAATTTCTTCTCAAACCATGACTGATGATTTTTGCTCAGGAAATGTTCACTTTAGGCTTCGTGCGCTACGTAAAATCTGACGCACTCACCCCTTCATTTTTTCTCAGATTTCATGTAGCGCAACCTGGCTGAATTTAGACGAAAAAGTTACTTTTTGCCCCCATAGTTAGATGCACAAAATCGCCCTCCTTGTTTTTACCGTTTTTTAACACTTGGAATAAACATAATTATTCGAAGTGTTAAAATATGGGCAAATTTCAGTCAAGCCGATATCCGATCTCCAAAATCCTTCAAATCTGAATTTATGTCTCCGATCTAAGCTCGATGATATTAATGAAACACCTTTTCATTAATACACAAGCAAAGTATAAATTTAACGATAGCAACCTATCTATTTCACTTGTAACCATCACGGCATGATTCTAATCAAATCGAATCTATTAAGTGACAATGTCACGCATTAATCATGGAATTGAACAGAAATTCAGCAGCTCTGTCGTTTTTGAGGAAATGGTTATGATTTAATAAGAAAGCCTGCAGATTCAGAGGTGTCGGCTTCAGGCAGGAAGAGTAAAACCGGCAAAGGGGCGAATGCTCCACATTCAACAAACCACCCCTGGTTAGTTGAATCCTTTGCCGATTTTCAAGAAGAATACCATTTAGCTATCAAGTTGTGTTCATTTAGGCTCGCCATTTTTATGTTCAGTTTTCAGGCTCATAAAAAATTTTTGGTTAAATGCACTTTTCCGCTCTGTGTAGAAACACACCGGGAACTGCTGTTGCTAAGATGGTTGTCACCTGAACAAACGGATGATTTTATGAAAATTATTAAGGTCAGCTACGGCCCCACTGAGGGAGTATCCATTAGTGGTCTATATCTGCGAGAGACGACAACTACACAAAAATCCGGCACACTTTTAGGCGGTGGACTATCTCAGTCCGGCGTAGTTCTGGGTGGTGGTGGTTACTCTGGTAGCGAAACAAATCAGACGGTACGATCGGTTATTTTTGCACCTCCTCAGGGCAAAACAGCTGAACCGGATTTATCGAGAATGCATGAGCTGTTAATGTACCTGGTTGTGGGATTCATCGCATTGAACATTCTCACTTATGGTGCATATGGAATTTTCATGCTCACTGGATTTGAGTTGTCAAAGACAGCTGTGGATTTATTTGAAAGTTCGTTTTACTTTTATATGACAATAGGTATTGTCGCTGCATTATGTATAATGCTAATGGCTCCAAGGGATTATTCTCCGGTCCTGATGGAAAACAGGAAGAATGAATTGCGAAAGGAAGTTTACCTACGTCTCCGTTATGTTGATTCAGACAATCTCGTTTTCGATCCTGTAACACTAATGGGTTGCCATGCTGACAGAGACTATATTTCTTCTTTAATTGAAAACATCATCAGGTAATTCTGCAGGGGAAGCCTTAACATCTTGCAGGGCTTCCATTGTCTATTTGTGGTATTTATTTGAACGTGATGAAATTGCCGGGGTTAGTTTTAAGGTGACGTAATTGTATCGCTTTTGTAATCTCTCCATGTTTTATATGCTACATATAAACATGCTGTTGGTAGATTTAAAACCAGACACATCCCTACTCCATCTTTCATATTTTCCATCAGGCTGGATAACCCGGCATCACTAAAGTAAATGATATAAATTAAATACCAGGAAATTATAAAGGGCATCATCAGTATGTAGTGAAATAAAACGTCGAATATGTAAAATATGCCAGATGCTAAAATATTCAAAATACGTGAAAAGGTGGTTATCTCATAGTAATTCACGAAACCATTTTTACCCCTTCTGACTTTATATTTCATGTTATCCGCCTTAACTCAATGATAAGATTCACGAAATCATCTTAACACTGAAATTTTCAAATGGATAGTTTTTAATTCCCTGTACCATTTCATAGACATTCAGTGTTTATCCTGGTTTTTTTCTTCCTGTGATTTCACTATTCAAAACACCCCTTACCTAACAAATAAAACCTGGTAGGATAATCATGTCAACTACACCAGCTTTTAAATGAGGGTTTAATTTCATGGCAGGTACAGAACTTGTTCCTCTTGGCTTTTATCAACACTGTGCAATGGCTTCTATTGCTTACGTGGAGCGCCGTCGATCCATGGGCAGGAATCTGGGGGAGCTGGCCTATGCAAAAGCTTTTTTCAGAGCATTAACTGGTAAGGCTCAAATTTCATCGAGTGATGTACGTCAGGTCGATGCTTCTTATGACCCGTCAGTTCGTGGTGTGGCTACAAAAATGGATTACATCCGTGCTATCGATCTCCTGATTGATACCCGTGGAGAAACCTTCACCCTGCCGCTCTCATGGTCTGTGGCCGTAGCGATGTTTCCAGGCTTACAGAACCGGGTAACACAGCGCCGCGATCACCGTGAAAGGATTATGGAACTGCGGGACCAGCGCAAGACCACCAGCCATTCGCAATCAAAAGAAATCTCATTTCATACCGCTAAGGCCATATCAAGCCAGCGTCTCAATTTCTGCCGTCCTGGGGAGCACAAACAATGGCTCAGGGACTGGCACGATGAGATCCATGGTCAGTGTCTACGTGATAGTGATATTTTCATGATGCTCAGAACATGGTGGTCAAGATTCTGGATTACTAAATATCGAAGTGACTATATCTGGTGCAACTCGTTACATGAGTTGCTTGATGAAATTGATTATGTTCTTAGCTCAATTTCTTTATGGGAATACAATTTGTGCGTTTCAGCATTGCCATTGAGTATTACATTTCAATGTGATCGCTAATTCCATTCAGCAACCAGGACGGATAAACTCATTTTATCTTACATTTAATTTTCTCTCATCTTAATATTGTTTGTGTTTTTAGTGGCGACAACCTATAAGTAATCAGATAAATTGTTCCTGAACTATGTTTTTGACGCTTTTAAAAATACCCTCTTGATGAGCTATTTCTATTTGTTATGATGAGCACATCAAAACTTCCTTGCCTCTTTTTACTTAAATATTACATGGAGATTAAAATGGCAGACTATTATTCTCTTTCTGCATTTGTTATTAATGCCACCCCCGTTCAGAGCGCTGTTTTACTGGAAGCGATGAATGAGCTATTTGAGCCTGACGATAACTTCATTGCTAAGCTCACCTCCTCTACGAACACTGAAGGACTGTCTGAAATGGAGCGTATTGTGCGTCACTGTGTGCTGAATCATCCGGACAGAACTGTCGAAGAAGTTATTGAAGACTGCGACTGGTCATTTGATGGTGAAATATGTTCGGAAGGTTTCCTTGTTCATAGTGATTGCGGTAATTTCAATTCAGAACATGCAGCGCTTTTTGCTCAGGCATCACTTATTGCCTTCGAGAGAAATGAACTTTTAGAATTTCAGATATCTCACACATCCGATAACTTCAGGCGTACCGATGGCTATGGTGGCGCTGCTTGTGTCGTATCCCGTGACTTTATTCGCTGGACCGGAAACTACGAGTTCCTTGAGGCTGAGCGAACAGCATTTACAGAGAATATGCGCTATTACTTCTGTTCTTTTACTGAGTTCAATGGTGAGCTTGAATATCCTGTGTCATTCATTCTACGTTGTCCGGCTAACGTAAACGCTGATCAACGCTATGATGCCATATTGCTTAACTATCGCTGTGGCGGAGAAAAGGATGCCGATGGCGGTGTTCATTTCAGCTCTGGTTCTGCTATCAAAAATGCAGTCCTTAAGCCTGTAACTCCGGATGAATACCGAGTGATGAAAGGTTATCTGAAAGTCATCTGATGATTTAACAGCGGGAATACTCCTCCCGCTAATAAGATGGTATCAATGCGATATTTAAGCCGGAGGCTGTATGACAAAACAAATTTTACCCAATGAATTAGCCGAGATTGTAACCGGTCTGCTTGTCAATCCTGTGCTGCTGGGGGAGCTGGATAGTCGTGAAGCTCACCAGAACTTTATGCAGGATATAGGCCGCGTGGTTGCCGATTACTGTGGTGGACGGGTGAACGGAATCACGGACGGCGATGTCACTAAGGCGTACCTGTCAGAGATTGAGTGCACCCCTTGTCTTCACATCGAACCTGATGAGCGTCTGCCTTCAACTGAGCGTAACGTCTGGTCAAACTATCATGTTGAGGCCTGGTCAGATGAGGAACAGATTAATCTCCCGGACGCGGCGATCGTACAGTCAGAACGAGAAACCCTGCAAACGCTGCTGATCGTAGCCGCCCGGAAAGAATCTGCCGGTGCTCCTGTTCTTAAACGAATGACGGATTGGCGTATTCCCGAAGGTGAACCTGTTTGCCATGAAGCGGACAGAAAAACCTACACGGCCATCTTCCATCTTGATAACCAGACTTCTGTCGAGCTGGTGGACGAAGCCGGACAACATTGCTTAGGTGTGTTGCTAGAAATCAATCATGGTGTCCCTGCACTCCACCTAAAAGCATCCGGTGGCGATGTACTTCTTCATATTCATGCAGCCCAGGGAGGCCTTGTAATTACGCCTGACAACCCAGACGTAAAGGTTGGACGGGCAGAGTTAGATCGGTATGCCTATGAAGACAAATCATCACTTCTTGTGAAAACTGACGGCTACTAATTGTCACTGTAAATGCCGGGCTGGTGAACGTCAGACAGACCGGCAATACAGTGCCGATATGCAGATTCACGAATCAAAGTCAGGGGAATATCTGACAGGTGACATTGATCCTTTTTTTCGGAGTTCGTCAGGGATCCTCTTGCCAAGATAGATTTTTGCTATATCAACCGGTGCCTGCGTACCCCTGAATCCATACCGAGCATTTTGCGTTGCTTCAAACTCATCATCGATATCCCATGCTGCCATTTCCGGGAAATTCTCGCGGGTCGACTTTAGCCACTTATCTGCCACATATACGCCTTTTACGATCCCCCTGACCGTTGCCAGTATGACTTCTGCCTTACTGGCCCGCTCGACATTGACACGCCAACTAAAACGCACGGCATCATAGAGATCAATATCCTTTGAACTCCGGTTAACGGAAATCATCAGCGTCTTATGTTCGAAAGCAACGGTTTCTGGTTGGTACGTTGCGATTAATTCTTTAATGTGGGCAGAGCCATATTCATTACTACCAGCGCCATTCATGATGTTAGTCAGACCCGGATAGGCATCGATAAGGGCAGCCTCCACCTCGTAAGCGGTTTTCTCATCAGGCAGACCATGTCGATGAATGATATGGATAACCTCAAGGCCCGCCATGCGGATTTCACGCAACTGTCTGAGCTTGTTACTCAGTAGCTCATCGTCATCAGCAGCGGCCACCTCTCCGCGCATATGCGCAAAAACACGATTATCTTTTCCCTTTCCGACATAGAACGTATTGCCGTATCTTGGGTCAATAAGGCGGTATACATACCATCCGAGATGCTCGATGACACCGGGCGGGAATTCTTTAATATCCATATAGTCGCTCCAGTTATTTATTTTTTCCGTCACAGGCTATACACCGGGGACCTGATTTACAACTCAAAGTTATGGGTTATAGAAGATCTGACCCAGAGTGCGTACAGGGAAAGTCATTACCCGGCTCACAGCAACAGCAATCAGAGAAAAGTAACTTTTTAAAAGGTGCGATGGACAACATCGGTGTGGTGCTACGTAACCAGCAACACGTCCATACCCTGGGAGAACTGGATAGCCGTGATATACACCAGAATTTTATGCAGAATATAGGTCGTGTGGTTGCTGATAACGGTGGTGGTAAGGTTCATGGTATTACTGACGGAGATGTATCGAAATCCTGTCTTACGCATTTTGAGTATGGGGTTAAATGTTAGCATGCTCACGGGGGGGGGACCGGAGTCTAATAAGTAGCACCCCTCATTTTTGGCTGAATGGCTGCAATGAGCATCTTAATGGTATAGTGCTGGTCTGCTTACGGCAGAAGTTACCTGACTAATAACGAGATATAATAACGATGAACGTCATACAACCCCGTATGCTCTCTGTATTTGATTTTGACGGCACGCTCACGCGACATGACAGCTTTATCCCTTTTCTGCGATTTGCCTTCGGCAACCGCGCTTTTTCACGTCGTATCGTCACCATGGCTCTTCCCACGTTGCGCTGCATGGGTAGGAAGATGACACGGGATGAACTGAAAGAAACACTCATCACAACTTTTCTCACCAACGTTGACGAGAAGTGGGTATCCAGTAAAGCTGAGCAATTTTGTCAACTTTACTGGAGCCGCCTGATGCGCCCTGCTGGCCTGATGGCCGTTGCGAATGAAGTGACCTCTGGCGCGGAAGTGACCTTATGTTCTGCTTCCCCTGAAATTATGCTCAGGCCATTTGCCGACAGGCTGGGTATCAAACTAATAGGTACGCAGCTGGAGGTCAAAGAAGGAAAGCTGACGGGGCGTATCAGTGGGAATAACTGCCGGTGTATCCAGAAAATTATCCGGCTGGAAAAAGAGTACGGTCCACTGAAAAATTATCATCTGCGGGCATGGGGAGATACACGAGGGGATTACGAACTACTGTCAGCTGCAGCCGATCCACACTGGCGGCACTTCCATTCGACCTGGCGTCGGGGGAAAGTACCTTTAGAACTGACTATCCGGTAAATTATCGCCCCTTTCCGGGGCGAAGGCTCACAGAATACCCGCTATTTTTGCCTGCTCCAGCCAGTCTTTAAACTCTTCCAGCAGTTGCTCGTACAGCACCTCATCCTTCACCGTTGCGAAGTTATCGATGGCAAAGAAGTTGCTGTTATCGATTCGCCGATCGCTGAAGGTATCCAGTTTTTCGAGAATACCGTAATTCGAACCGCCGAGGCCCACAAATTTCCAAAAAATGGGGTAGTTGGCCGAACGACGTATGGCTTCTTTGATTTCACGGGTTTTACTAATTCCGCCATCCGTAATGCAGACAACATAGACCGGCAGTGTGCTGTCCTTGAAGAAGTCGATCACCTCATTCATGACCGGCGGCTCGTTGTTCGTCCCGCCCAGGCCCGGAAGAATTTCCCAGGCAGAGCGTTTACCCGTGTTCTGGATAGCCGCAACATATCCGTCAAGATTGTCCAGGGTGACGTCAGGGTATTTCTTGTGACGCTCCGCAAAGCCCCACACATCCATCGTGCCGTCATCATCGAACTGGACGGACAGGACGGCTATACGGTCGAGAACGGACTGCACATGACCCTTTTTAAACTGACCGGTCATAGAGCCTGAGGCATCGAGAACAAAAGCGACTCGGGCTTCAACCGTCTCCAGCTTGTGTTTGGCAAGAGAAATACTGGCTTTTTTTGCCAGACTGATAAGCGCGGGTGCTTTCCCTTCCAGCTTTTTCTCCAGACTGATCCGGGCCGGTTGCGGTGGGGTATTTTCTGGTTGTGCGACATCGACACCATAGCTGACGGCCAGTGGCTCCAGTCCACCGTTAAACCCCTGCCCTTGCGCCCGGAGTTTCCATTGCCCCTGATGACGATATATCTCGCCCATAATCACCGCTTTCTCAGTACGGCCCTTCAGGTCGACATTGAATTCAGCGATGCCGGTTGCCGTCAGCCTGAGTTGCGAGAGTCCGCTAATCGTGTCATTGCCATCTATCACCAGCGTTATAGCGATTTTCTGAATGGTTTCGGGGATCCGGTCCAGCGCAAGCTGAAGGTTCGCATGCTGGTGGCCGGGAACCAGTTTTACACCTCCACCGGCAGCGCTCCGATTGTTGTAGAAGATAAAGTCGGCATCACCGGTGACTTTCCCGTCAGCATTCAGCATAAACAGGCAGGTTTCTGGTTCACTACGAAAACTGAACGACGACAGATAGTCAAGTCTGAGCGTCAGGTCCGTAGTATGCAGTGGAATATTCTGACCTGATTGTAATTGCATCTTGTCCCTCTTTAATTTTGAGCAAAATTCACAGAGTAAGCTGATATAAAAAACCCCGGACAGGCCGGGGTTTCGTCAGGGGTACGGATCAGATGTTGATGCCATGCTGTTGCGCCAGCGCACCCAGGCCACCAGCAAACCCCTGCCCGACGGCTTTAAATTTCCATTCAGCGCCATGGCGATAGAGTTCGCCGAAGATCATCGCGGTCTCTGTTGAGGCGTCTTCAGACAGGTCAAAACGTGCAATCTCAGCGCCGTTATCGTTGTTCACCACACGCATGTAGCTGTTGCTGACCATACCGAAGTTCTGTTTACGGGCTTCTGCTTCATGAATAGTGACAGCAAACACCAGTTTTTTAACGTCAGCGCTGACTTTAGCCAGTTCGATTTTGACCTGTTCATCATCGCCGTCGCCTTCGCCGGTACGGTTGTCACCCTGATGCTGGACCGCGCCGTCCGGGCTGGTGGTGTTGTTATAAAAAACGAAGTGCGCGTCGGACAGCACTTTTCCATCTTCGCCGACCAGGAAGACCGAGGCATCGAGGTCAAATGCCTGACCATCGGTAACACGCGCATCCCAGCCCAGACCAACCAGTGCCACATTCATGGAAGGGGCTTCTTTGGTCAGAGAAACATTACCGCCTTTTACGAGAGAAACTGCCATTTTATCGCTCCTGCTTATCGTTGACGTCGGGGCCGGATGACCAACCCCGCGTGAAAATAGTGAGAAAAGTGACTTTTTATCAGGATGCGTTGATGCCGTACTGCGCACAAACGGAACCCAGACCACCGGCATAACCCTGGCCGACTGCACGGAATTTCCATTCCGTATTGTGGCGATACAGTTCACCGAACAGCATCGCGGTTTCGGTGGAGGCATCTTCAGTCAGATCATAGCGGGCGACTTCTGTCTGATTGTCGTCATTGACCAGACGAATGAATGCACCAGATACCTGACCGAAGCTCTGGCGGCGGGCCTGAGCATCGTGAATGGTCACGACGAAAATGATTTTGTCCACATCAGCAGGGATCATATCCAGTTTGATTTTCAGGGATTCATCATCGCCATCGCCTTCACCGGTACGGTTGTCACCGGTGTGGGTGACAGAACCGTCGGAAGATTTCAGGTTGTTGTAGAAAATAAAATCGGCATCGCCACGAACCTTGCCATTTGCGGCCAGCAGGAACGCCGAAGCATCGAGGTCAAAGTCCTGACCATCGGTAGAGCGGGCATCCCAGCCAAGACCGACGAGAACATTTTTCATTGTCGGGGCTGCTTTGCTCAGTGAGACGTTGCCGCCTTTAGATAGTGAAACACTCATCAATTTATCCTCTTTCGTTAATCACATACTTATTATTGAACCGCCGGAGATCAGCTTTCTTTATTTTCCGCTTCCGGTTTTTCAGGGAAGATAACGCTGGCAAGAATACCGAGCGCCAGTACGCCCAGTACGACATACAGACTGGTGGTTGCAGACAGACTGTAGCCATGGTGCCAGATATGGTCTGAGGCATTGAGACCCAGCTTAAAGGCGATAAAGAACAGCAGAACGATAACGGCCTTTTCCAGCTGAGACAGATACTGCTTCAGGGCTTCCAGTACAAAATAGAGGGTACGGAGACCAAGGATAGCAAACATCATTGCGCTATAGACAATCAGAGGCTCACGGCTGACCGCAATGATTGCCGGTACGGAGTCGAAGGCAAACATGACGTCAGAGAGTTCAACGACCGCGACACACAGCATGAGCGGGGTCGCATACAGGGCGGCTTTTTTTGCCCGGCCAATGGTCACATCGTTGTTTTCGGGTTTCGCCAGCTCGGCATCAACTTCTTTCTGGGTTAACAGGAACGCATGTCCGGACAGTTTCGGCCAGATGGGGAAGAACCGTTTGACCAGCCGATAGGCGAGGTGCTGGGAGTAGTCTTCAATTTCATCGCCATCGTCTCCGCTTTTCAGCATCATGACAGCAGTCCAGGCAACCACCACGGCAAAGACCAGTTCGACATAAGGGCCAAGGCTGAGCAGACCGGTACCAATGGCAACGAAGATACCCCTGAAGACGATGGCCCCAACGATCCCCCAGTACAGTACACGGTGGCGATAACGGTCTGGCACTGAGAACCACGAGAAGATAGCCATCATGACGAAGAGGTTATCAACGGACAGGACCTTCTCAAGCGCATAACCCGTGACAAAAAGGCTGGCAACTTCTGCACCGTGATGGATATAGAGGAAACCGGCAAATGCCATCGCAACGATAACCCAGAAAACGGACCATAAGGCCGCGCTCTTTAGGGAAATTGGCTTGTCATGGCGATGCATGAACAGGTCAATAAAGATGGCACCGACCGACAGCGCAATAAAAACAATCACTGTTTCAGTCGGAAAACCGATGTGTGTGGAAACCATAGCGTACCCTTAGCGGATGTTTATCAGAGGCCGAATTCAGTTGGGTCGAAGCCCAGTGAACGGGCAATTTCACGGACGGCGTTTTTCTCATCCTCGTCAAAATTACCGTCGCTTTTTGCAACAGCAATACCGACACGGACTGCCAGCTGAGCCGCTTCTGGCTGGTCTTTCAGTGCGAGGATGTACTTCATCGTCTCGCCTTTACCAATTTCCAGATCAAAGTCGAAACTGGTCACCAGTTTGTTGAAGAATTCGATAACCTCGGTCGTCTCGAAAACTTTCAGCTCTTCTGATGCCCGCAGAAAGCCAATCATTTTCTGCTTTTCTTCGGCGCTGACGCCGTCACTGGCAACAGCGATACGGGCGCATACAGCGACGGTACCCTGCATAAATTTCTTGTTTTTGTAACGGCCAACCTGGCGGGTCAGCTCATCACGGCCTGAGGTCAGTGCCCCTTTAACTTTGTTGAAAAAACTCATTTTCCGTTCCTCATCAATTTGGTTATTTAGAGCCTTTAGACCAGCGAAACCCCCAGCCAAAGGCCCTGTCCATCTCCTCCTGGCCTCTGAAGAACTGGTTAATCCGTTCTACGCGAATGGACCCGTTGTCATTCACCAGACGGGCAATCGCACACAGCGTCCGTTTGTTGTCCCCTTCAGTAAGGCGGGTTTCAATCGGGGGTTGATCGGGCACATGGAGCGTCACCACGCCGTCGGTTTTATCCCAGCTGGGAACGCCCTGATAGATAAAGGCATAAATCAAAACCTGACTGATTTCTTTCCACTCCCGGCCATTAATATGCAGCCATTCGCCATCCAAGACTTCCCCGGTACGATCATCGCCCTGAAGCTGCACATAAGGTTCGTTGTGATAATGACCAAAAGCATTGCCGAGTGCCTGGATCACGGACTTGTGACCATCCTGAAGTTTGACGAACGCGCCCAAATCAAGGTCAATCGCTTTGCCTGAGCCAAACATCCCTCCCAGTAAACCACCGGAGCCGGAGCCACGATGCCAGTTAAGGTTGATGCGGATCTCGCCAAAGTTATCCTTCTTGGCAAGGCTGATAGCCGGCTTCTCTTTGGTCAGCGAGACCTTGCTTAGGCTCACCTTATTTGGCGCAGGAGCCGGAGGCGGTGTGACGGGCGGCGGAGAAGATTGTGTGGCATCATCGGAGACGTTCACACCAAAGTGTTCAGCCAGCGGTTTGAGACCACCATTAAACCCCTGGGCAATAAACCGGAACTTCCACTCACTGTTACGCCGATACAGCTCACCAAGTATCAGTGCGGCTTCCTGACGGCCTGCCAGTTCAACCTGTCCGCTGACCAGCGGAGAGGACCCGTTTTCAACCAGGATAGAAAGGCTCTGCAAACCAGATACCGTCTGATTGCCATCACAGGTTACCGTGAAAGACACTTTCTGGACGTCGGGCTTGAGTCGGTTGAGGTCAACGGTAAAAGAGGTATTGTTTCCCTCAGCGAGGAAGACGATGGAGTTATCATCATTACGGGTCTGACCGTAGAAGACCATATCCGCGTCTCCCTGCACTTTTCCGTCAGCAAACAGACGGAACGCGGAGGCATCAACGGGGCCACCTGAAAGGATCCGCACGCGGAGTTCCTGAGCGGGAACGGGGGCATTTCCCCCTGGCGTCAGGTTCATGCGCTGACCACTGTGTTAATGATGTCAGGGTACATATCATCGATCGTGCGTCCACTGCTGGCTTTCCCCTGGGCGGTAAAGTCCCAGTTGCCGTTATTACGGCGGAGTGAGGCAATGATAATGCCAGTATGCGCCCCCTGCTCGGTCAGTTTGTATCGGGCCAGTTCTTTGTTGGTCTGATCCACAACCCGACAGAAAGCGTTATCCACATCATTAAAAGACTGCCCACGGAAACTGTTGACGGTGAAAGCCAGATATTCAACCTTTGCAGGCAGTTGGCTGAGATAGACATTGATGACCTCATCGTCACCCTCGCCCTCCCCCGTCAGGTTATCGCCGGTATGGACCACGGAGCCGCAGGTCGATTTCAGTTTACGAAACCAGATCGTGTCAATTTTATTACCGGCACTGTCCAACAGAACGCAACCCGCGTCCAGATCGATAGCGTCATTGCCGCCAAAAATGTTGCCAAATAAACCCTTTTTCTTTACCGGGTCCCAACCCAGACCGAACTTAAGCTGGCTGATTGCGGATGATTGTTTGCTGAGTGATACCGTCTGGTTTTTACTTAAAGAAACCATATTCATTCCTTAAAAGGTATTGACTGAGACATTGTGAAATTAGTAGTAAAGCAGGTACCATCGAAATCATATCATGACAAAGTTCACCTGCAAGACAAAAACGAGTAGGTTTTCATTCTTTACTTTTAATTACATTCTGCGCTAACGAAATAAAGTCACATAAGCCACTGATAGTAAATAATAATATATAGTTAATATCAAATCCATAAACAGCCAGAGTTTATCATATTATGATTGACATGGTTCGGTGGTATTCTTAGACTCATGTATCAGTAAAACTTTTTCTCTCTTCAGGCAAAAACAATAACAGATGAAAAATAAAATTTGGTTTATGGAAGGTTTGTCCTCCCAGCGAGATATTATTCTCGGTGTGAAATCTTTTGCAGATAAACACGATAAAGATATTCTGGTTTTATCTTCTCACCGCAATGAACGGAATGAGATCCTGTCTGTTTCCGATTCCGCATTAATCGAACCCCAAAATGAAGACGACCGTCTTTCTTTTATTCATTCTGTCACAACGAATTATGGGATTAATGCCATTCATACCGGGCGAAACTGTAAATGGTTCGAGACCCATCGGGAGGAAATTGAACATCCCGCCCTCACGCTGACGACCGGCGGGACCGGGACCGAATGGTTCGACCTTGCCGACGAAAAAGTTACTTTCTCGGAGTACATGGCAAAAAATGGACTCCCGGTTGTGCCGTCTGTGCGGGTCAACTCTCCCGATGAACTGGGTCATTTGCTCAGCCACTCCCCGTATCCTTCTGATCGTCTCTGTATTAAGCCCGTAACCGGTATTTATGGCATGGGATTCTGGCGTTTTGATGACAATGTTTCCCCTGTTGCATTTCTGAATAATCCCGACAGCCGTGTTATCCGCCCGTCACAGTATCTGTCTGCACATGCCGAAATGGAGACCTTTACACCTCAGGTGCTGATGCCTTATTTATCCGGGCCAGAATATTCCGTGGATATGGTGGTCAGTCAAGGGACGGTCCTGGCCGCTATCGGGCGGCGTAAGGAAGGCGTGCTTCAGTATCTGGAGAATGAAGGGGAAGCGATTGAACTTGCCATCGACTGCGCCCGCTTAATGAACGCAGACGGCCTGGTTAATGTTCAGACCCGCCATAATGCCGAAGGCAAACCACTGTTGCTGGAAATTAACATGCGACCATCAGGTGGTATCGGTTATACGCAGCACAGTGGCGTGAATCTGCCGGGTCTGTATGCCTTCCATACACTGGGGTTGATGGATGAGGATCAGATCAGGCAGTCAGCGAAAACTGATTTTTCGCCTGCAGTCGTCCGCTCTGTCACCGACGTCATTCGCTACCCGGCATTATTGACCAACAGAATAGATTAATGGAGATAAATATGTCAGTAATGGATGGATGTTCCGTTTATCAAAAGACATTATCTTGTGGGCGGATTGAGGTAAGCAGCCAGGTGACCGATTATCCTCTTACTGATCTCTTTGATATCGCCGAACGGCGGAATCCTAAACGCGCATTTCTGTTTGTCAGTAAAGTGCTGGGTCGCCATATTCCTGTCTCGCCTCAGGTCATGCGCAATGTTTACACACAGCTGGCGGAGCAGTTCCTTGGGACACTGGACGGGCCTGTGGTCTTTATCGGGATGGCCGAGACGGCTGTCGGCCTTGGGGCGGGAGTGTTTGATGAGGTGCGTAAGCATCACCCTGATTGTGTCTATCTGACATCAACACGCCATCCGGTCGATGGCGAACTGCTGTGCGAGTTTAAAGAAGAGCACAGTCATGCCACTGACCACCTGATCTACTGTCCCTCCACACCGGATATGCGGCGCACAGTGGCAGAAGCTCAGACGCTGGTGCTGGTGGATGATGAAGCCACGACGGGAAAAACGTTTCTCAATCTTCTGGCCTCATTACGTGCATCGGGTGCACTCCGGCAGGTACGACGGGTTATTGCTGTCACGCTGACTGACTGGAGCGGAGAGGCCCTCAGTCAGAACAGCCCCCTGCCTGTTCACGCTGTATCGCTCATCTCAGGCAACTGGCGCTGGACACCCGAACCGGATGCCCCGCTGCCCGTCATGCCCCCGGTTAATGTGACCTCCAGGGGGAACATCCCGATCACCGGCAAACAATCCTGGGGGCGACTCGGGATGCAGATACCGGCCAGTGACCTGGGCCTTAAGGTGAAGGTTTCGCACGGGGAAAACATTCTGGTGCTGGGCACCGGCGAATTCGTCTGGGAACCGTTCCTGCTGGCTGAACGTTTGGGATCGGCGGGCGCTCAGGTCCTTTACAGTTCCACCACCCGATCACCGATTTCAACCGGCTTTGCAATCCAGTCCGCCATTGCTTTCAGCGATAATTACGGCCTGGGTATCCCGAATTTTGTCTATAACGTCGCCCACCAGCGGTTTGACCGCATCCTGCTTTGCACAGAAACTCCGGCGTCGAGCGTGGACCCCCGCCTGCTTGAGGCGCTTTCCGCCGTCGCTCCTGCCGTAGAGGTGATTACCTATGAATAAGCCCGTCGTATTCAGCGACCTCGATGACACCCTGTTCCAGACCCGCCGAAAAATGGTGGATGAACTTGCCCTTGAACCCTTCCGGACCGGCGCACTGGATCGCAGTCTCACACCTCGCAGCTTTATGACCGAAGAGCAGGCCATGCTGGTGGACTGGTTGCTGGAGCATGCGGATCTCATTCCGGTGACGGCCAGAGGAACGGAAGAAATCAGCCGGGTGCAGATCCCCTTCCGTTCCTGGGCCGTAACCACTCATGGTGCGGTGATCCTTCGTCCTGATGGTACGCCAGACCGCGACTGGAAAGCCCATATGCTGGAGAGCCTGTCCTCCTACGCCGACCGCTTAACGTCAATGCAACATATCATTACCGAACTCATGGAAGCACGGGGCATCAATGCCTGGGCACGGCTCAACTACGAATATGATGGTACGCCGGTGTATCTGGTCATGAAGCACTGCGACAGCACGAAGCTTGATGAACTGAACGCTATCGGGGATGAGATCGAGCGCGTCTTTTCGACCGAAGGGTTTTACATCCACCGCAACAGCAACAACATTGCCTGGTTACCCTGCCCGGTAGAAAAAGGACTGGCCGTTTCCTGGTTGCTGGAAAAACTCCGTCAGGAGCGCGGGGTTTTCCCGGTGATAGGGCTGGGTGACAGCCTGAGTGACCATCGGTTCATGAAACTGTGCAGCTGGTTTGGTCTCCCACGCCAGAGCCAGTTTGCTGAGGCTATTTCACAGCATATTTTTGGAGAGCAATAACATGTCTCACATCACTTCGTTTTCTGGTTCGTATCAACCGGACGATGTTCAGTTTTTGCTGAAACCCATTGCTATGGAGATGACGCCGGTTGACCTGAAGGAAGAACTGATTCAGTCAGGGAAAATGCATTACTCCGACATGCTGAGTCAGGAGCCTGAGCCAACCCGCTGGCATCTGGATCTTTTCACCCGTGCGCTGGACGCGGGGGCAGCACGGCTGGCGCGGGAGGTCTCTCAGCTTAGCCGTGAACTGGCCTTACGCGCCGGTGATGACCCCGTGGTTCTGGTCAGTCTGGTCAGAGCCGGTGTCCCTCTTGGTGTGATGCTCCATCAGGCGCTACGGGCAATGGGAAAACGGTCTTACCATTACGGTATCAGCATTATCCGCGATCGGGGTATTGACGCTGCGGCGCTTGACTACATCGAATCACGTCATGGCACAAAGGGCATTGTGTTTGTCGACGGCTGGACGGGAAAAGGAGCCATTACCGGCGAATTGTCACGCACGCTGAAGGACCGCCCCGGCTACCCGGTACAACCTCGTCTGGTTGTGCTGGCAGATCCCTGCGGATGTGCCTGGCTTGCCGCCAGTGACGATGACTGGTTGATCCCATTCGGTATCATGGGTGCTCCTGTATCAGGTCTGATTTCGCGCTCTGTCTGGACTGAAGAAGGCCTGCATGGCTGCGTGGTCTGCGATCACCTTCAGTCTTTTGAATGTAGCCAGATGCTAGTGAATACGGTAGCGCATTTCCGCGAACAACTTGACGGTCGAGACCTTCCCGCTTCAGGTTGGGACGCCGGGCACAATGCCGCACGCTGGCAGCTGAGCCGGGACGTCATCGGAGGGTTGGCCGAACGTTATGAGGTGGACAGCATTAACCGGATTAAACCGGGCATTGCTGAAGCGACACGGGCAGTTCTGCGCCGTGTGCCCGATCATGTGTTTGTCCGGCAGATGGATGACCCGGATGTCGCTCTTCTGGTCGGTCTGGCAAAAGAGAAAGGTATCGCGGTGACGGAAGCCGGGGACGCTCTCGGCCAGTATCGTGCAGTTACCATCATCAAAAAGGTACGCTGATGAAAAAACAATTCACTCCCTGGGATCTCGGTGCAACGCTGTATATGCCAGCAACCCGTATGGATCTTGCCGAAGTTGTGCTGGAAGGGAAAATACCCGGTCTGCGGTCTCTGGTGGTCTGTCTGGAAGATGCGGTCAGTGAGCATGATGTTCCCTTTGCTCTTCAGAATCTCTCACTGTTTTTGCAAAGGCTGAATGACGCGAAATTCCAACATGGAGACGACGAGTGGCCGCTGGTTTTTATTCGCCCCCGTCATCCGGACATGGGGCGATGGCTGACTGAAAACATGGAGCTGAGTGCAGTTGATGGGTTTGTGCTACCGAAATTCACCCGTTCCACGTTGCCGGTATGGTGGGACATCATGGCCGGTACCCGGTTGAGCATGATGCCGACGCTTGAAACAGAAGAGGTCTATGACGTTCTGAAAATGCAGGCGCTGGCTTCTGAACTGTCGGACCATGACTGCCGGGAACGTATTATTGCGCTGCGCATCGGGGGGAACGACCTGATGAACGTGGTCTCTCTGCGACGGCCACGGGATCTGACTCTCTACGACACGCCAATGGGCTATGTCATTAAAATGCTGGTTTCGGTTTTTGCACCCCGTGATTTTGCGCTGACTGCTCCGGTATGCGAACACATTGATGACCATGGCGTCATGGAGCGCGAGCTGGCGATGGATATCGCTCACGGGCTGGTGGGAAAAACCGCGATCCATCCGGAGCAGATCAGTGTGATTGAGGGGGCACTGAAGGTCTCGCCTGGCGAGCATTCAGATGCGCTGCGTATTCTGAACTCCACACAGGCAGTCTTTAAATCTCAGGGGGCGATGTGCGAACCGGCGACCCACCGGCGGTGGGCTCAGGGGATCCTGGCCCGGGGCCAGGTTTACGGACTGACGACAGGACAGAAAACGGACGGGATGAGGCTGATCCCGTTCTCTCAGCAGCAATAAGGGGCAGAGCATGGGATTCAGATTCAGGAAGTCGATAAGCATTATTCCCGGCGTCAGGATAAACCTGAGCAATGGAGCCCCCAGCCTGAGTGTTGGACCCCGGGGGGCGTCACTGTCTTTTGGGAAGCGCGGGACCTATGCCAATCTGGGGTTGCCGGGCACTGGACTGAGTTATCGGACCCGTATTGACCGGATAGTACGGGAGCGACAGAACAACAGAGCTCAGGCTAATCCGGGCACCACTTTCACTTCAATGTACGTCTCCCAAACATCACAAAACTCAAGTATAATCACTGCTATACGCCACTTTCCAACATTACGAACTCCACTGACCTCAACTCGATTCTCTCTAAATCAAGTTGCATCCGGGGGCTTTTCAGGGGGCTCTTTGTGTTCAATGAAAATTGAGGCCCCCATATGGCACTGACAGCCCGGCAGGTCGAGACCGCCAAGCCTAAAGAGAAGGACTATAAACTCTCTGACGAACGTGGCCTTTTTCTCCTGGTAACCACCACCGGAAAACGCTACTGGCGTATGAAATACCGTATCGCCGGTAAAGAGAAAAAGTTATCTATCGGTGTTTATCCTGAAATCTCTCTGGCTGACGCGCGTGTAAAACGCGATGAAGCCAGAAAAGTGATTGCTGATGGCGGCGATCCGAGTGAGAAAAAGCAGCTCGAAAAACTCGCCAAAAAAATATCCGTCGTAAATACCTTCAGGGCACTCGCCATGGAGTGGCATAAGCATAAGTGTATCTCATGGTCGGAAAGCTACGCAGAAAGCGTTCAGGAGGCGCTGGAGAAGGATATTTTCCCGTATGTGGGCAAACGCCCTGTCGCTGAGATCCTGCCTCTGGAGATGCTGGAAGTTTTACGGCTGATTGAAAAACGCGGTTCGCTGGAAAAATTACGTAAGGTCCGGCAGTACTGCAATCAGATCTTCCGTTACGCCATAGCAACAGGGCGTGCGACGATTAATCCAGCTGCGGAACTGACCGGTACTCTGACCGCACCAAAGACCGAGCACTTCCCTCACCTACAGGCATCCGAGTTACCCGCGTTCCTTGCCAGTCTGGCTAATTACCATGGCAGTTGCATTACGCGTATGGCAACCAGTCTGCTGCTACTGACGGGGGTTCGTACGATTGAACTTCGCGCTGCAGAATGGCAAGAGTTTGATCTGGAGAATGCATTGTGGACAATCCCCGAAAGCCGGATGAAAAAGCGCCGCAAACATCTGGTGCCTTTGTCAGACCAGGTTCTGTCGATCCTGCTGGAACTCCGCACTTATACCGGTCAGTATCAACTCGTGTTTCCAGGGCGCTGCAACATCAACAAACCGATGAGTGAAGCCAGTATCAACATGGTTATCAAACGTATCGGCTACGATGGTAAAGCTACCGGACACGGCTTTCGCCACACTATGAGCACCATTTTGCATGAGCAGGGGTTTAATACAGTCTGGATCGAGATGCAGCTCGCTCACGTGGATAAAAACAGCATTCGCGGCACATATAACCATGCACAGTATCTGGATGGAAGACGAGAAATGATGCAGTGGTACGCTGATTATATTGACAATCTTCTCAGTTCATCGACAAAAAGTTAGTGGTTGTTCACCCGCACCTGAAGGTGCGGGGAACGTAATTCTTTTATTTTTTGTTTGTTCTATAACCTTCTGGCATATTTACCGCGCTGTATGGACTTAAACGTGAAGCGATCCAGTACTGCTTTCCCTGTCGGAGCAAGTTCAGGTAAGCAAGACGTTCGGTCAGATCACGCCGTATTGTTTTTTCGCAAATGCTAAATTCGTCAGCAAGGCTCCTGACGGTCAGTGACTCGCCATTGTTGAGGCGGGTTGACCTGATCCCCGTTGATTAATACACCGCGATGTTTGTAATGTCTTCATCAGCAACGTAAGCGATGAGATGGTCTACCCCCTCCTTCACGGCGACTCTCAATACCGTCATGATGGTGGTAATTCAATCAGCGTTGAAAGGGTGAGAAACCATGTCAAGGCTGAACATTATTGGAATTGATCTTGCGAAAACAAATTTTTATCTTTTCAGCCTTTCACCGGAAGGGAAGCCTGGTGGAAGGATTAAGCTCTCTCGTGAAAAGTTGATTGGCTGGTTTACGACACAGTCCAGGATGATTGTCGCCATGGAGGCATGTGGTGCTTCTCATCACTGGGCCAGAGAAATTCAAAAGACGGGGCATGATGTTGTGATGCTACCCGCTCAGCACGTCAGGGCTTATCAGCGTCGCCAGAAAAACGACTATAACGATGCTCAGGCCATTGCCGAAGCCTGCTGGCACGGAACAATTCGCCCAGTTCCGGTAAAAACGCTATCTCAGCAGGATGAACAAACCTTTTTAAAAATGCGACGACTTGTTTCTGAAGAAAGAACGCAGTTAATCAACCATATCAGAGGGTTAATGGCAGAGTATGGTATTGTTTTGCGTAAAGGCGCAACTGAGCTTCGACGTAAATTACCCGAGTTGCTTGAAGATGCAGAGAATGGATTTACGCCCCAGATGCGTGAACTGTTACAACGGCAATATCAGCGGCTGGCGGCTCTGGATGATGAACTCATATGGTATGACAACCGACAGCGAAAAAATGCCGCCGGGGATTCAGTATGCCAGCGCCTACTTTCTATTCCGGGTTTTGGTCCACTGGTTAGTCTGGCAGTGAAAAGCTGGATGGGTGATGGAAAACAGTTTAAAAGAGGTCGGGATGCTTCAGCGGCTCTTGGGTTGGTTCCACGACAATTCAGCACAGGGGGGCAACAGGTTCTTCTGGGGATCACCAAATGTGGAAACAGCTACGTCAGATCAATGCTGATACATGGTGCCCGAGCTGTTTTGTTCAGATCCGCAGGCAAAACGGATCAACTTAGCTCATGGGTTAACCTGGTCCGGGAGAAACGAGGATTTAACAGGGCAGTCGTCGCCCTGGCAAATAAGTTAATTCGTATTGTCTGGGTTATTATCACTCGTAATGAAGTTTACCGGGTTTCGGTAGCATGAAATAAGAAGTTGAAACAGGGTAATTTATACCGTTAACTCCAGCATTGCGTAGAAAGCAGAAACGATGAAAAACAGGTCAAACCTGCATATCGAAAACCTGGGATCGGGGCTTGGCCAGAATTAATCAAGGCCGTGTAAGCGTTAAGGACGATATGCGCGAATGTTTCATCAAGGCCAGAAGCAGTAGCTTCATCAACAGGCCGAATATACGAAAGCAAACCTGTTACTTTCATTGTCACTGCGTTCTTGCAATACGGGGGAAGACCATATAGGTCCCCCTATTAAGAAGCGTTTTTACAACAAAAACCTTCACATGACCGAACGCCGTTTTCCATTCAGGTTACAAAGTGCCTCATCAGCACGATAAACCTCGGCACGGAAGGCTATTCACTTCACATTTAGCATTCTCAAGTACTTACTTTTTCTATTCACGCAGGAAACACAGTGGTATTGTTTTAAGCTAATATCGATGATGTGATACGTACCACCAAACATTGGATGGTAACTTGTTGCTTTCATGAGCCATTTTCCGTACAGCTGAAAGCGCAATCGACGCAGGGACTTAAAATGACCGGAGTATCTAGCGATCAATACGCTGCTGGTGAACAGGGCTTAGGGTATATCTATCAGCCTCGTTTTGCGCTACTTAAGCTTCTTCAGTGGCCAGAAGATACATCTGTTTTGATCGAAAAAGATGATGACCTAGACTTCGTTAGTTTTGATGGTGTCAAAACACTGGCATCGCTCAAACACAAAGGGGATGGGGATACTCTAACCGACCTGTCTACCGATTTTTGGAAGTCAGTCCGCATCTGGCTTGACCGCTATAATCGTGATGGTAAAACCGAAGCAAATCTTCGTTTCTTTTTGTTTACGACCGGATCTATCTCAAACTCCTCGTTCCTGCAACACTTCTTAGTCGAACCGCCAACAAAAGACGATAATTCAGTATCAATAACTCAACTCACCAACACAGCTCTGGCTAGAAGCAAGTCAAAACTGATCACGGCAATAGCCGATGAGTTCAATAAACTGACTGATGAGCAAAAAGATGACTTCTTATCACGGATAATCATATTTGATGGCGGGCCTCGCATTGAAGACCTCCCAACAATTATCAAAAATCAACACATGCGTATCATTAGACGCGATAACCGAGACGCTATTTTTGAACGACTTGAAGGGTGGTGGAATAACACGATAGTCGATCTGCTAACAGGGAAACGTAAAGAGGCGATTTTTGGTTATGAGATTTCCGACAAACTTGCAGCATTTTCTGAAGAGTACAAATCGGACAATCTGCCGATTACGTTCAGAGGAAAAATTCCCGTTGGAGAAATCGATGCGATGAATGATCCCAGGCTCTTTGTTGTGCAACTCGGTAATGACTCCAACTTATTGATAGTGTTTTATGTTCAGATAATGCCCGATGACTTTATCATGCAGCTCCACCGATTTTGAGAACGACAGCGACTTCCGTCCCAGCCGTGCCAGGTGCTGCCTCAGATTCAGGTTATGCCGCTCAATTCGCTGCGTATATCGCTTGCTGATTACGTGCAGCTTTCCCTTCAGGCGGGATTCATACAGCGGCCAGCCATCCGTCATCCATATCACCACGTCAAAGGGTGACAGCAGGCTCATAAGACGCCCCAGCGTCGCCATAGTGCGTTCACCGAATACGTGCGCAACAACCGTCTTCCGGAGCCTGTCATACGCGTAAAACAGCCAGCGCTGGCGCGATTTAGCCCCGACGTATCCCCACTGTTCGTCCATTTCCGCGCAGACGATGACGTCACTGCCCGGCTGTATGCGCGAGGTTACCGACTGCGGCCTGAGTTTTTAAGTGACGTAAAATCGTGTTGAGGCCAACGCCCATAATGCGGGCGGTTGC
>OLKA01000085.1_pt1 | contig 24216 bp, 19 predicted proteins | sample 1601591 | NCBI WGS metagenome assembly OLKA01 (sample SAMN04436910, study PRJEB24849) | human gut metagenome | biome: human gut; feature: NICU; material: stool | host: Homo sapiens | place: USA: Saint Louis, MO | collected 2012-05-24
CATCTCGACCGTCCGGGACGCGAGTGGCTGTATCAGCAGCTTAAACAATGGCGCGGCGGGGCGCTAATTGCCAGCCATGACCGGGAGTTATTAGCGGTCATGCCGCGTATCCTTGAGCTGACGCCTGCGACTTTGCGTCGCTACGGCGGCAACTATGCGGATTATCAGCAGCAGCGTGAGCTGGAACAGCAGGCGGCTCGCTCCGCGTTGGATCATGCCGTCGCTGAACGGCGCCGTACCCGCGCGCGGATGCACAAAGAGCACGATGCCTGCCAGCGGCGTTCCGCGCAAACGTTACGCACCGTCGATACGCTAAATATCGCGTCATTCGAGCGGGTTGCCTGGAAAGGCGCAGCAAAAGAACGTCCCGGCAGCCTGCAGCGCCAGCATCGACAGCAAAATGGCGCCCTTAACAACGCGGTAGTACAGGCGCGGGAGAGAGTGGAAGAGGAGAGCCCGGTGATGTTTACGTTACCTGGCAACCGGATAGCCCCGGGAAAACAGGTGCTGGAACTGGATGCGGTGCGGTTGGCGCATACGATGTTGGCACCGCTGAGCTGGCGGATGGATGGGCCAATGCGGGTGGCGCTGCGTGGTCCCAACGGCTGCGGTAAAACCACGTTGCTGAAAACGCTGCTGGGTCTGGAGCTGCCGATCGCTGGACGCTGCCGCTTATCGGTTAACGCGGCGTATCTGGACCAGCATCTGACCCAGCTGGACCTGTCATTATCGGTTATGAAGCACCTGAACCTCGGCGATACGCCCTTAAAAGAAGGCGCGTTGCGTAGCCAGCTGGCGCAGCTACAGCTGGGGGCGGATAAAGTCGATCTGCCGCTATCGGCACTGAGCGGAGGCGAGAGACTGAAGGCGGCGCTGGCCTGCGTACTCTGGCGGCGTGATGCCACGCAGCTTCTGCTGCTGGACGAGCCCACGAATCATCTCGATTTGGCATCCACTCAGGCGATTGAAAAAGCGCTGGCCCGGTTTCCCGGTGCGATGCTGGTGGTCTCGCATGATGAAGCTTTCTTGCAGGCGCTGAAGCTGACCCACAGTCTGACATGGCGGGAAGATGGCTGGTGCTTTGAGAGGCTATAAAAGAAAAACCGCCATTTACGATGGCGGTGAACTACGCTGCAAATAAAAAAAATCCCCGCCGTATGGCAGGGACTTAGAATTTTGAGCTTTTTAAGCTTACAGGCTGGTTACGTTGCCAGCTGCCGGGCCTTTAGCGCCGCTTTCGATGGTGAAGGAAACTTTCTGACCTTCGTCCAGAGATTTATAGCCATCGTTCTGGATAGCAGAGAAGTGTACGAACACGTCTTTAGAACCATCGTCAGGAGTGATGAAGCCAAAGCCTTTGTCAGCGTTGAACCATTTTACGATACCAGTCATTTTACCGGACATAGTGAATTACCTTTAAAAAAATAAATGAGCCTTGCGGCGTTACGGTCTGGACTACAGATTTAAAGCGATAAAGGGAAAGTTCACTACCGGGGTATCAACGGATAACCTTTGAAGGACTGCTCTATTCGAATGCTCTGTGGTCTTTACTTCAAACCTGCGAGCATTAACGCATTTTCACGTCGTGATAGCAAACTTTTTTTTCGTTGGCTTGAAAACGGTCCTTTAGCAGGACCGCTAGCCGAAACCTATAAACGCTAAAATTATGAATCAATAAGCTGTCTTGAAAGCTGCGGATTGGCCTGTATCAGGCGCATCAGCTTAAGCTCCGTGGGCGAAGGCCGTACGCGTCTTGACTCCCACTCTTGTACCATTGCTACGCTGACGCCCATGGCGTTGGCAAAATCATCTATTTTCAGCCCGGTACCTTTGCGTAGCTGGTCAAATTCAATGCATGCGGCGGGCTTACGCGTCAGGGAGGCCGCCTGAGCCTGATCTTTAAAAATAATTTGTTCAAGGTTGCTCAGCAGTTCAAATGCAGGATCTTTATATTCCATTGAGGACTCCTCTCTTTCATACGGCGGAGGGTGAATTATGTAGAGCCTCTTAAGAATAGTCGGAAAAAAAGCCCAGGAATGATTACCCTGATAATTATTTATCACCAGAGGTTCTTCAGGTCCGTTGCAGACGCTATAAGGTGCTGAAAAGTAATAGAGAGAGCAGTTAAGCAAATTATTGTAAACAGGTCAGAAGAAAAGCAGAAATGGCCAGCGCGCGCCCGCTGGCCGGTGTATTACGCCTTTTGCAGCTTCTCCACTTCGCCTGGCGCAGCCGCAGGTTGCCGCTGACCCAGCTTATATTTCACCAGCAGGGCGATGGCCGACAGAAATGCCGGGATAGCCAGCAGGGAGAAAATTGTTTCGAAAGAGAGCTGGGCCTGCATCAGGAATGCGCCGCTAAACGCCCCGAGAATGCCGCCAAAGCGGCCAATACCCAGCATCCAGGCCACGCCGGTTGCGCGTCCCTGAGTGGGATAGAAGCCGGCAGCCAGCGCCGGCATCGACGATTGCGCGCCGTTCATAATGCTGCCGGCGATAAATACCATAATCCCCATCAGCAGCAGGTTATGGGTTGAGAAACCGACCAGACAAACAAAGACCCCCGTCAGCAGCCAGCCTACCGCCACGACTTTGTTTGGATTGAGCTTATCCATCAGCGCGCCGAGAATGAGTACGCCAATGCCGCCACCCAGCGGGAACAGCGCGGTGATAATGGAGGCCTGGCTCATCGTCGCCCCGGTTTCGCGGATGAGCAGCGGCAGCCAGCTGGTCAGTAAATAGAAAATCAGCAGGCCCATAAAGTAGGTCAGGCAAAGCATCACGGTGCCGACGGCGTAGCGCGGAGAAAAAATCACGCCGATGGACGATTTCTCTTTTACCTGGCCCGCTTCGCGAAGCTCAAATTCCGCCTGCTCAGGAACAGGTGCAATGCGGCGCAGGATCGCGGCGATACGCTGCGCAGGCTGGCGTTTGACCACCATATAGCGCGCGGATTCCGGTAGAAAAAAGATCAAAACGACCGCCAGCAGCAGCGGCATTACGCCACCGAGCACCAGCACGCTTTGCCAGCCGTAATGGGGGATCATCCAGGCGGAGAGAAAACCGCCCAGCGAGGAGCCCATTGGAAAGCCAACGAACATCAGATTGACCATTAGCGCTCTGCGGCGCTCAGGGGCATATTCGCTCATCAGTGTCGCGGCGTTCGGCATGGCGGCACCCAGCCCAAGGCCGGTGAGAAAACGCAGCAGCGTTAGCTGATTAAGGCTGGTAGCAAAGGCGGTCAGCAGGCTGAAGCCGCCGAAAACCACAATGGACAAAATCAGAACTTTTTTGCGCCCAACGCGATCGGCGAGCGGTCCGGCGGTCAGCGCGCCGACGGCGAGCCCGACTAAGGCGGCGCTCATCACCGGGCCTAACGCCGATTTTTCGACGCCCCATTCCTGCACCAGGTCAGAGGCGATAAAGCCGATTATCGCGGTATCGAATCCGTCCATCGCGACGGTGATAAAACATAAGGCCAGAATCATCCACTGGTATTTCGTGAAGGGATGTTCATTGATAAAAGCCTGAATATCGATGGTTGTTTTCTTCATGCGGCATTCCTGGCAGGCAGAGCGGGGGACAGAGATATACCCGTCATACTTCAAGTTGCCTGTGCGTTGGCTTCGCTCGTTCACCCCAGTTACTTACACCAGTAAGCGCCTGGGACTCTCTCACTTGCCGCGTTACGCGGCTTAAGGCCTCGCCCCTTACGGTGCCAGCGCAAGCGCTGTTCAAAACGGTTAACCGCTTTGTCCCGCAACTCGAATTACTTGGGGTATCGATTATTGTTATCTCCCTCGCGGTCGTTGATGTTGTTTGTGCGATTATCGAACAAAGAGCCGTTAATCGCTCATTTAATAAAATCATCGAACGGCGGTTCAGGCAATGCAGGCGAAAAGGGAAGCGTGCGATTATCGTCCACTTTGCGACGTGGGCAGAAGAGAGAATAGATTAATAATATTAAAATCAAATAGTTAAGCGTTTCGCTCGAATGCCGGATGATAGCGGTAATTGTGATGAACTTAACAGCCGACGCGACTGGCCGCTAAAACGCTAAAAAGCCGGCTTTCAGGGAGGAAGATTGTGAGGAAAAGGTATCCTGCAAGGCCGACCTGGACTATCCTTGTCAGCGTCTGGCACGTGTGTGTCTGTTTGCGCTTTTTTTGGCTGAAAGGAGTAAAAAAATGGCGACAGGAAAGTCCTGCTCTCGCTGGTTTGCGGCTATTGCGGCCCTGTTAATGGTGGTTAGCCTGAGTGGGTGTTTTGATAAAGAAGGCGATCAGCGCAAAGCGTTCATCGATTTCCTGCAAAATACGGCAATGCGTAGCGGCGAACGTCTGCCGACGCTGACCGCCGATCAGAAAAAACAGTTTGGGCCTTTCGTTTCCGATTATGCGGTGATTTATGGCTATTCACAGCAGGTAAGCCAGGCGATGGATGCGGGTTTGCGTCCGGTGGTGGATAGCGTAAACGCGATCCGCGTACCGCAGGATTATGTCACCCAGCGCGAGCCGCTGCGTCAGGCAAACGGCGCCCTCGGCGTACTGAGCCAGCAGCTGGAGAATGCAAAAATGCAGGCGGATGCCGCTCACGGCGCGCTGAAGCAGGGGGACGATCTCAAGCCGGTCTTCGACCAGGTGTATAATAAAGTCGTGACCGCGCCGGCGAATGCGCTACAGCCGCTTATTCCGGCCGCTCAGGTCTTTACCCAGCAGCTGGTGCAGGTAGGCGATTTTATTGCTCAGCAAGAATCCCAGGTTAGCTTTGCGGCGAACGGTATTCAGTTCCCGACTTCGCAGCAGGCCAGCCAGTACAATACGCTGATTGGCCCGCTGGCCGCTCAGCACCAGGCCTTCAACCAGGCGTGGACGGCAGCTGTTAACGCGACCCGTTAACGGCTCTGATAGCCCGGGCAAGGCTTCACCTTCGCCCGGGTTTTCTTTTTCCCCTTCTCACTTCACCTGCGGATTCACGCAGTTCTTTTCCACTTTACCGTTCAGAGCATCAATCAGGTTATCCACCGCGCAGGCCGCCATGTTATAGCGGGTTTCATGCGTTGCGGAGCCAATATGCGGCACGGCAACAACGTTCGGCATAGTCAGCAGCGGGGAGTCTTTTTCCAGCGGTTCTTGTTCGAAAACGTCCAGTCCGGCGGCGTGAATAACCCCTTCCTGCAGAGCGGCAATCAGCGCCTTTTCGTCCACTACCGGGCCGCGCCCGGCGTTAATAAAGATGGCGCTGGACTTCATTTTGGCGAACTGTTCTTTGCCGAACAGATGATAAGTCTCGTCGGTCAGCGGTAGGATCAGGCAGACAAAATCCGCTTCCTGCAGCAGGGTATCGAGATTGCAATAGCGGGCGTTAAAGCGCTCTTCCGCCTGCGGGTGCTGGCGGCGGGCATTGTAGAGAATCGGCATACCGAAGCCCGCGTGGGCGCGCTGGGCGAGCGCCATCCCGATACGTCCCATACCCACGATGCCGAGGGTTTTATGATGCACATCGTTGCCAAACCAGTCCGGACCGATGCTTTTGGTCCACTCCCCGGCCTTCACGCGGTTGGCCACCTCAACCACCCGACGCGCGGTGCTCAGTACCAGGGCCATTACGGTATCGGCGACGGTTTCGGTCAGCACGGTCGGGGTGTGCATCAGCAGCACCTTACGCGCATTCAGCGCCTCGACGTCGAAGTTATCGTAACCGACGGAAATGGTCGAGGTCGCACGAAGCTTGGGCATTTTCTCCAGTAACGCGGTATCGACTTTTTCGCTGGAACCCAGCAGGCCAACCGCTTCAGCGAACGCGTCGGCGTGCTGCGAAACGGTCTCCGGACGCAGGTTTTTCACCTGAGTGACGGTAAAGTGTTGTTCCAGACGCTGTTGCAGGTCGTCGGGAAGCGTTTTGTAGAGAATAACTGACGGCTTCATGCGGTTCTCCGTTGCGTTAAGGTTTCAGGCGTGACGTGCGCCAAGCGGAAGTTTTTGATTATTAGCAGGCTTAACAATCAAAGTAAGCCATACCGAGACGAAAAGCGCCACTCCCATGAAAATGTACGAGGCTGCGGGGCTGCCGGTGGTGCCGTTCAGGTAACCGACAAACCATGAACCGAAGAACGAACCCAGCGCGCCCATGCTGTTAATCAGCGCCATGGCGCCGCCGGCGACGTTGCGCGGCAGCATCTCAGGAATGATGGCGAAGAACGGCCCGTAGGGGGCGTACATCGCCGCGCCGGCAATCACCAGCAGGGTGTACGAGATCCAGAAATGGTTGGCGCCAACGGCCCAGGAACCAATAAAGGCGAAGGCGGCAATCAGCAGCAGCGGCCAGACAAACAGCTTGCGGTTCTGCATTTTATCAGAGGCCCAGGAGACTACGATCATCGCGATGGTCGCCGCCAGATAGGGAACCGAGGAGAGCCAGCCGACTTCGACCATGCCCATATTCTCGCCGCCGCTGCGGATAATGGACGGCAGCCACAGAACGAAACCGTAAACCCCGATGCTCCAGGCGAAATACTGCATGCACAGCAGGATAACATTGCGCGAGCGGAAGGCTTCGCCGTAGTTGCGCACCGGTTTGATACCCTGCTGTTCACGCTCCAGCTGCTCCTGTAACGCGGCTTTTTCACTTTCCGCCAGCCAGTTGACCTGCGACGGTTTATCTTTTACCAGCACCCACCAGCAGAAGGCCCAAATTACCGCCGGAACCCCTTCAATAATAAACATTTCCCGCCAGCCGAAAGCCTGGATGAGATAGCCGGATACGACCGACATCCACAGCACCGTCACCGGGTTACCGAGGATCAGGAAGGTATTGGCGCGGGAGCGTTCAGATTTCGTAAACCAGTTGCTGATGTAAATCAGCATCGCCGGCATGACCGCAGCCTCGACAACGCCAAGGATAAAGCGAATCGCCGCCAGCGCGGGGATATTGTGCACCATCCCGGTCAGCGAGGCGCAGGCACCCCACAGGATCAGACAGATAAAAATCAGTTTACGTACGCTGCGGCGTTCGGCGTAAATCGCGCCGGGGATCTGAAAGAAGAAGTAGCCGAGGAAGAACAGCGCTCCCAGCAGGGAGGAGATACCTTTGGTGATCCCCAGGTCTTCGGTAATACCGGCCGCCGAAGCGAAGCTGAAGTTAGCGCGGTCGAGGTATGCCAGGCTATACGTGATAAACACGATAGGCATGATGTACCACCAGCGTTTTGTTGCATTCGTTGAACTATTCATAGGTTTGCCTCTGTAATTGAGGTGACGCTCATCATAGAAAAGATCCGTTACGCCGCGCTGCATGTAGGGTACAGAACGGCCTGACGTTGTGCTGAATCTGTTTACTCGTCCAGCGCCTCGCGCGTGGGTAAGCCTTCGCTATCGCCCTGAACCTGTATGGCCAGGGAGCCAATTTTATTTCCACGTTTTACCGCCTGCTGCAGCGGTTTTCCTTCCAACAGGGCGCTGATGACTCCGACGGCAAAACCATCGCCCGCGCCGACGGTATCGACGACGTTATCCACTTTTATTGCCGCGACGGCCCCCTGTTCGCCGTCGGCGGTTTTATACCAGGCGCCATCGGTTCCGGTTTTAATGATGACCGCGCGAACACCGTGGCGGAGATAAAAGTCCGCAATAGCTTCCGGCGTTTGCTGGCCGGTCAGAATCATGCCTTCTTTTAAACCCGGCAGAACCCAGTCGGCCTGGAATGCGAGCTGGTTAAGCTTCTCCACCATTTCGGCTTCGCTTTTCCACAGCACCGGCCGCAGATTGGGGTCGAACGAAATGGTTTTTCCCTGCGCCTTCATGGTGCGTGCCGCGCGGTCCAGCAGGGCGTATGAACTTTCCGACAGCGCGGCGGCCACGCCGCTTAAGTGCAGGTGGCGGGCGCTGGCGAAGTACGATTCGTTAAAGTCGTCCGGCGAAAGATGGCTGGCGGCGGATCCTTTACGGAAGTATTCCACGATGGGATCGGTTCCATTTTCAACTTTAGATTTCAGCTGAAAGCCGGTAGCGTAGCGGCTATCGGTGCTCACGCCGCAGGCGTCGATCCCCTCCTTCGCCAGCGTATTGAGGACGAAGCGGCCAAAGCTGTCCGCGCCAACGCGGCTTACCCAGCCGACGCTTAAGCCGAGGCGGGCCAGCCCGGTCGCGACGTTCAGCTCCGCGCCCGCCACGCGCTTCATAAAGTGTTCTACATCGGCCAGCTCGCCGGTTTCGGTGGCGACAAACATCGCCATAGCTTCGCCTATCGTGATGACATCTAATGGTTTTTGCATAACTTAATCCTCACGTAACAGCTTGACGTAGCGGCGGGTCACGGCCGTCAGGTCATGGCCAGTCAGCGGAAATTCGATCCCCCGCGGGGCATCGGCGGGCAGGTTGTTGAGCAGCGCCAGCCAGCGTGCGGAGGCCTCATCCGGCGGCACGGCGCGAAACTGCGAATGGTGCGGCTCAGCCGCCTTAACATGAATATAGCTAACGGCCGGGGCCAGGTGGCGAGCAGCCTCTTCCGGCGAGTCGCCGACCCATAGCCAGTTGCCCATATCAAAGGTGAGGGTGATCGGCAGCTGATTAACCCGGCAGGCGGCTTTGAAGCGCTGCATCGGCGCCAGCTGGCCGCAGTCGGTTTGGTCGTTTTCCACCACCAGCGCCATCCCGCTCTCCTGCAGAATTTCGCGCAGGGCTTCGAGGTCATCGTGGTGGATAAAGTGGCCCAGCGAGAGCTTCAGCCACAGCGCGTTGAGCGTTTGCGCTTCCAGCAAAAAGTCGCTAAGACGCGGGTTGAGCGAGCCGTCTGCGGCAAACAGGGCTTCCGGCGCGGAATAGCAGACCAGCAGGCCGCGACGCTCAATGTCGGCCGCTAATTCCGCCAGGCGGGACAGTTCATCAGGGGTGAACAGTTCGCGGCGGATCTCTACGCCATCGGCGCCGGAACCGGCGATAAACGGCAGGACGGCGGACTGCCCGCCCAGCGCTTTAACGTGGTCATTCCCGTACGCGGCGGTAACGACAATAATCTTTCTGGCCATCCCAATACTCCCGACGATTATCTGATGCGTTGCTTATTACGCTAGATGGTATCGGTTCCAAAGCAAAGGCCAGGATGTCTGATTTATGATCGCCATCACGAAGGATCGCTAGCGGGAGGTTGAGCCTCTGACGATCAGCTCTCCGGAAAATACCCTTTCGCAGACCGGGTCGGTGCTGCCTTCAATCCGGCGCACCACCTGCTCGACGGCGGCGAAGCCAATCTGCCAGGTCGGCTGTTTGAGCGTAGTAATCCCCACGCCCGCCAGCTCGGCCCACTCCAGTTCATCGAAGCCCAGCAGGCCGATATCGCTGCCCCAAATCAGGCCTACGCGTTTCAGGGATCGTGCCACCTGCAGCGTCAGCGCGCCGTTGGCGGAAATTACCGCCTTACGCATGCCGCGATGGTGGGAGTGGAAATGACGCAGGACGTTATCCAGCATCGCGCCATCGTTCAACGGCACTTCGGCGTTTTCCGCGACGATGCCGGTATGGCGCTGGAGCGTCTGGCGAAACGCGCTCAGGCGCTCGCGACGGGTATTGACTGAGCCAAGGGGCTCGCTGAGGAACAACAGCGCTTCGAAGCCTTTCTCCACCAGATGTTCGGTGGCGGTGGTGGCGGCCTGGGTATTATCGAGGCCGACGACATCGCAGGCGAATTCCGGAATCTTGCGGTCGATAAGCACCATCGGCAGCGCCGACTGCTGCAGGCGGTTAAGGCCATCCTCGCGCATCCCGACGGCGTTGACCACAATCCCCTCGACCTGGTAGCTGCGCAGCAGGTCGAGATAGTGCAGTTCCTGATCCAGCTCGTTGTTGGTATTACATACCAGTAGGGTGAATCCCTTTTCACGACAGGCCGCTTCAATACCGCTGAGCACGTTGACGGAGTAGGGATTGGTAATATCGGCGATGATCAGGCCGATCAGTCGGGTGCGGCCATGCTTCAGGCCGCGGGCCATCAGGCTGGGACGATAGTCGAGCTCGGCAATGGCTTTTTCAATGCGTCCCAGCAAATCGTCGGAAAGCAGGTGCTTCTCGCCGTTCAGATAGCGTGAAATGCTGGTTTTGCCGGTCTTTGCGGCTTTCGCCACATCGCTAATGGTTGCTCGCGCCGCTTTCGCCATGGTGGCTTCCTTTGCTGAAATCTGCACACACCTTAGCGCGAAAATCCGCTATATCAAGCATTTTGCCCGGCGATTCGCCGGGCAAAGGGGGAGGTTACTGCAGCGGGCTGAGGGTAATTTCCACGCGGCGGTTCTGCGCTTTCCCTTCCGCCGTGCTGTTGCTGGCGATGGGGTTCGCCGGACCCATGCCGGTCGTGCGGATGCGACTGGCCGCTACGCCCTGGGTGATAAGCGCGCTGGCGACGCTCTCCGCGCGCTGCTGAGAAAGACGCATATTCAGATCCTGGCTACCGGTACTGTCGGTATAGCCAACCACGTTAACCGCGGTTTTCTCATACTCTTTGAGCACCATTGCCACCCCGGTCAGGGTATTGGCGCCTGCCGGTTTGAGATTGGCGCTGCTGCTGTCGAAGGTCACATTGTTTGGCATATTCAGTACGATATTGTCACCGTTGCGCGTCACGCTTACGCCGGTTCCCTGCATTTTGTCGCGCAGCTTCGCTTCCTGCACGTCCATGTAGTAACCGATGCCGCCGCCCAGCGCTGCACCGGCCGCTGCGCCAATCAGCGCGCCTTTGCCGCGGTCATGTTTGGAAGAGGAGAGCACGCCGACGCCTGCGCCGACCAATGAACCAATGCCCGCGCCGATCCCGGATTTACCCGCTTCGCGTTCGCCAGTGTAGGGGTTGGTGGTACAGCCAGAAATGACCAGTGCGCCGCTAACGATAGCCGCAATCATGAGTACGCGTTTTTTCATCTTAATTCCTTAATCCTTTTTATTCTTTGCCACAGCGACCGTGACGGTTGATTATGACGCCCGAAGCCGGAGAAAATTCCGCAGAGAGCATCTCAATTTGTAAATAACATTGAACGGCTGAATAACTTGTCGTCACTACACCTGCTATCGCTGACCAGGAGTCCGTTTTGCCAACTTCATCTGCCACCAAAACTATTCTGACCGCCGCCCACTGGGGACCCATACTGGTCGAAACCGATGGTGAAAACGTCATCTCGTCGCGCGGAGCGCTTGATACGCCTTTCGCCAACTCCCTGCAAACTGCCGTGCGCGATCAGGTGCACAGCAAAACTCGGGTACGTTACCCGATGGTGCGTAAGGGCTTCCTCGCCTCGCCAGAAAGCCCACAAGGCGTGCGCGGGCAGGACGAGTTTGTGCGGGTGAGCTGGGAGCAGGCGCTGGATCTGATTCACGCTCAGCATCGACGCATTCGCGACAGCTATGGCCCGAGCGCCATCTTCGCGGGTTCCTACGGCTGGCGTTCTAACGGCGTGCTGCACAAAGCGGCGACGCTGCTCCAGCGCTATATGAGCCTGGCGGGCGGTTATACCGGGCATCTGGGCGATTATTCCACCGGCGCGGCGCAGGCGATCATGCCGTACGTGGTTGGCGGTAATGAGGTTTATCAGCAGCAGACCAGCTGGCCAATGGTGCTGGAACATAGCGATGTGGTGGTGCTGTGGAGCGCTAACCCATTAAATACGCTAAAAATTGCCTGGAACGCTTCCGATGAGCAGGGCATCCCGTGGTTCGATCGTCTGCGTCAGAGCGGGAAGCGGGTGATCTGCATCGATCCAATGCGATCGGAAACGGCGGAATTCTTTGGCGACGCGGCGGAGTGGATCGCCCCGCATATGGGCACCGACGTGGCGCTGATGCTCGGTATCGCCCATACGCTGGTGGAAAACGGCTGGCAGGATGACGCGTTTTTGGCCCGCTGCACCAGCGGCTATGACGTTTTCGCCCGCTATCTGACCGGGGAGAGCGACGGAACGGCCAAAACGGCGGAATGGGCGGCGGCGATCTGCGGCATTAGTGCGGCGAAAATTCGCGAACTGGCACAACTTTTCCACGAAAATACTACCATGTTAATGTCCGGCTGGGGAATGCAGCGCCAGCAGTTTGGCGAACAAAAGCACTGGATGCTGGTGACCCTTGCCGCCATGCTCGGCCAGATTGGCACCGAGGGCGGAGGCTTTGGCCTCTCCTATCACTTTGCCAACGGCGGCAACCCTACGCGCCGCGCGGCGGTGCTGGCCTCAATGCAGGGCAGCGTGGCGGGCGGTACCGATGCAGTGGAAAAAATCCCGGTCGCGCGCATCGTTGAAGCGCTGGAAAACCCCGGGGCGTCTTATCAACATAACGGTATGGAACGCCGCTTCCCGGATATCCGCTTTATCTGGTGGGCGGGCGGCGCCAACTTTACCCATCATCAGGATACCAATCGCCTGATCCGCGCCTGGCAAAAGCCGGAGCTGGTGGTGATTTCCGAATGCTTCTGGACCGCGGCGGCGCGCCATGCCGATATCGTCCTGCCTGCGACAACCTCATTTGAACGCAACGATATGACGATGACCGGCGATTACAGTAACCAGCATCTGGTGCCGATGAAGCGGGTGGTCGCGCCGCGCGATGAAGCGCGCGATGATTTCGAGGTCTTCGCCGATCTCAGCGAGCGCTGGGAAGCGGGCGGCCGGGAGCGCTTCACTGAGGGTAAAAACGATCTGCAGTGGCTGGAGACGTTTTACCAGATTGCCGCCCAGCGCGGGGCGGCGCAGCAGGTTTCCCTGCCGCCGTTCGCCCAGTTCTGGCAGGACAATCAGTTGATTGAAATGCCGGAAAATCCTGAAAACGCGCGTTTCGCCCGCTTTGCCGCCTTCAGGGCCGATCCGCTGGCGAATCCGCTGAAAACCGCCAGCGGAAAAATTGAAATTCACTCGCCGACCATCGCCGGGTTTGCTTATGCGGATTGCCCGCCGCATCCTATGTGGCTGGAGCCGGACGAGTGGCACGGCAATGCGCAGGCAGGCCAGCTTCAGGTGCTTTCCGCGCATCCGGCGCATCGCCTTCATAGCCAGCTCAACCAGACGTCGCTGCGTGAACGGTACGCGGTGGCGGGCCGTGAACCGTTAACCCTTCATCCGCAGGATGCGCAGGCGCGCAATATTGCCGATGGCGATCTGGTGCGGGTATGGAATTCACGCGGTCAGGTGCTGGCCGGCGCAGTGGTAACCGAGGGTATCCGTCCGGGGGTTATCTGCCTGCATGAAGGGGCGTGGCCGGATCTCGACGCTCAGGCGGGTATCTGCAAAAACGGTGCGGTAAACGTGCTCACCAAAGATATTCCCACCTCGCGGCTGGGCAACGGCTGCGCCGGAAATACGGCGCTGGCCTGGCTGGAAAAATATACCGGACCCGAGCTTACGCTGACGGCATTTGATCCGCCGACCAATGCATAATCCAGGTTGGATGCTGGGTTTCATCCTGCCATGCGCAGTCTTCAATGCGGAAGCCTTGCGCATGGTAGAAATTTACCGCCTGAACGTTTTTCTGATATACCTCGAGGCTGAGCCAGCCGTAGTGTTTTTTGACTTCGCCGATTAGCGCGCTGCCGATACCCTGTCTGACGGCGTCCGGCGCAACGAACAGCGCGCCGATGAAGCGGGATTCCATTACGCTGATAAAGCCCTTCAGCATGCCATCCTGTTCCCATACCCAGGTTTGGGCGGCGGGCAGATAAACGTCGCGCACTATCGCCAGGCTATCATGCCAGTAGCTTTCGGCGATAAACGGGTGCGCGTGGATCGTACTTTCCAGCCACAGCTCAAGCAGCGGGCCGGTTTCGCTAGCGTCCCAGTGGTGAATCATCCTGGCCTCCTGTGCGACAGAAACAGCCGGTGACGTGGTCATTGACCAGACCGCAGGCCTGCATAAAGGAGTAGCAGATAGTGGAGCCGACAAACTTAAAGCCGCGTTTTTTCAGCGCTTTCGATAGCGCGTCAGAAGCGGGGGTGGTTGTCGGGATCTCCACCAGCGTGGCGGCGGTCGTCACCTGCGGTTGATTGTCGACGAACGACCAGACGAAATCTGCGAAAGGTTCGCCATTTTCTTCCATTGCCAGGAAGGCGCGAGCGTTGCCGATGATGGCCTGGATTTTACCGCGGTGGCGAATAATACCGGCGTCGAGAAGCAGACGTTCAATATCTTCTTCACCCATAGCGGCGACGCGAACCGGGTCAAACTGGTGAAAAGCGTTGCGGTAGTTTTCACGCTTTTTCAGCACGGTGATCCACGATAGTCCGGCCTGCTGGCCCTCAAGGCAAATCATCTCAAACAGTTTACGGGGATTCTTTTCCGCAACGCCCCACTCGCTATCGTGATACTCAATGTATAAAGGATCCTGACTGACCCATCCGCAACGTTGCATCTGCCTCTCCCTTTTGTCATAAAAATCAGTCGTTCAACTTGACGGCTGAAAGATAAAGATAATAGTTAATACAGGGTTATTATTCCCACAGCAGGAATAGGGCACCCCATAAAAAAACACAGCAACTTTGCCGTTTCGGCTCTTTTTGGAGTCGCATTAATGATAATAAAGAAATGCAATGGCCTCCGGGGATTCCAGGTCCCGGCGTGCGTATCCGTCTGGGCGTCGTGTGTTGCCGGTGCGAATGCCTGGCAACAGGAATATATCGCTATCGATACAAAAAGTAATACAGCGGAACGCTATACATGGGACAGCGATCACCAACCGCGCTATGAAGATATTCTCGCGGAGCGGATAAATGCGGCCGACGATCCTTCAGGACTGGCATTTAATAAGGCAGTCTCCCCGGCAGATAGCGCCCGCGGGATGAGCGTCGGCTGGAATTTCTCTCTGCTCGAGGGCATGACGTCCGGTCCGGTAGCCAGTTTACATACCGATTTGACTTCGCCGTTGCTTAGCCGAAATGCCGCCGGAGCCGGCTATGTGAATACGCTGGGCTGGCGGGTCGATTACCAGAAATTATGGGGCGTACATCCGTGGGCGCAGGTGAGCTATAACCAGGGATTAACGACGGATTCTGGCGGGCCGAATCGCGCGCAGGATGGCGCCTGGCGGGACGTGACCTTTGGCGCGGATATGTCGCTTAACCCCCATATAGCCGCCTGGGCGGCGCTATCGCAGGCGGATAATGTGCCCTCCGGGGAAAACTATCTCTATTTAATGGGCGTGAGCGCCAATTTTTAATTTATTTGTATCATGTTTTATTTAATTTATTAACGTATCAGTTACAGCAGTGACGCATCTTGCAGCGATAGTGGACACTAACTTTGCAGTAAATATTTAAGGCGTGAATGTTTTGCAATGTCATTCATTCCGTCTTTTATGCATTTCATTCCGCAGTAGCGGCAGCTCATGCCTTTTTTCCCCAGGCTTACAGGGGACTTCGTTATGGTGGCGGCAGTTAATTATTCAGGACAACTGCTATGAACGCTGCAAACCGTCAATACACCCGCTGGCTCACGCTGCTCGGCACTATCATTACGCAATTTGCGCTGGGATCGGTTTATACATGGAGTTTGTTCAATAGTTCCCTTTCCGCCAAGCTGGACGAACCGGTAAGCCAGGTGGCGTTCTCATTTGGCCTGCTAAGCCTTGGTCTGGCGCTCTCCTCATCCGTGGCGGGTAAATTACAGGAACGTTTTGGCGTCAAACGCGTCACCATGGCGTCAGGCGTTCTGCTGGGCCTCGGTTTCTTCCTTACCGCTCATTCAAACAGCCTGATGATGCTGTGGCTGAGCGCGGGCCTGCTGGTGGGGCTGGCGGATGGCGCCGGCTATCTGCTCACGCTGTCAAACTGCGTCAAATGGTTCCCGGAACGTAAGGGGCTGATCTCCGCCTTTTCCATCGGTTCTTATGGGCTTGGCAGCCTGGGCTTTAAATTTATTGATTCCCATCTGCTGGCGACGGTCGGCCTTGAGAAAACCTTTATTATCTGGGGCGCTATCGTGCTGGTGATGATTGTGTTCGGCGCGACGCTGATGAAAGACGCACCGAACCATACCGCTACCGCCAACAACGGCGTCGTCGAAAACGACTTCACCCTTGCCGAATCGATGCGTAAACCACAGTACTGGATGCTGGCGGTAATGTTCCTGACCGCCTGCATGAGCGGCCTGTACGTGATTGGCGTGGCGAAAGATATTGCCCAGGGGATGGTGCACCTTGATGTGGCGACGGCAGCTAACGCGGTCACGGTGATCTCTATCGCTAACCTTAGCGGTCGCCTGGTGCTGGGGATCCTGTCTGATAAAATGTCCCGTATTCGAGTGATTACCATCGGGCAGGTTGTTTCGCTTATCGGTATGGCGGCGCTGCTGTTCGCTCCGCTGAACGCCACCACTTTCTTCGCCGCCATTGCCTGCGTGGCCTTTAACTTCGGCGGTACGATTACCGTCTTCCCGTCGCTGGTCAGCGAATTCTTTGGCCTCAATAACCTGGCGAAAAACTACGGCGTGATTTATCTCGGCTTTGGTATCGGCAGCATTTGCGGTTCCCTGATTGCGTCCCTGTTCGGCGGTTTCTACGTGACCTTCTGCGTCATCTTTGCGCTGCTGATTCTCTCTCTGGCGCTATCGACCACCATCCGCCAGCCGAAAAGTGAGATTTATCACGAAGCGCATGCCTGAAGCCGGGCGTTATCGTGGTCTCGATGATTAATCACCTAAGCTAATAGTGCCAATCCAACCAAATGTTTTGTAAATGTTTGGTTGGATCACATTCCCTCCTGATACTTTTCCCTTCCGCTGTGGTCTACTTAGCGCGCATTGTAGAGGTTTCTTATAACCAAGCTAAACGCACTTTATTAACCTGCTTACTTATATTGCTTAAGTCGGGCGGTTTTATCTCTTCGTTTTCCAGGTTTTTTGCATGAAATACATTAAAACGATGACGCAGCTGAAGCTCAGTATCTGGCTGGCGCTGTACATCGGCTGGTTTATGAACGCTGCCGTACTCTTCCGCCGCTTCGAAGGGTACGCTCAGGAATTTACCATCTGGAAAGGACTCTCAGGGGCAGTGGAACTGGTCGGGACTTTCCTGGTCACCTTCTTTCTGCTGCGTATTTTGTCGCTGTTCGGACGCCGGGTCTGGCGTATCCTCGCGACTATCGTCGTTCTATTCTCCGCTGCCGCCAGCTATTACATGACCTTCCTGAACGTGGTGATCGGCTACGGGATTATCGCCTCGGTGATGACCACCGACATCGACTTATCCAGAGAGGTGATCGGCTGGCACCTGATCCTCTGGCTGGTGCTGATGAGCGCGCTGCCGCTGCTGCTAATCTGGAGCAACCGCTGCCGCTTCACGCTGCTGCGGCAAATTCGTACCCCTGGCCAGCGGATGAAGAATATTACGATTGTATTGCTGGCGGGATTGATGGTCTGGGGGCCAATCCGTTTGCTGGAGGTCCGTCAGAAGAACTTCGAGCGGAGCTCAGAGGTCGATCTGCCAAGCTACGGCGGCGTAGTGGCTAACTCCTACCTGCCGTCAAACTGGCTTTCGGCGCTGGGGCTGTACGCGTGGGCGCAGGTTGATGAGTCATCGGATACTAAATCCCTGATTAATCCGGCGAAAAAATTTACCTACGTGGCGCCCGAAGGGCTCGACGATACCTACGTGGTGTTTATCATCGGCGAAACCACCCGCTGGGATCATATGGGGATTCTGGGCTATAGCCGTAATACCACGCCTAAGCTGGCGCAGGAGAAAAACCTGGTCGCTTTTCGCGGATACTCCTGCGATACCGCGACTAAGCTGTCCCTGCGCTGTATGTTCGTCCGTCAGGGCGGGGCGGATGATAATCCGCAGCGGACGCTGAAAGAGCAGAACGTTTTTGCCGTTCTGCATCAGCTTGGCTTTACCGGCGACCTGTATGCCATGCAGAGCGAGATGTGGTTCTACAGCAACACGATGGCGAACAATATCGCCTATCGCGAGCAGATTGGCGCGGAGCCGAGTAACCGCGGCAAGAGCGTTGACGATATGCTGCTGGTGGACGAAATGAAGCGCGGTCTGGCGAAGAATCCCAATGGTAAGCATCTGATTATTCTGCATACCAAAGGGTCGCACTTTAACTATACCCAGCGCTATCCGCGCAGTTTTGCGCAGTGGCAGCCGGAGTGCGTTGGCGTCGATAATAAGTGTTCGAAGGCTGAGCTGATTAACTCGTATGATAACAGCGTGACCTATGTCGATCACTTTATTGTCAGCGTGCTGGATCAGCTGCGGGATAAGAAAGCGATTGTTTTCTATGCCGCCGACCACGGCGAGTCCATTAATGAGCGCGAGCACCTGCACGGTACGCCTCGCAAGATGGCGCCGCCGGAGCAGTTCCGCGTGCCGATGATGGTATGGATGTCGGATAAGTATCTGGCGTCTCCCGATCATGCCGCCTCTTTTGCTCGTCTGAAGCAGCAGGCAGCCATGAAGGTGCCGCGCCGCCACGTAGAGCTGTATGACACCATTATGGGCTGTCTTGGCTATACTTCGCCGGATGGCGGGATTAACCAATATAACAACTGGTGCCACGTTCCTGACGCTGCGGCGAAAAAGCCGTAGCGGAGTGGCGAGTTTCTCGCCGCTTGAGCGACTTTTTCATAATAAGGCATTGACGGGTGTGTATCGCAGCAGTAAGATGCGCCCGCATTCGGTGATTGGCGCAGCCTGGTAGCGCACTTCGTTCGGGACGAAGGGGTCGGAGGTTCGAATCCTCTATCACCGACCAAATTCAAAAGCCTGCTCAACGAGCAGGCTTTTTTGCATCTGTAGCTCTTACTGATATGCAGCATCCCCTCCGGGAATTTCAGCCGCACTGTGCGCTCTGCTCCCGGGGGCGGCGCTTAACGCGCCTTGCCCGGGCTACAGGTTCAGCATTGTTTGCGGGCAGGTAGCCCGGACAGATGCGCAGCATCGCCTCCGGGAAAAGGCGCTGCCTGCTAAGAGTGTGAAAAAACGCATCCATCCTCATTTCCTGCCGCCAATTCCCTGTTTTGTGACATCTTCCATTGTATTTTTTTATATATACTCCGATCTTTTTTCGCGAAGCTTATGGATAACTTCAGCATTTTCCGCTGTGCGTTTTAACGTTCACGCTATTTATCGCTCACATATTGGTCACATCGCAAGAAATTTTTACCATTTCCTGGAATTGCTTATGACTGCCTGTTGAAAAATATAAAGGGCTTTATTCTGTCTATTGGCCGCTAGCATAAATTTCTCTGCTGGAAATAGCGCATTGCACTTTTTTTAATCTTTGCCTGCCGATTCTCACCCCGGATGTAAAACCAGGTTGGCTGTATTGACGTTTCCCCATTCTGTTGACAGATTGTAGGGCATGAGGGGCATTTCATGGAGAATCCGTACTGCAACTCAGTCGTTTTTGCGAAAGGAATCCCCATCTCTCTCAACGCTTTCGGGCACCACCGACCGGACCGGGTATATTCTAAATAGTTCGAGCTGCGGGAAGGCGGCAAGCTTGAGAATCCCCAGGAGCATAGATGGCTATGTGACTGGAGCGATCGAGCGCAGCCAACGCATCCGTAGTTCGAAATATGACGAATAAAAATAAATAAAGGTCTGGCGGATATATGCAAACAACATCACATTTGGAGCAGAATAATGAGTATTTCCTTGAAGAAATCAGGGATGCTGAAGCTTGGTCTGAGCCTGGTTGCCATGACCGTCGCAGCAAGCGTACAAGCGAAGACCCTGGTTTATTGTTCAGAAGGTTCGCCGGAAGGCTTTAACCCACAGCTCTTCACCTCTGGTACCACCTATGACGCCAGCTCAGTGCCAATTTATAACCGCCTGGTAGAATTCAAAACCGGCACCACGGAAGTTATTCCGGGCCTGGCGGAGAAATGGGAAGTTAGTGAAGACGGAAAAACCTATACTTTCCATCTGCGTAAAGACGTGAAGTGGCAGGATAACAAAGATTTTAAACCGACACGCACGCTGAACGCCGATGACGTCGTTTTCTCATTCGACAGACAAAAAAATACCAATAACCCGTACCACAAAGTGTCTGGCGGCAGCTATGAATACTTTGAAGGCATGGGATTACCAGACCTGATTAGCGAAGTGAAGAAAGTGGACGATAATACCGTCCAGTTCGTGCTGACCCGTCCGGAATCGCCGTTCCTTGCCGACCTCGCTATGGACTTCGCCTCTATTCTGTCAAAAGAGTATGCCGATAACATGCTGAAAGCCGGTACGCCGGAGAAAGTGGACCTCAACCCAATCGGTACCGGTCCGTTCCAGCTGCTGCAGTATCAAAAAGACTCCCGTATTCTCTATAAAGCCTTCCCAGGTTACTGGGGCACTAAGCCGAAAATCGATCGCCTGGTCTTCTCCATCACCCCTGATGCTTCCGTGCGCTACGCTAAGCTGCAGAAAAATGAATGCCAGATCATGCCGTACCCGAACCCGGCAGACATTGCGCGCATGAAGGAAGACAAAAATATCACCCTGCTGGAACAGCCGGGTCTGAACGTCGGCTACCTCTCTTTCAACACCGAGAAGAAGCCGCTGGATGATGTCAAAGTTCGTCAGGCGCTGACCTACGCGGTAAACAAAGAAGCGATTATCAAAGCGGTTTATCAGGGCGCCGGCCAGGCCGCGAAGAACCTGATCCCGCCGACCATGTGGGGCTATAACGACGACATTAAAGACTACACCTACGATCCAGAAAAAGCGAAAGCGCTGCTGAAAGAGGCAGGACTGGAAAAAGGCTTTACCATCGACCTGTGGGCGATGCCGGTACAGCGTCCGTATAACCCGAACGCGCGCCGTATGGCTGAGATGATTCAGGCCGACTGGGCTAAAGTTGGCGTCCAGGCCAAGATCGTGACCTTCGAGTGGGGTGAATACCTCAAGCGCGCGAAAGCGGGCGAGCACCAGACCGTAATGATGGGCTGGACCGGCGACAACGGGGATCCGGATAACTTCTTCGCGACCCTGTTTAGCTGCGCCGCGGCAAAAGACGGTTCTAACTACTCCCGCTGGTGCTACAAGCCGTTTGAAGACTTGATTCAACCGGCTCGCGCTACCGACGACCACAACAAGCGTATTGAGCTGTACAAACAGGCTCAGGTTGTGATGCATGACCAGGCGCCGGCGCTGATCGTCGCTCACTCCACCGTCTATGAGCCGGTGCGTAAAGAGGTCAAAGGCTACGTGGTCGATCCATTAGGTAAACACCACTTCGATAACGTCTCTATCGAATAATAACAGCGTGTTTCCCCTCTCCCCGCCTTGGGGAGAGGGAATTGACATTTGTGAGCAATACAGACGTCCTGTCACCAGGCGGGTCGTCACTAGAGAGAATCCGGGTTATGTTGCAGTTCATTCTCCGACGTTTGGGACTTGTCATCCCGACATTTATCGGTATTACCCTTCTCACTTTTGCCTTCGTTCATATGATTCCCGGCGACCCGGTGATGATTATGGCGGGCGAACGTGGTATTTCCCCTGAACGTCACGCGCAGCTGCTGGCCGAGATGGGCCTTGATAAACCGATGTGGCAGCAGTACGTCAACTATATTTGGGGCGTGATGCACGGTGATTTGGGCATCTCGCTGAAAAGCCGTATTCCGGTCTGGGAAGAGTTCGTACCGCGCTTTAAAGCCACGATGGAGCTGGGCGTCTGCGCGATGATTTTTGCCGTCATTGTCGGTATCCCGGTGGGCGTGCTGGCGGCGGTTAAGCGCGGCTCTATCTTCGACCACACCTCCGTTGGCCTCGCGCTGACCGGCTACTCTATGCCCATCTTCTGGTGGGGCATGATGCTAATCATGCTGGTGTCGGTGCAGCTCAATCTGACGCCGGTTTCCGGGCGTATCAGCGATACCGTCTTCCTTGACGATACCCTGCCGTTGACCGGATTTATGCTGATCGATACCGCGATTTGGGGCGAGCCGGGCGACTTTATTGATGCGGTAATGCATATGATCCTGCCCGCAGTGGTGCTGGGGACGATTCCCCTGGCGGTGATCGTGCGTATGACCCGTTCGTCGATGCTGGAAGTGCTGGGTGAGGATTATATCCGTACCGCGCGCGCGAAAGGCCTGACGCGGATGCGGGTAATCATCGTGCATGCTTTACGTAACGCGATGCTGCCGGTGGTCACGGTTATCGGCCTGCAGGTCGGTACGCTGCTGGCGGGGGCTATCCTGACCGAAACCATCTTCTCCTGGCCGGGCCTTGGCCGCTGGCTGATTGATGCGCTGCAGCGCCGCGACTATCCGGTGGTGCAGGGCGGGGTGCTGCTGGTGGCGACGATGATTATTCTCGTCAACCTGCTGGTCGACCTATTGTACGGCGTGGTGAACCCGCGTATCCGGCATAAGAAGTAAGGGGCCATCATGTCACAAGTTACTGAAAATAAAGTTGTCGCCGCGCCGGTGCCAATGACCCCGTTGCAGGAGTTCTGGCACTATTTTAAACGTAATAAAGGCGCCGTCGTGGGGCTGGCCTATGTCGCGGTGATGATCATCATCGCCGTCTTCGCCAACTTCCTCGCGCCTTACAATCCGGCGGATCAGTTCCGCGATGCGCTGCTGGCTCCGCCGTTCTGGCAGGAGGGCGGCAGCATGTCCCACCTGCTCGGCACCGATGACGTTGGCCGCGATATCCTGTCGCGCCTGATGTACGGCGCGCGCCTGTCGCTGCTGGTAGGCTGTCTGGTCGTTGTGCTATCGCTGATCCTCGGTGTGGTGCTCGGTCTTGTCGCGGGCTATTTTGGCGGCGTGATTGACTCGGTCATTATGCGCGTTGTCGACATTATGCTGGCCCTGCCAAGTCTGCTGCTGGCGCTGGTGCTGGTGGCCATCTTCGGCCCGTCGATCGTCAATGCCTCTATAGCGCTGACCTTTGTCGCCCTGCCGCACTACGTGCGTCTGACCCGCGCGGCGGTGCTGGTAGAGGTGAACCGCGATTACGTCACCGCTTCCCGCGTGGCGGGGGCCGGCGCGATGCGTCAGATGTTCATCAACATTCTTCCTAACTGCCTTGCGCCGCTGATTGTTCAGGCGTCTCTGGGCTTCTCTAACGCCATTCTCGATATGGCCGCTCTTGGCTTCCTTGGCATGGGTGCGCAGCCGCCGACACCGGAGTGGGGCACGATGCTCTCCGACGTGTTGCAGTTCGCGCAGAGCGCCTGGTGGGTCGTCACCTTTCCCGGTGTCGCTATCCTGCTGACGGTGCTGGCATTTAACCTGATGGGTGACGGTCTGCGTGACGCGCTCGATCCCAAACTGAAGCAGTAAGAGGTTCGAGATGGCGTTATTAAATGTAGATAAACTCTCGGTGCACTTCGGCGACGAAGGGACGCCGTTCCGCGCCGTAGATCGCGTGAGCTACAGCGTAAATCAGGGCGAAGTGGTTGGTATCGTCGGCGAGTCCGGTTCGGGTAAATCGGTTAGCTCTTTGGCGATTATGGGGCTGATTGACTATCCCGGCCGGGTGATGGCTGAAAAGCTGGAGTTTAACGGTCGCGACCTGAAGCGCATTTCCGAAAAAGAGCGCCGCCAGCTGGTGGGCGCGGAAGTGGCGATGATCTTCCAGGACCCGATGACCAGCCTGAATCCGTGCTATACCGTCGGCTACCAGATTATGGAAGCCATTAAGGTGCACCAGGGCGGCAACAAGAAAACCCGCGTGCAACGGGCTATTGACCTGCTGACGCTGGTCGGTATCCCCGACCCGGCTTCGCGTCTTGATGTCTATCCGCATCAGCTTTCCGGCGGTATGAGCCAGCGCGTGATGATTGCGATGGCCATCGCCTGTCGGCCAAAGCTGCTGATTGCCGATGAACCCACGACGGCGCTGGATGTGACTATCCAGGCGCAGATCATTGAGCTGCTGCTGGAGCTGCAGCAAAAAGAGAATATGGCGCTGATCCTGATCACCCACGATCTGGCGCTGGTGGCCGAAGCGGCGCACAAAATCATCGTCATGTACGCGGGGCAGGTGGTGGAAACCGGCGACGCGCAGGATATCTTCCGCGCGCCTCGCCACCCCTATACGCAGGCGCTGCTGCGCGCGCTGCCGGAGTTCGCTCAGGATAAAGCGCGCCTTGCCTCGCTGCCGGGCGTGGTGCCGGGTAAATACGACCGTCCGAACGGCTGTTTGCTCAATCCGCGCTGCCCCTATGCGACAGACAAATGCCGCAGTGAAGAACCTGAGCTGAACCTGCTTAACGGCGGTCGCCAGTCGAAATGTCATTACC
>OLKA01000109.1_pt1 | contig 22055 bp, 18 predicted proteins | sample 1601591 | NCBI WGS metagenome assembly OLKA01 (sample SAMN04436910, study PRJEB24849) | human gut metagenome | biome: human gut; feature: NICU; material: stool | host: Homo sapiens | place: USA: Saint Louis, MO | collected 2012-05-24
AGAACAACGACATCGTCCGCTCCTACGATACGGTGACCTACGACTACGAGTACACATAGGAGAAGGGCAACAGTTGGAGCATACCTACGCGCCCCGCCAGTGATTGGCCTATACGTTTTTCCATAAGGAAGTTCTGCGAGCCGGATAGTATGTATTGCCCCATCGTGCCACGCTCGTCCGCTTCGACCTGGATCTGCGAGAACAAGTCAGGGGCGTATTGCGCCTCATCGATGATGAGCTTGCTCCCGTGCGAGCGGATGAATCCCACAGGATCTTCCGTTGCGCTGGCGCGTGTCGCCGCATCTTCGAGATTGACGTATTCGTAATGGGGCAGCAGGGTCTTCACCAGCGCTGACTTGCCGCTTTGCCAGGGTCCCGTTACCGAGACGACCGGGAACCAGGAGAGCATGGGGGCGAGTTCTTTTGCAATCGTTCGTGGGATCATCGGACTCTCTCCTGTGGATTCATCAATAGGTATTGTGATAATTCATCAGTATGGTTGATGATAATTCATCAGTAGGGCTTGGTAGGTGGGTAATTGGTCTCACGCTCACGTGCGATGAGTAGCCTGATCGAATTGTCAACCGATCGATCACCATGTGACACGCCGTGATTGACGGCGATCGGATGTTCCCGTACATTGTGTATTCGTCGCACGGCTCGCCGCGCGGCCGCGAAAACCGAATACGCCCCCATCGTCTAGCGGTCTAGGACTACGCCCTCTCACGGCGCCAACACCGGTTCAAATCCGGTTGGGGGTACGACGAACAACTCTTCGGAGTTGCTACGCCAAGCCAAATTGGGGTGTGGTGTAATTGGCAACACAGCTGATTCTGGTTCAGCCATTCTTGGTTCGAGTCCAGGCACCCCAGCCAATAACCCTCGCGGATTAGCGAGGGTTTTTTTGTTTTTACACGTCCTGCTCATGAGATACGGCGAGAGGGTAATCCTGAATAGACAACTCTGGGGCAAAGACTGGGCTATAGTCCCAATCCGTGACTCAAAAACGGCAGAAATCCCGCGTCCGAACGTAAGGGGCGCGGGATTTCTGCCGTTTCGGGCCGTGCAGGACCGGCCGACATCGCGCGTTGCCGCGACTTGAGCGCTGTCCGATCCTGAAAACGTGAGGGAGACCGCCCTCGTCTTACTTCTTGACCGCGTTGACGGCGTCAACAGCCTTCTGCAGCGACGTGGTGTGCTCGTGGTACCACGTGACCTGCTGTTCGAGTTTCTTGGTCGCGGCCTGGTAGCCCTTGGTGTCGTCGGCCACGCAGCCTTCGTACGTCGGCAGTTCCACGGTCAGTTCCTTGGACAGCGCGTCGAGAGCGGAGGCGTCCGAGACGTCTGCCTTGGTCAGAGCGGCGGCTTCTGCAGCATCGCCATTGACCAAGTTGTTGTAGTCGTTGGTGGCGTTACGTACGTCTTCCGAGGCGGCGGCGCAGGCGGCCACTGCGCTATCGTACTGAGACGCGCTGTATGCGCGGGTGCCGAACACCGCGACCGCAGCGATAATCGCCACCGCCACGATGGCAATCACTATAGCGACCCACTTCGTCACTCGCTTGTTGTGCGGCTGTGCCGTCGCTTCTGCTTGGTTCTGGGATTCGGACTGGTTGCCGTTCGCCTGCTGTGCGTCAGTCATATTTACCTCTCCTTCTCACTGCCCCTGTTTGTATCTTGCGGAGGGCCTGTTTCAAACAACGGGTATCCAACATATCGAGGAGAGCCGAGATTGCCGGGCGTTTCCTACTGGTTGCGCTGTGGCGTGGCCGTTTTTGTCTCATATGGCGAAAGTATGCGCCAGAGGCTATTGCCGGCCGGTGACCCACGGCGCATCCGAATGGACGTGCGGAATCATCATCGCGATGACCGCCAGCAGACACCCGAGCATCACCATCAAGATGATGTTCTCGTGTCCGTGCGCCTGCAGAAGCGCGCCGGTCAGCGCGCCAGACGCCAGCGCCAGCATTACGACCGCACGCCGCCCGAGCTTCGACTGCTGGTGGCCGTGTGCCGAAGCGTCTGCGACGACGCCGGTCAGCGTCATCGTGAGCACGGTGGTGGGCAGGTCCGGCACCGACAGCTTGCGGGCGGTGGAGTTCTGGATGCCCATTGCCGGGGCGAGCAGGACGATCAGCAGGATGATGTGCAGGTCGATGTGCCGTGCGGTGGGGAAGTTCAGGCTCGGCTGTGAGGCCTGTGAGGCCTGGGTGGTCTGTGCAAGCCGTGCAATCGAGGAGACGCCGGACGCATCGTCTGCGGGGCCGGTGATGAGCTGGTTCAAAAGATAGACGCCGATTAGCGCGGCGAGTACGAACGACGCCTGCACGCAGGTAGAAACCAACAGATGCTTGGCCCGGTTCTCCTCGAATCGCCGGATGATGCGCCCGCCGATAAGCGCGCCGACCATGAAGGAGACGAGCGTCAGCGCCGACGTCCACCAGACGAAGCCTTGGGCATGGGCGATCGAAAACCCAAGAAACACGATGTTGCCGGTCACGTTGGCCACGAACACATGCCCCAGCGACAGGTAGCTCAGCGCGTCCACCAGCCCGGCGACGAACGTCAGCACCACCAAGGCGGGGGAGAGCAGACCGTATCTGTCTTCCTTGCGGGGAACCAACGTGCGTCCTGCTTCGGCAAGATGTGATGTCATGGTTGCGACGAGGCTCCTTTTCGGGATTGAAATTATGGCGAGAACATGCGTCGGTCGACGCCGCCACTCTACTCCCTACTCCCGTACGGTGACGGTGAACTATCGACGCTTTGGCCAATCAGATGCATCGGCATACCAGTGGTGCACTGGTGATTACGCATTTTTGAACTTCACTAACTGAATGGTCACTCAATCCGGTGATGCATTCAAGCGTCATTGCGGTCTCAGTAGTGGGACGCAACTGCGATATGGCATGATTTGTATCTGCGTCCCACTCTTATGCGGGGTTCTCGATTGCACTTAACCGCATTGAGCGGCGTATCAGGCGGCGTATCAGGCGGCGAGCTTGGCCTTGTAGTCTTCTCCCCAATTCCATAGAGCGTCGATGACGGTTTTGAGGCTATGGCCAGTGTCGGTCAGAGAGTATTCGACGCGCGGCGGCACTTCGGGGTAAACCTCGCGATGCACAAGTCCGTCGGCTTCCATCTGTCGCAGGTTCGAGGTGAGCACCTTCTGTGAGATGTGCCCGATTGAGCGACGTAGTTCGCTGAAGCGCTTGGTGCCGGTCAGCAGGTCGCGCACGATGAGAATTTTCCATTTGTCGGAAATCAGTGTGAGCGTCATCTCCACGGGACACGCCGGGAGCGTGTCGACATCGATCATAGCATCACCTCGTGTAATCGTTGGAATCATGCAATAGTTCCTTTTAGGTGACTATAGCACTTTAAAGTGCCTTCTTCCTAAGAAGTAAGTACTCCAATAACGTACTGTTTCAACGGCGGAAGCACCAGGCTCCGCCGTTGAAATCAATTAGGCACAGCGTGTAACAAGCGCAATGGATTACCACATAGGAGCCCATCATGACCCAGAACATCGCAGTTATCGCAGCCAACGGCAAGTCCGGCCAGCTCATTGTCAGGGAGGCCGTTGATCGCGGACTTGACGTGACTGCTGTTGTGCGCGGGGAGAACAAAACCGTCACCCAGCACGCCATCATCAAGGATCTGTTCGACCTGACCGCAGCAGATCTCGCCGGATTCGATGTGGTCGTCGACGCGTTCGGCGCATGGACGCCGGAAACCTTCCCCCAGCACTCCACGTCGTTGAAGCATCTCGCGGACGTCCTCTCCGGTGCTGACGCGCGACTGATCGTGGTTGGAGGTGCCGGTAGCCTGTACGTCAACCCGGAGCATACCGTGCAGCTGAGCCAAACCGATGGCTTCCCGGAGACGTTCCTCCCGCTCGCCACCGCGATGGGGCTTCGCATCATTGCCTGGGGCGGGGCTGCGCTCAAGCCGTTTGCTTCGACGCTGTCGTCGTAGTGCGGCTTTCGCTGAATGTTTCACTGAATACACTGAATTCAGTTATTAAACATTGAATTCAGTGTATCAAGAAGAATGCGTTGGGTTGTATCCCTTTATGGCACATGAATATGGCAAGGAAACGTTGTCGCTCGAGTTCAAAAGCGATTTGAAGCGTCTGCCAGATGACGATCTACTTGATGCCGTCGTGGCGTTGGCGAACTCGGATGGCGGTACGGTGTATCTGGGCGTCGAGGATGACGGCACGCCGACCGGCATCGACAAAGTGCATCAGGATGCGGTCGGTTTGTCGGCGATGATTGCCAACCGTACGGTTCCTCCGGTTTCCGCTCGTGCGCAGATCGTCGGGACGGAGAAGACGCCGGTGATGCAGATCGATGTGCCGAAATCCCGCAGCGTGGTCTCGACCAAGTCGGGCAAGGTGTTGCGACGCCGTATGAAGGTGGATGGTACGCCGGAGGGCGTGCCGATGTACCCGTACGAGATCGCCACGCGCCTGTCCGATTTGGGACGTTTGGACTTTTCCGCGCAGCCGGTGCCGGATGCGACCCGTGATGATTTCGATCCCCTTGAACGCGACCGTCTGCGCCGGATTATCGGCACCTACCAATCCAGTGACCGTAATTTGTTGGAACTGACCGATGAGGAGCTGGAGAAATCCCTGCAATTGACGGTGACCGTCGATGGCAAGACCATGCCGACGCTGACCGGTTTGCTGCTGCTGGGCAAGGGGGAGTCTCTGAAACGCTTCGTTCCGACTCATCGGGCGTCTTTCCAAGTCATGTCTGGTACGGATATCAAAGTCAACCAAGACTATGCCGGACCGTTGCTGAAGACCATCGAGCAAATCAACGACATGTTCTCTCCTTGGAATCCAAGCGCCGAGCTATCCGTCGGTCTGTTCTCAATGATGGTGCCGGAATTCGACCATCGGGCGTTCCGAGAGGCGCTGGTGAACGCCTTCGGCCATCGTGACTACACCCTGCTGGGACGTGTGCGCGTGCAGTTGGATGATGCGGGGCTTACCATCGCCAATCCCGGCGGGTTCGTGGAGGGCATCAACATCCATAATCTGCTTACCGCCGAACCGTATGGTCGCAATCCCTGCCTGATGGATGCTCTGAAACGAACCGGATTGGCCGAGCGTACGGGACGCGGCATCGACCGTATATTCGAGGGTGCTTTGAACTATGGTCGTCCTCTGCCTGATTATTCGAGGTCCAACAGGCGTGGAGTGTCGGTGCTGTTGCCTCGTAGTGTGCCCGACAAGGCGTTTGTGGAACTGCTGGCCGAGGAACGTGAACGCAGCGGCAAGTCCATGTCTCTCGATGGTCTGCTTATTTTGGACAAGCTCAAGAGTGAACGTCGTTGTGGCTTTGATGTGTTGTCGGGCTCCCTGGACATGAGTGACCAGCGTCTGCGCACCGTATTGGGGCAGCTGACGGAGGCGGGGCTTGTTGAAAGCGCTGGCGTTGGAGCTCGCCGCACGTATATGTTGGGTGCGAAAGTGTATCGGCGCAGCGGTAGGGCGATGGATTACGTTCGCCAATCAGACATCGATAGGGTACGGTATCCCGAACTGATCATCAAGTTAATGCATGAACAGAAATCAGTGAGCAAAAACGATGTGATGGAATTGCTGCATCTTGAGGGGAATCAGGCGTACTACCAGTTGCGAAAACTAGTCCTTGAAGGACGCGCTAAGAAGGTCGGCAGTGGACGCAACGTGCGGTATGCGGCAGTACGTTGAATGAGATACGCAGATCATTCTTGAACGGTTTTCTCTGAATCCCGAGATTTATCTCTGAATTCAGAGAAAGAATCTCGGAATTCAGAGAAAACCAGTGTGCGATGTGGCTATTCCGCTTCAGGAATTATGTACGACTTGAACGCGGCCTGCACCTGCGATGCCGTCAGCCGCTTTATCGGTACGCTTCCTATGTGGGGCTTGATGTGGTTCCCGTAGCTGTTCCCATAGCGCGTCCTTGTGCTGTCGGCGATGTTCCAGATAGTTCACGTCATGCTCCTTTGCGTGATGATTCACATGATTCGCGTCTTCATGGTAGCGTCTCCCGCCGGCGCATGAGTGACTGGTCACGCTGTCAGTGGAATCTCCCCGACGGATATCCCGCCTATGCGGGATATCCACGCCGGCGTACGGAGATTCGCATGTTCGGGCGTACGATGGACCCGGTTTTTTGCAGGATGCGGCCAACGCCTTGGATGGGCATGGGCCTGCAACCATCGTGAGCTGCCACGGGCGTTCGGCGATCGCCGGGCGGTGGATCGAGAAGGATCGGGCGATCGGGACCGCCCACCATCCGAAACCATCGTCGGCGTCGCTTCAGCGGGGCATGCCGACGGTTCGCGTTTTCCGGCAAAGGGTCGGCCGGCGCTTTCCTCATTGAAGTTCGACGGGTCATGGTCCCGCCGTGAGGGTTGGGCCGGTAATCGAGTGATGCCGAACGTCCCGACGGGACGGCGGCCGTGTCATCAAAGCGACCGCACGAACTCTCCGTCCGGAAGCGGACGGCGCTGATTTTGGAGGACCCATCGGCCGTAGCATTCCCGGGCCCGGAACATGCCATGGGGTTTGCGGACCCCGGGCGACGCCGCATGGCCTTCCCGTTCCCGCGCCACGGGCGGCGGCATGGTTCATGGCGTCGACGGTGGGTCCGTCCGCACGCGGAGCGCTTCCATGCCTCGCTGACGGATGGTGGCGATCCCCCCCCACGGAGAGGAGTATTGTTTCATTTGTAGATAACATTGTTACACGGTAGGAGAACATTGATATGCAATCTGAACGTTCGTTGATTCCCACCCCCATGCCGGTCCGGAGACACGCACGGTCCGGGAACAGGGGGCTGGTCCTCACCGCCCTGTGTCTGGCGGTACTGCTGGTCGTGATGGACAACACCATCGTCAACGTCGCGATTCCCACGATGAGCGATGCGTTGAACGCCTCGTCCACGGACCTGCAATGGGTGGTGGACGCCTACACGCTGTCCTTTGCGGCGCTGCTCCTGCCCGCCGGCAAACTCAGCGACCGATGGGGAAGAAGACGGATGCTGCTCGTCGGATTGGCGGGATTCGCCGTGGTCTCCGCAGCCACGGCCTTCTCTTGGGCCCTGTGGCAGCTGGTGACGCTGCGCGTGGTGTTGGGGGTCTGCGCCGCGCTGATCTATCCGGCGACGCTGTCGTCAATCATCGTCATCTTCGAAGGCTCCAGGTACCGTAGCCTGGCCGTTGGCCTGTGGGCGGCGACATCAGGGGTCGGCATCGCCCTGGGCCCTATCATCGGCGGCGTCCTGCTGGAGCACTATGCGTGGAATTCCATTTTCTGGGTGTGCTCCGTCATCGGCGTGGTGGCGCTGGCCTGCATCGCGGTGGCGGTGCCCGAGGTACGGGCGTACCGTTCCGAGAGGTTCGATTTCCCCGGCACCGTGTTATCGGTGGCCGGCGTGGGCCTGCTGGTGTGGGGGATCATCGAACGCCCGACTTACGGCTGGCTCTCCTGGCAGGTCATAGGCGGCATCTGCGCGGCCCTGATCATACTTGCGGTGTTCGCGGCGGTCGAGGGGCATACGCACGCCCCGCTCATCGATGTCGGCCTGTTCCGAAGGGCCACGTTCACGAGCAGCACCTGCGCGATCTGCGTCGCGTTCTTCTGCCTGTTCGGCTTCATCTTCATCACCACCCAATGGTTCCAGGCATTGCGTGGATACACCGCATTGCAGACGGCGGTCGCGACGCTGCCCTTCGCGGTGGTCATGGCGGCGGTCGCCCCGTTCGCCACGCAATTGGCGAAACGTTTCGGATACCGGTCGGTCGTCTCGACGGGACTGCTGTTCCTGTCGGCGAGCATGTTCGTGGTCACGCGTGTCGACGCCCATTGCAGCTACTGGTTCGTGGTCGTACCCACCATGGCCCTGATGGCGGCCGGCATCGCCCTGATCCAGGGGCCCGCCACGGACGCCCTGATGAGCACCGTTCCGGAAAGCTCGACCGGCGCCGCATCGGCTGTCAACGACACGATCCGTGAGATCGGCGGCACGCTGGGTGTCGCCGTCATGGGGTCCGCGATCTCCTCCGTCTACCCCGACGAGCTCTCGGACTCGTTGTCCGGACTGCAGATCCCGTCTTCCATCGCGAAAGCCGCGGAGGATTCGGTGATGGCCGCGAAATCGATCCTTCCGCACCTGCCGGCAGGCATCCGACAGACCGTGGAGCAGTCCGTCTCGACCAGTTTCATGAGCGCCACGCATGCGGCATGCTGGATCGCCTGCGCCCTCGCATTGGCGTTCGCGCTGCTCTGCTGGATCACACTTCCCAAACACGATTCAGGCAATCTCCCCCAATAGAAAGGAACATCCATCATGAAAGACGACGGACGGATCCCACGGATCAAGGACACGGATATGACGGACCGTCTCCTGACGGCCGGCGCGATAGCGGAGGACACACGCAACCCCATCGGTGACATCGCGGCATGCTTCCCCGGTCACGGCAGCCAGAGCGTCGGCATGTTCCACGGCTGCCTGTCCGGCTTCCCCGAAGCCCGGCAGGTCATCGCCCGGGCCGACGACCTGTACAAGGAACGGTACGGCGAACGCCTTTCCACGACGGTTGGTTCCGGCAGGGGCGACCGTCTGACCATGCCGACGGTCATGCAGCCCGCCATCGTAACGGCCTCTCTGGCGATGTTCGCCGTTCTCGAAGCCGCAGGAATACCCGTCTCGATGCTCATGGGGCACAGTCTGGGCGAATACAGCGCGCTGATCGCCTCGCGGGCGGTATCGTTCGAGGACGGGTTCGCGGCGGTCATGGACCGTGCGGAGACCATCGAATCCATCCCCTACGCCATGCGTGGCGCGATGGCGGTCGCATTGCCGCGCAGCCTCCATGACATGCATAGGGTCAGGGCCGTCGTGGCCGAACTGTCCTGCCGGGGACCGTTATCCATCGCAATCGTCAACTCCGACGAGCAGCTCGTCGTTTCTGGCTCCAGGGCCTTGGTCGCGGACGTGACGGAACGTTTGGCGGCAGAGTCGATCGAAAGCTTCGCGCTTCCCATCCCCGTGGGCTTCCACAGTCCGGTGCTCTCACCCGTCGTGACGGAATTCGAGCATAGGCTGGAACGGTGCCATTGGAACAGGCCCGACATCCCCGTCATCTCGACGATCACCCAGGGAACCCTGCAACCCGGTGACGTGGAGCATCTGCCGCAACTGCTCGCCGGACAGCTGGTCACGCCTTTCGATTTCCGCGACTGCATCGCGTCCTGCCGGTCCGCCGGCGCGAGGGTGTTCGTCGACATGGGACCCAAACACATCATCGGCACCCTAATCGAGCATCAGCTGCACGACGGCGGGGCGACGGTGCTCAAGCTCGACTGCGGGCCGGACGGCGGAGCCAGGACCGCCGAACGGATCCAGTCCCTGCAATGGCTCTGCGGCACGCAGGGGAACGGACGGAAGGCCGAGTCCGAACCAACGAAGCCCGCCGCCACGGCACCGCGGCCAACGGCGGATGACGTACGCACGGCGCTTCTGGACGCATTGTGCGAGGCTACCGGCTATCCCGCGGAGGTCATCGACCCGGACATGGACCTCGAGGCCGATCTCGGCATCGATTCGGTCAAGCAGATGCAGGCCCTGGGAACGGTGGCCGAACGGGTCGGCATACAGCCCGAATCCCTCGACCTGTCCCAGGCCCGGACCCTACGCCAGATCGTCGAATGCCTCGAACACGCCGAGCCGACCGCCCCACGACGGCAGGACGGCCGGCCGACCGACGAAGGTCCCCATGCCGCCGAAGACGCCTCCGGCGTGAAACGATTCGTCCCGCAGATCATCTACAAACCGCTTGCCGACGATCCCGGCCTGACCGACTGGTCCGATGCCGCCTGCCTGTTCATCCGATCCAGCGACCACGAGCTGGACGAGTCCATCCGGCAGACGCTCCAACCGCTTTTCCGCGAGGTGCATGCCACCACCGCGGACGAGATCATCGACTCGGGAACCCATCCCACCGTGGAGTCCGGAACGCCCGTCAGGATGATCCTGGACTGCCACTCATTCCATGACGGCATCCCGTCGTTCGGACAGCGGAGCGAAGCGTGGATGCGCATCGTCCGCGAACGATACGCGCGAACATTCCGATTGTCCCAAATCCTGTATCCGCTGATCGAACACGCGGAGGACGGCATGGCATGGCTGTCGGTCACCGGGACGGGAGGCGTCTCGGGAGCGGGAAGCAAAGGGAAGGGCGATCCGCTGGACGCGTTGGACACGGGATTCTACAAGAGCCTCGGCAAGGAACTGCGCAACCTGCAGGTCAAGACCATGGACGTGGATTCCCCCGACGACGTGCCCGGCGCCATCCTGGACGAAGTGCGCCACTACCGGCAGGACCAGGACTGCGAGATGGGATACCTGCATGGGCGACGTCACGTGGTTCGCGTGATTCCCATGCAGATGAGACAGGAGCACGCGATCCGCAGGCAGCTGCCGGAAGGAACCGTGGCCTTCTTCTCCGGAGGATCGCGCGGCATCGCGTTGGAATGCGCCAAAGCCCTTGCCGACGACCAGCCGCGGATCAACGTCGTGGTCACGGGACGATCCGATGTCGACGACCCCCGGGCGCAACGCTGGCTTCGCCTGAGCGACGAGGAATGGGCGCAGGCGAAGCCCGACTTCATCCGCGAAGTCAAGCGGAAGGATCCCTCGCTCGGGGCGATTGCGCTGTCGGAGGAATACGATCGGATCGGCCATATCCGCATCCTCGCACGGAACCTCAGGACCGCCGTATCCGCACGACGCAACCTGCACTACATTCCCTGCGACATAGCGGACGCGCAATCCACGGAGGACGCGGTCCATAAGGCCCGCAGGCAATGGGGGGACCTTTCGCTCGTGGTCCACGCCGCCGGACTGGAATCATTCGGCAGACTGCCCGGCAAGACCCTGGACCGTACCATGAGAAGCATCGCGGTCAAACTCGGCGGGTTCATCAACCTGTATCACGCCACCAAGGACGAACCGTCACTGACCGCCTTCGTCTCCTTCGGATCGGTCTCCGGACGTTTCGGCATGGACGGGCAGGTCGACTACACTGCCGCCGCCGCCGCGCTTTCCGCACTCTCCCACACGATCCCGATGAACATGCCCGCCGACCGGAGGATCCCGTTCGTGACGATGGAATGGTCGGCATGGGGGCAGGTCGGCATGGCCGTCCATCCGCAGGTGATCGCCGTGCAGGAGCAGGACCGCGGAATGGAATACATTCCCGTCAGGACCGGCACGGAATTCTTCCTCGACGAGCTCGCGCTCGGCACGGCGGACCCCGAGGTGCTGATCATGGGCTCATTGGGTTCCAACAGGCCGCAGGGACAATTGGATTCCCTGGACGACGGGCTGGAACTGATCTCACCCATCGAGGAAACCACGGGCACCGTCGTGGACAAGCCCCACTATCCGATGCTCGACAGCGTCGACAGGCAGGATGCGGACACCATCCTCGCCCATCGGATGCTCCGATACGACCGTGACCTGTACCTGCCCGACCACCGGGTGAAGGGCGTCACGACCTTCCCCGGGGTGCTTCACCTGGAAACGCAGATCGAAGCCGCCTCATGCCTGTCCAACGTGAAACGGTTCGGCGTCGAACTCGAGGAACTCGAACTGAACACGTTCCTCAAATGCCGCGACAACGACGAGGTCCCGATCACGGTCAACGCCCATCGCACGGACCGTACGGACGGCCAGGTCATCGCGACGGAACTGTACTCGACATTCAAAACGCCTGACGGCAGGACCCTCATCCCCCACCGCACCCATTCGACGGCCGTCATCAGACTGCTGGACAAAGCCCCCGAACCATGTCGGGCGGATTGGCGGCCGGAACGCCTGCTCGAACAGGGAACGCCCGTCGACATCGGCCGATATCATGCCGAAACCGAACATTTCATCAGTTTCGGACCGACCTTCCGGTACATGCGCAGGGCACGGCTGATCGGCGATGACTGCGCGGCGGGCGAATTCATGGTGCCATCCGTGCCGGGGCTTTTCAGCGACGTACGCAACCCGCAGTTCCTCTGCTGTCCGCTGCTGATCGATAACGTCGGCAGGATGGCGCTGATGCGTGAATTCCAGCTCAGGGGACGGCATGTGGTGCCGATCCGGATCCACGGGGCCCGCCAGTTCCGCTGCCCCGCGGCGGGGGAACTGTGTTACGGGAAGATGGATTTCCTCACCGAGGACGAGCAGGGCGTCGACGTTCATATCGAGATCATCGACGCCAACGGATACCTGCTCTGCCAGGCGGATGACGTGCGGCTCACCATCCTGGGTCCGGCGGAACAGGAACACGACATCATGGCATCCCCCGACGCCGTCGAACCCGCAAAGGAGCAATGAGGATGATGGATTTCGAACCAATCGCTATCATCGGACGCGGCTGCATCCTTCCCCCGCATTCGTGCTCTCCCGAAGAACTCTGGGACGCCATAGTCGAGGGCCGAAGCGGCATCCATCCCCCGATGCCCGAGCGTTGGGGCACACGCGTCGACTATGTCGACCCCGACCGCAACGCCGTCGACAGGACCTATTGCGGCATCGGAGGATTCGTCACCGATTACGATCAGGACGAGCGGGCGGCCTCCTCGGAACGGATGCGGTTGAACCGTACGCAGCGGATGATCGTCGACAGCGCATCCCAGGCGATCGGAGAAGCCGGCATCGACCGGTCCGAGCGGGCACGGTGCCGGCTGTTCGTGGGCAATATGCTGGCGGACGAGGCCTTCGGAGACCAATCATTGTCAGAAATCAGCGGTGATGTTCTCGACGAGTGCGTGAACGAGTTCGGCGCGGATGCGCGGGATGCCGCACGTCGAGCCATCGATGACGTCATCCTGTCACGCAACGACGCGTCGGAAACGGCGAACGCGCCGTCCGACCTGGCGCGAATCCCCGCGGAGGTGTTGGGCATGCCCGACGATCCCATCGTCATCGACGGGGCGTGCGCCTCGGGATTGCTCATCGTGGACCTCGCGGCCCGATACCTGCACACCCGTGCGAAACCGTTGGCCATGGCCGTCGGGGCGATGGCGAACATGTCCATCACGGGAAACGTGAGCTTCGCCAAGATCGGCGGCCTGAGCGACAAGCCCGCCAGGCCCCTCGACGCGAACGCGAACGGTCTGGTGCCCGCGGAAGGCGCGGCGGCGGTCCTGCTGTGCACGCTTTCATATGCGAGGCTGCACGGCTACCCCATCAGCGGGGTCATCATAGGCTCGTATACGACGAGCGACGGGCATGGCAAGGCGATCTACGCCCCAAATCCCGAAGGCCAGCGGTGTGCGATGCGCGGCGCCCTGGCACAGGCGGGAATCGATCCGGACGGCATCGACTACATCGAGACCCATGCGACGGGAACGCCGGCCGGAGACAATTCCGAGTTGACGGCGATCATCGGCATGCTGTCCGAACGCCGCAACGGGCCCGTATCCATCGGATCTATCAAGAACCTCATCGGCCATGGCTTCCCGACGGCCGGCACGTCGAACCTGCTGTCCGTATTGGAATCATTCAGGCATGAACGATACCTGCCGACCCACGGCGTGACGACGCCCCACCCGCTGATCGCGAAGCATCCGGAGCTCCTGCAACTGCACGATGCCCCCGACCCATGGCCCGAACCCGGGAACCGTCCGCGCAGGGCGCTGATTAACGCCTTCGGGTTCGGAGGCATCAACTCGTCGGTCATCGTCGAACAGTATGATGACGGCCGGCCGGACGGGCCGGCGCATGCGGACGCCGAACCCCGGGACGCCACGTACCTGGCGGTGCAATGCGTCGCCCAGGCGAACTGCGAGGTCCCGCGTACGCTGCTCGAGGATCCGATGACGGCCGACTGGCGGGTCTTCCATACTCCCCCGGTGCTGCTGCCGCACATGGACATCGCCCAACGTCTGGCGGTCCTGGCGGCGGGGAATCTGCAACCCATGATGGCGGAACCCGACCGGAAGGAAACCATCGGCGCCTTCCTCGGACAGCCATCGGGATTGGCGGTGGGAGCCCGTAGGGAACTGCGCATACGGCTTCCCGAGATCCTCGACGCCATCACGCACGCCGAGATTCCGGATGAACGGCGCCGTGAGCTGCGACGCTGGTTCGCCGACCGTGTCACGACGTCGATAGGTGCGACCGTCGAAGCCGCACTGCCCGGCTATATGGACAACATAGTCTCGGGGAGGATAGCCAACATGTTCGACTACCGGGGGCCCAACTGCGTCATCGACGGCGGCCGCTTCTCCTTCGCCCGGTCCATTGAGATGGCCTCCCTCGTACTGGCCGAGCACGAAGCGGATGGCATGATCGTCGGATCATCGTTCGCCAATCCGAGTCATCTCGTGGACCAGGAGGCGGCCAGGCTGGCGACCGCGACCCTGATCATGCTGCGTCCATTGGATTGGGCGGAAGCCCATCGGGAACAGGTCCGGGCCGTCATCAGAATCAGCCACGCCGACCGGCCGGGAACGGAGCCCCAGACTCTTCTGGATGCGGCCCGACTGGCCCAGGCCGTGACCGGGCACGCTTCCCGCATGCCCCGACTGCAGGCGGGAGGCATGCTGGTCGAGGTGATGGACCCTGACGCCATGCCATCCGAACGCATCGGACACCGACCGGATGGGCTTCGGGCGGATCCCGGAACGGATGCGGGCCACGGGCCGTCCGATGGCGTCACGGTACATGACACTTGGATCGGCGTACGGGGCGCCACCATTCCCGACTGCTTGGACACGCTGCTCGACGGGACGGAGCCCGTCCAACCGGACGGGCAGGCCACGCCCATCCGTATCATCATCACCTTCGACTCCCCTGCGGAGAAGGAGAATACGATGCGGGAGCTCCGCATTCTGAAGGACGCCCTGCGGCACCACCGGTAGCCGACGGGCATGCCTGACGTGCGTGCGGGACGATGCCACGGTGCCGCCGTCCCACACGCCGACGGCATCATATGCGCGATGCCCCGGCATGGCACGCGGCGGGAGGACGGCACGCCCGCGCCGGCCAGCGTTCCCCGACATGTCTTGGCTCGGTGGCAATCTCAATGCGGTGGGACCAGCCATCACACCCATCGAGGCGCGGTCCAAGAGCGTGGCTGGACCTTCGACCCCACCCATCATGGGATGGTGCAGGGACCTACGGGCCGGATGGCGTTTTTCATCCGTAACGGCGGGATGATGCGGAGAAGCATATGAGGACTATTCGGAAAACGACAAAAAGCCAGCGGACGCCCACCACCGAGATCAGGGGCCTCATACTCGACGCCTCGAAACGAATCATCGAAGAGGACGGCTATGACGCCTTCACCATCCGGCTTCTCTCAGAAAAGGCGGATGTGTCCCCCGCGAGCATCTACCGGCATATCGGCGACAAGCAGGCCGTCATCAACGCTCTCATCGACGACAGTTTCCAGACGTTACGGGAGAAGCTCCTGCGCGTCACCACCGAGGATCCCCTGCAAAGACTCTACGATGCGGGAGTCGTATACCGCGGGCACGCCAAGGCGTCGCCCGGCATCTACGCCCTGTTGTGGCGATGGCATGCGGGCGAGGCTTCGGAGGCATGCCTCGCCGCCATGACCGAGCTGGTGCGCTACGGGCAGGCCGCGGGAAAGATCCGGAGGGATGACCCGCACCTCATCGCATGGTCCATATGGTCCGCCGTGCACGGATTCGTCCAATTCGAGACACGACCCGAACATGATACGCCCGTCGACGATGACGATGCGGCCTATTCCTTTCTGCTCCGGCTGCTCATTCGAGGGGTCCGCGCCTCTCAGACGGTCTCCGAGGGAACGGCGACCATCGCGGATACCAGCCGATCGTAGAATCGCCATTGGCTGCGCAACGCCACATCCCGTCTCACAGCGGCGAACGTTCCATCCGTCTTCAGGCTCACGGATACCTTACGGAAGTCCCCCGTCCCGTCCAATGCGGACAACGCCTTCGAGGCGGCCTCCTTCGCGCAGAAGGCCGCCCTACGTTCCACCGAGGAGGCCATACGCAATGATGCGAGCTCTTCGGAAGAGAACACGAACCGCATGATCCCGTCGGACAATCCGTCCGAATCGTCCACGTCCACTCCCACGGCACGGATTCTTTCCGCCGACGCCACGGCGGCGACGCACAGCGACGGACAATGCGACAGCGATCCCACGATGCCGGATGGCCAGAGCGGTTCACCATCCGAACCTTTGAGTATGGGCCCGTCATGGCCGATACGTCGTAAGGCCTCGTGGGCCAAAAGACGCGTCTCCGTGAATTCCCTTCTTCGTTTGGCCTTGGCGTTCCCGACCAAGGCCCGCTCACCGTCGAACAATCGCACGCGGCGCGTCCCCTCCCCCGAGATCAGCACCTCGCAGCCGGAGGCGAGCAGCGGCCCGAACAGGCGAGCCCGTCGCATCATGAGGTCTGCGCACATCATGGAGACTCTATCTACCGAAACCCACAAACCCAGCAACAGCAAGGCTTTCTACCAATTCCCAGAATGAGTGTACCACTCTGTTCGCCGCTCAAAGCCCGCCAGAAGGAAATTTGCGCTTTCCCATACCTTCACGCCGACAAGAGGTGTCACGATTACCTATATCTCCCATACTTTCTATGTTTTCTTAAAAACAATCTATACATCTAGCAGAACCGGGGAGACCGTAGTCCCATGGTCCGCTGCTTACATCTATGAGGAAGTCATACGGCCGGAAGGCTACCGTCTCCGACAGCATATGCACCTTCATAAGCGGCCGCCGCGCAAAAAAGTGGCGCCGATTCCCAGCGTCATCGAAGACTGAGTGTTTCAATATCCGGTGCGGACTTGTGTGCATCAGACGTCTGTGCGATTGAAGCAAACCGACATCGAATCCATAGGCCATACGGCCCGGATCATTTGAATCACGATTCAGAGTCAACAGATCGTCGACATGAAATGTGCGTGCGGCAACGAAACGAGTGAATGACCGACCGCAAAAGCCGGATTGCGGGTGGACACCTTACAAGGAAAGCTCGCGATAGACCAGGTCGTCTCGGATTGCAAAGCCCTGCTGCTCCCAGAAGTCGTTGCCGGCCTTGTTGTCCGCATATACGCCGACGGCAACCTTCGGCAACCCGAGTGCGCGAAGCGCCTCGACCGCATGCCCGGCCAAAAGTGAGCCAACACCCATGCCGCGCGCTTCAGGATGGACCGCAGTGTGATAGATGCGTGACCGTCTGCCGTCATGGCCGGCGAGGATGGCCCCGATGATGTTCCCGCCGTCGCCCTCGTCTTGCTCACCACGATTCTGGGCGGTTCCCAGTCGCCGAGTCTTATATGCCGTTCAACGTCAGCGAGCCAGGCCGCCGCCATTGCGGTGTAGTCGGCGTCGAATCGTCTCGAATAATGCTTCGGCAAATCGGGCCATTTGGCATAGGCCCATACCGGCGGCTGGTAGCGTGCCTCCACATACCTGCGTTTTCCGTCCCTAGAGGTTCTGGACACGACCGAACCGAATCTACGGCGCCCGCTCATCGCATTCCTCCGGATCCCTGAATCCCAAAGATTCCAAGGATTCCAACGCATTCTGAGGATCCCTTGTGCAATAGACCCGCGAAAAGAGCAAAAGTGTAAAGGAAAATGGTCTTCAATCCCAATGATTCCAATACTTCCAACACTTTTCGACCTGAAGGAAAAGTGTAAGGATGTGTAGGAAAATGTAAAAGTGTAAACACCGTCGGAATCGACGGAGACGTTCTCATATGACACGCCGATCGATCATCGAATGTCATGAGTGACTCCCTTCAGACATAGAGTGGTGCACCGATTTGGCCTACCGGATGCACCACGTAACGTGCCACCGATATCGTCGGGCCGAACACCCTCTGAAGACACTACAAGGAAACTATTCCGACAGTCCAAGCCGTTCGGAATCGTTGAGAGGAAGCTGTTTTCGGCAAAAGAAAAGGGCTTTCGAATTTCTTCGAAAGCCCTGCTAGCGGAGGATACGAGATTCCGGCGGTGACCTGCTGTTTTCGGCTTAATTTCAACGTTTCTGGGCTGCCGCTTAAGTACGTGGCCGCTTAATTCGCCGCCTCTCCGGCGTGTCGTGACGGGTTGAAACGGACGGTTATGAACAGGTGTTTTTGGGGTTGCGTGAAACAGGGGAGACTATTGAGGATGCTTTTTCCATGAAGAGCGTGTAGTTCAACCAGTATATAGAACGGCCTCCCTTTGCCAGCAGTAGTGATGTGCTAAAGATTACGATTCCGAAAGAGGTAATGCGATTTGTCTCCCATAGGCAAAGTGAAAATAAAGGTAAAATGGCCGTCGTTAAAGTCCAGATGATAATACTTAGCCAGTTTCTTGCTAATTCTTCGGGGAATCTCTTTCGTGCTTCTACCATAAAATGTGAATTTGACTGGTATAGCATCGTGCATATAAATGTTGCTGTAGCCATGACTAATCCGGAGAGAGTCGATAGTCCGATGAATAAATCATTGGGACTGCCATCTCCAGGTAGTTGAGGTACTGGATTGCCGAGATGCCACCAAGTAGCGGTTATTATGATTGCGCCTAGGGTATCAGTGGTGGGATGTGCCATAATCCCATTTATTAATGTTAAGTGTGGCATTAATTACTCTTTGAAATATCGTATAAATAAGTCTCTTTGTTGGCTGAAACAGAAATTAAATGATTGATTAGGCCAGTGAATAATCGGGGTTCGTCGTTGGATATTGTAATCTCGCTTTGTTCTACTACAGGATGGGATACTAAATTTAATTCCAACAGTTTGTCTGCGAAATCAGGGCCACTTACTTGAACTTTTCTGTTCTGATTCACTGCAGATATGATGAAGTCTTGCATTATGTCTTTAAAAACGCGACGAGCCTTTCCATACATTGTATCGTCTGTCAGGCTAATCTTAATGTCGATATCAAGATCGGCTCCCACTTTTTGTGCAATTTCTTGATAAAATCCCCCCGCGTTACCGCTTATTTCATAAGTTTTATCGAGAAAAGTTTTTGTTGTGAATGATGCTGTGAGAGAATCTATTCCGCGAAGTTCTTTTTTGAAACGCTCGATGCTATCTGCTGTGATGACGGGAATAACATCCCATTCATAATCTTCTTCAGGCCAGTAATAATTAAGTGCTTTTTTGAGGGGGTCTACGCTTTTACCGGCATTGCCACTTACTCTGCTGACAAGAGAATATTTTGGGAAGAAGGCAAACGCTGATGATTTTGCTAGATTGTTTGTGTTGCTATGTGCCTCGCTGTCTATGAAATCAGTGACTCTCTTGTGTTCCTGATCAATGAGCTGCATAAAATTTGGCTGGAATTGTTCAAAAACTGTAAGTACTGGATAATGCTTGTCTGTTACAGAATCAAAAATAATATTATCGAGTATTTTATTTTCCCAAGGGAATTCACGAAATTCACTGAGGCGCTTCGTCCAATTGATATGTCCCGTGGTTCCATTGCTGATACCATCACGAGACCTCAGCCGGAGCCAGTAGAACTGCACTGTTCTTTGAATCACGCTTGTCAAGTCGTTCACCTGCTTAGTAGGTCATATCTACCTAATGTTAATCATTGTACTTCATTTTTCTGGTGCGACGATTGGGATGAAGGACTCTACGGCCCTTCCTAAAGAAAGTGTTTGTGGCAGCCGCCGTAGTTGTATTGAGCGCATGCTTTATGTGTGGAAAATAACGGGGAGAAATCTGCCCAATACTCCGGGGTAGCGTGGAGCAGGCCGGGGAGGAGTATCCTCCCTGGTGTTGTTAAGCGGCGTCGGCGAGGAAGATGTGCTTGTGGTGGTATTCGATGAATTCGTGTGAAGGTTGGCTGATTGTCGGTAATGAGATTTCGCGTCCTTCGAAGTTGTAGAGCCATTTGTCGTTGATGTCAGAGTGCCGAACCTTGTCATGATTGACCATGATGCGATAGTCATCATCGATGGAGATAAGGCCCTGATCGAAGGCACGGTCGTGGAAGGCGTTGAGCAGCAGCCCGTTGGATGCGGCGGTTTTCTCAACGGCTGACGATGCCTTCCACGGTTTGATGTGGCTGGCGATCAGCAGCTTAGGAATCTGCATACCGGTTATACAGCAGGTGCTGTGGTAGTTCTGCAATAGTGAGTTGCGGAAATAGGATTGGTTGACTCGCTGAAGTGTTGTTATTGGTCGTTCCTCTCCGGTGGGCGTGTGTTCGGCAACGAGTAGGGTCGTTGCGGTTTCGAGAGGGGAATAACGGTCGGAGGCCAGCGGTGCTGGGTTGAAGTTGTTCGCGTCCGCTTGCAGGAGTGCGTGCCGAAGTAGATTCAGACATTGCTCCATGAACGTATCGGGGTCTTCGGCATACCACTGCCAGACTTGGGAGTCGAGTTTGCTGCCGTGCTTCATGCCTACGCGCCCACGGGCCTTGCGGTTGGCATCATAAGCTGCGATGTTCCAGATCTTCAACACCACTGAGCTGGGAGTGCGGTGCAAGAACGATGCGAGACGTTGCACGTCAAGTCCTTTGTCATCGCATTCGCGTGGTTTAAGCACGATGTACAAGGCGAACGCCATCATTGTTTCCTCGCGTGACCAATTACGGCGAGGTGTTGATGTACTGACGTCTGATGCCATGAATCCAGGATAGTGCGGAATGGTTCGTGCCTGTGCTTTGTATGCGGTATGTCTTGTGAGTCTTAGCTTGTACTCGCTGCTTCGTGTCTGAAATCTAGTGGGAAGCAGTGGTAAGCGGACTGATTTTCTTGAAGCTGCCGTAAGGACTATGCTTTCAATGATTTTGGGGTTTGCTTTGCGTGCTGGTCGTGCGTTCTACAGCGACAAGAGCGACAAGAGGGAATCTAGTGAGAAGTGCGAGGTTGAGGGGGTCAAGCATGCTAGGAATCCTAATGTTTTCAAGGGTTATTAACCCATTGGAAGAGTTCGATCGGCTTTGAATCTTCGGCATATAGAGCGATTACAGAGAATCTAGTGGGAACTAGAGCGAATCTAGTGAGTCTACATGGAAATCAAGTGCTAGTCGGAGAGACGCGTCGAAATCCCAATAATTTCAACGATTTCAGGGGAATCAGACAATGCTGTCTTACGACAGCATTGCGGCTAGATGGAAATCTAGAGTGCGTACATGGAAATCCGGTAGGGCTGCATGGAAATCAATTCATGTTAACCAATGGGTGCGCGAAGTATGCGTACAGTCCTTGGGTGCATTGAGACCAGTATGAAGAGCAGTTGGCATTGATATGAACTGATTTTTGTTCCGCATTTCCTCTGACTCGATGGGAGATGATGGAACCATGGCAAAGGGCGCTCGATATACGCCGGAGTTCAAGGCGAAGGCGGTCAGGCTGCTGGCGGAATCGCGTTCCTCGTATTCGTCGGAGACGAACGCGATCTCCGCGGTGGCGAAGGATCCGGGGATAGCGCCGGAATCACTGCGGCGTTGGCGCAACCAGTCGGACGCGACGGTCGCGGAGGAGACGAGGCAGTCGGCCGAGGACGCGATGGCGGAGCTGAAGAAGCTGCGGGCCGAGGACGCGCAATTGCGTCGGGCGAACGAGATTTTGACGACGGCGTCGGCTTTTTTCGCGGCCGGGCTCGACCCGACACGGTGTTGATGGCCGCGTACATCGACGAGCATAGAAGCCGTTTCAGGGTCGGGCCGATCTGCGGGGTCCTTTCCGAATCGTTGGACTGCGGGTTTCTCACGTCGCGCGGCTACCGCATGTTCAGAACGCGTCCCGTCAGCCGCATGCGGGCGGGGCATGAGGCGCTGGCCCGCGATATCCTCCAGATCCACTCGGATTTCTTCATGGCCGTGTACGGTTACGGGAAGATGCACGCGCAGCTGGTCGCCCAGGGCTGGGATCGGGCCGAGGTCGGCCGCGACCAGGTGATGAACATCATGCGCGAGCTTGGCATCCGGGGCGTGCGCCGCGGCAAAACCCCGGTGACGACGAAACCCGCCAAGGGCACGGGCGGCAGGCCGGATCCGGTGGACGGGAGGTTCGAGGCTTGTGCGCCGAACCGCC
>OLKA01000136.1_pt1 | contig 18777 bp, 17 predicted proteins | sample 1601591 | NCBI WGS metagenome assembly OLKA01 (sample SAMN04436910, study PRJEB24849) | human gut metagenome | biome: human gut; feature: NICU; material: stool | host: Homo sapiens | place: USA: Saint Louis, MO | collected 2012-05-24
TTAAAGAGGCGGGTCTGGACGTTAAAATTGTGCCACCGTCCGACCCGGCGCTGCCGCCGCGATTAGTCGCCGCCCGCCAGGCGGACCTGGCGATTACCTACCAGCCGCAGGTGCATTTTTTTGCCGATGAAGGTCTGCCGCTGGTCCGCGTCGGCACGCTGATTAATTCGCCGCTGAACACGGTGATCGCGCTGGATAAAAGCATCAAATCTCCCGCCGATCTGCAGGGCAAAAAAGTGGGGTATTCGGTAAGCGGAATCGAGCAAGCGACGCTGGCCACTATGGCACAGCACGCGAAAATCGATCCCAAAAGCATCAAGCTCATCAATGTTAACTTTCAGCTGACCAGCGCCCTGCTGGCCGGACAGGTCGATGCGGTGATTGGCGGCTATCGTAATATCGAAGCGCTGGAACTGCAGCTTCAGGGGAAAGATCCGCAGGTGATGAACGTCGAGGATTACGGCGTCCCGGCCTACGATGAGCTGGTGATTGTCGCCAACCGGGACGACGTCAACGCGCCGAAAATCAGGACGTTCCTGCAAGCGCTGCAAAAAGGCGTTGCTTACCTTCGCGCTCATCCGCAGGAAACCTGGCAGGCGTTTGCCGACGCGCATCCTGAACTTAACACGGAGCTGAACAAGCAGGCCTGGCTGAAAACTCTTCCTCTGTTTGCCAGCGATCCGGCAGCGATGGATAAACCTCGTTATGAAGCTTATGAACAGTTTTTATATAACAACAAGTTGGTGAAAAAAGTCACACCTTTAACGAATTATGCGGTTGAACTGCACTAAGTCATACCATTGCTGGCGGAAATCTTTCGCCAGCAATAGCCAGGCGGCAGTAATAAAAATTGCGAGAATCCCTCACTAATAATTACAATTTTAAAGGTCTTTCATCCTTTAAAACACTTCTTTTTTATCAATGCGTTATGCGTTAATTTTGCAGTGTAAAAATAACGTAAATATAGCTTAATCAATAAAACGTTGAACGCGGTTCTAAAAAGCCATATATTGTGCCCGCTTTAATGCATGGCGATTCATTTTCTTACACCATTTTATTCAACCAGCGCTCAACCGTAACGCTGGTTGTGGGAGTGATATGATGACGGATCAAGTCCGTATTGATACTTTAGGCGCAGATTTATTAGATGCAAACAACGATACCTTTTTGGCCCGTCAGGCTGAATTCGAATCGAATGTCAGGAGCTACCCGCGCAAGCTGCCCCTTGCGATTACTAAAGCGGAAGGCGTCTGGCTGACCGATGCGGATAACAAACAGTATCTCGACTGCCTTGCCGGCGCAGGTACTCTGGCTCTCGGTCACAACCACCCTGATGTGCTGCAGAGCATCCAAAGTGTCATTACCAGCGGCTTGCCGTTACATACTCTCGATCTCACCACTCCGTTAAAAGATCGCTTCTCTGAATACCTGCTTTCCCTGCTGCCGGGCGAAGGTAAAGAATACTGCCTGCAGTTCACCGGTCCCTCCGGCGCTGACGCCGTAGAAGCGGCGCTGAAGCTGGCGAAAAAATACACCGGCCGTACTTCCGTGATCAGCTTCTCCGGCGGTTACCACGGGATGACCCACGGCGCGCTGTCCGTCACCGGTAACCTGTCGCCCAAAGCGGCGGTTAACGGCATGATGCCGGAAGTGCAGTTTATGCCTTACCCGCACCAGTACCGCTGCCCGCTGGGTATCGGCGGTGAAGCCGGCGTAAAAGCGCTGACCTACTACTTCGAAAACCTGATTAACGACGTCGAAAGCGGCGTGCGTAAACCGGCGGCGGTGATCCTTGAAGCCGTTCAGGGTGAAGGCGGCGTGAACCCGGCTCCGGTCGAGTGGCTGCAGCGCATCCGTAAAGTGACTCAGGAACACGGCATTCTGCTGATCGTCGATGAAGTTCAGGCGGGCTTTGCGCGTACCGGTAAATTCTTCGCCTTCGAACACGCGGGCATCGAGCCGGACATTATCGTGATGTCGAAAGCCGTCGGCGGCGGTCTGCCGCTGGCCGTTCTCGGTATCAAAAAGCAGTTCGACGCCTGGGAACCGGGTCACCACACCGGCACCTTCCGCGGCAACCAGCTGGCGATGGCGACCGGCCTGACCACCCTGCGCCACCTGAAAGACAATAACATTGCGGATAAAACCGCCGCTCAGGGCGAATGGCTGAAGGGCAAGCTGGCCGAGATGCAGAAACGCTATCCGGTGATTGGCCACGTTCGCGGTCTGGGCCTGATGATCGGTATTGAGATCGTTAAACCGAACGAAGCGCCGGATCACATGGGCTGCTACCCGGCGGACGGCGAACTCTCCGCCCTGCTGCAGAAGAAATGCTTCGAAGCGGGCGTGATCCTCGAGCGCGGCGGTCGCCACGGCTGCGTGCTGCGTCTGCTGCCGTCCCTGCTGATCAGCAACGCTGAGCTGGAAATTTTCTTCGACAAATTTGAACAGGCCCTGCTGGCCGCCGGCGTAAAACCGGTCTGAGTGGAGTAAGTGACCGCAATGTCCAAGTTGAATCCGATTCTTGCTGGTTCCGCACAGAGTATTGATGCCTATCAGCAAGCGATCGCCCAGACCAGCCAGGCTGTCGCGCAGTGGTTGCAGCAGCCTGAAATGTATCAGGGGAAAAGCGTTGACGAACTGCGTGAGCGCATCACCCTTGATTTCAACGAACAGGGTCTGGGCAACCAGGCGGCGATTGAACGTGCGATCGAGTACTTCCTGAAAGACAGCCTGTCGGTCCATCACCCGCAGTGCGTGGCGCATCTACACTGCCCGAGCCTGGTGATTAGCCAGGCGGCGGAAGTGCTGATTAACGCCACCAACCAGAGCATGGATTCCTGGGATCAAAGCCCGTCAGCCACCATCATTGAGATCAAGCTGATTGAATGGCTGCGTGCGCAGGTCGGCTACGGCGCTGGCGATGCGGGCGTGTTCACCAGCGGCGGTACCCAGAGCAACATGATGGGGCTGATGCTGGCGCGCGATGCCTTCTTTGCCCGCCAGGGCCACTCCATCCAGCAGGATGGTCTGCCGGGCGATGTTCGTCGCTACAAAGTACTGTGTTCTGAAAATGCCCACTTCTCGGTGCAGAAGAACATGGCGCTGATGGGCCTCGGCTACCGTTCCGTGACGCTGGTGAAAACCGACCAATTCGCGCGGATGGACGTGGCGGACCTGAAAGCGAAAATCGCCGAGGCTCAGGCTAACGGCGAGCAGATTATGGCGATTGTCGCTACCGCTGGCACTACCGACGCGGGGGCCATTGACCCGCTGCGAGAAATCGCGGCTGTCGCGGCAGAGCATCAGATCTGGCTGCACGTTGACGCAGCCTGGGGCGGCGCGCTGCTGATGTCTGAGAAGTATCGCGATCGTCTGGACGGCATTGACTTAGTGGATTCCATCACTCTGGATTTCCATAAGCAGTTCTTCCAGACCATCAGCTGCGGCGCGTTTCTGTTAAAAGAAGCCCGTCACTACGAGCTGATGCGCTATCAGGCGGCCTATCTGAACTCTGAGTTCGATGAAGAGCATGGCGTACCGAACCTGGTGTCCAAATCGCTGCAGACCACCCGCCGCTTCGACGCGCTGAAGCTGTGGATGGGTCTTGAGGCGCTGGGCCAGAAGCAGTACGCGGAAATCATCGATCACGGCGTGACGATGGCGCTGAACGTAGCGGATTATGTCGAAACGCAGCCGACGCTGGAACTGGTGATGCAGCCGCAGCTGGCGAGCGTGCTGTTCCGTTCCCGTCCGCAGCAGATGGCGGGCAGTGACAACGCCGCCATCGCCCTGCTCAACCAGCGGGTGGGCGATGTGCTGCTGGCCTCCGGCCGCGCTAACGTCGGGGTGACCGAGCACAACGGCGTTACCTGCCTGAAGCTGACCTTGCTGAACCCGATCGTTACGTTAGATGACGTGAAGGTGCTGCTGAGCCTGGTCGACCGCACCGCCCAGGAGCTGCTGGCGCAGTAAGCTTTTCACATTGACCACGAAAGCCGATAACTTACCTTATCGGCTTTTTTATTGGGTTTCGCCCTGAACTTGTGACGTTGTCACGTCATTTCCCGGGGGCGGCGCAAAGCGCCTGCCCGAGCTACAGTCTCACAGACTGCTGAGGACGCATAGCCCGGACAGATAAGCAGCATCGCCTCCGGGAAATTCTGCCACTTCGGGCGCTTTCCCCGAGGCGTTATATCTGCGCCGGACGTGCGATGGCGCGATGTTGTCGCACCGTGTATCGACTCTCCTTTCCGATACACGGTGAGACAAACAAACGATCAGGCGAGATAACGTGCCGCTGGCTCAGATTGCACGAAAGCGGGCAGCATAGCCTGACGCATCGCGTTAAGCATTTGCCACTGGATTGAAATATAGAATCGATGTCGTGGTATCCATCGTCACGCTTGCCTGTAATAGCAAGCCCAATATTAATTTTGCTGCAACCGAGTTGCTCAAAACTTTTACTCATAATAGCCTCGTTTGTAATGTACAAAATATATGCAGTTTATATGTTTATTTTATACTGTTATAAAGTGATTGAAAATAACCATTAAGTGGTTTATGATGATTTTGTATATACCTGTTGTTTGATTATTAAAAGCATTGTAAACAGCGTATGTTTTAATTAGTTCATTATAGAATATTTATAGTGAAATGGCAATTTGGAGGGAGCTATGTTCGCCAAGTATAAAGATGTTGTCTATCAATGTGTCATAGTTGCTATTGGTTGTGCAATTTTTGGTGCTGGTTTAGATGCCTTTGTACTACCTCACAAACTGGTTAGTACTGGTATTAGTGGGGTAGGGTTGATTTTGTATTATCTAACGGGATTATCCGTTGGTTCTTGGAACGTTATTTTGAACGTCCCTATATTTTGGGCTGCTTGGAAGTGGCTTGGTAAACGCGTAGTGCTTAATACCTTGTATGGTACGCTCATGTTATCGTGGATGATTGATCTGTTTAGTTTCTTGCAATATGACATGATCATTAAGGATCCACTACTCAGTTCTATGATGGCAGGTATCACAACTGGACTAGGGCTTGGTATCGTCTACCGTGTAGGTGGTAATACAGGGGGACTTGATCCAATTGCACTTATCGTTCGCAAATATTATGGCCTTCAAATGGGGTCCATTAATAGCGCTATCAACTGTGCCATCCTCTTAGTTGCTGTCGGCGTTGTTGGACTTGAAGCGGTAGCTGTAACTCTTATCAGTGTGTATGTGTATACTATTATTACAAATAAGGTGGTAATCGGGTTTAATCAACGTAAAGTTGCTTTTATCATTACCTATCGCACCGATGAAGTATGTGAGTGTATTATCAATAAGGTTGGTCGTGGTGCCACTATTATTAATGGTATTGGTGCCTATACACGGACGCCTAAGCAAATTGTGATGGTTGCAGTCAACTTGCTGCAGGTAAATAAATTGAAAGAGGTTATTCAAGAAGCGGACCCAAATGTGTTTATCTTGATTACTGATGCCCAAGAGGTTATCGGTCAAGGTTTTACTCAACCTATTGTTCCTGCGGAAATATCTAAACAGCTAAAATCACAAGATATAACTACCGAAGCGAACAATAATGTTGTAATAGATGAAAATAGTTGTAACAAATTAAAATAAAGAATTATGATAAATCTCTGGCTGTTGTCATCTTATATTAATTATGCGTAAATATAATATTTTATGAATGATACATACATTTTGAAAATAATTTAATGTGATTGATTGAATATCAAGGTTGTAAAATGAGAGGGCTTGCCCTCAAGATAAGATTAGAGGTTTCTATGACTCACAAATTAGCAGGTACGCCTGTACAAGAACAAGATATTATCGATGTGCAAACCCTTGTGGATGCATATTTTGATAATACTCCGGATATTACAGATCCGACACAACTCGTATCCTTTGGCACATCTGGCCATCGCGGTACATCTTTAAATAGTACGTTTACAGATTTACATGTGGCCGCTATTACACAGGCTATTTGTGATGGCCGTGGTCAATTCGGCGCTACAGGTCCGATTTTTGTCGGTCAAGATACACATGCTTTATCTCAGCCAGCCCTTGTGACGGTTCTAGAGGTCCTTGCTGGCAATGGTGTAACGGCAATGGTTGATTCCGATATGGATTTCGTGCCAACACCATCTATATCTCGCGCTATTATTCGTTATAATGAAAGCCACGATGATAAGGCGGATGGTATCGTGATTACGCCGTCTCATAATCCTCCAGATAATGGTGGCATTAAGTATAACGCTACCAATGGTGGTCCAGCGGATACGTTGATTACTAAATGGATTGAAACACGTGCCAATGAATATGTTCACGCATATTGTGAATTAGAAGGATTTAAACGTATTAGTATCGACAATATTGAACCCGACCAACAGGTTCCATATGACTATAAAGGTCTATATGTAGAAGAACTATCTTCTATCATTAATATGGAGGCAATCCAAAGTGCAAAACCTAAGGTCCTCGTTAATGCTCTCGGCGGTAGTGGACTAGGTTATTGGCGTGCTATTAAAGAGCGGTATAATCTAAACCTAGATATTATTAATGATGAGTATGATCCAACCTTTAGCTTTATGACCTATGACCATGATGGTAAGGTACGCATGGATTGTTCCTCCGAATACGCTATGGCCGATGTTATCAAGCAAATTGCTAATTACGATTTGGCTGTTGGTAACGATCCCGATTATGATCGTTATGGTATTGTTAGTGCAGAAGGGCTTGCTTCACCAAATGCATTCCTCGTAGCCGCTGCCGATTATCTATTCACAACCCGTGGTTGGAAGGATAAAGGGGTAGGCAAAACGGTTGTTTGTACAACCATGATTGATAAGTGGGCATCCGTTAAAGAAATTCCTGTGTATGAAGTTCCGGTAGGCTTTAAATACTTTAGCTCTCTATTATTCGATGGGGAAATTGGCATTGGCGGTGAAGAATCTGCTGGTGCATCGTTCCTTAAAAAAGATGGTACAGTATGGACCACAGATAAAGATGGTATGATTATGGCTCTCTTAGCGATGGAGATGTACGCTGTAATGGGCGCAACTGTTGAGAGACTATATAACAATATTGTGGAAGGCTGTGGGGATCCACGATTTGGTCGTATTGATGCGCCTTGTACAAAGGTGGCCAAGGCTAAGTTGAAACAATTAAATGCAAGCTCCATTACGGCTACCGAAGTAGATGGTGATGCGATTACTAATGTTCGCACTACTTCTCTGTATAAAGATATGCCTATCGATGGTGTTCGTGTGGAAACGGAAACGGGCTGGTTTGTAGCACGCCCATCTGGCACTGAAGATTTATATAAAATTTATGGTGAAAGCTATAAAGGGGACAAAGGTCTTATCGCATTGTTAACTGCTGGTGAAGCGATTGTGACAAGTGCTTTGTCTGAAGAAGTGTAACATGTTGTTTTCACTAGAAAACTCATAAAGATTTCACTCATGAAAAATAATAAATGTGTTATAATATATTAATATAGTTTATTGAATGCCCTTTACTGGCTATATAGTTTGTAGTGCTTAGAGAAGGTGATGTTATGAAATTAGTTGTTACCGTTGTCGGCGTAGACCGCGTTGGTATCATTGCTGGGGTTAGTACCGTACTCGCTAACTACGGTGTAAATATTATGTCCATTAATCAGACCATCCTTGATGGTGTTTTCAATATGATTATGATGTGTGAAACCAAGTCTGAAGATATGAAAAATCTTACAGCTATTCAAGAGGCTTTGACGACTCAAGGTAAAGAACTAGGTGTTGAAATCCGTGCACAACATGCTGATATTTTCTTGAGCATGCACCGTGTAGGATAGGAGGCACTTATGTTATCTATCGACAATATTTTAGAAACGAATCAGATGATTCATGATAACAAGCTTGATGTGCGTACTATTACGATGGGGATTAGCTTGCTAGAATGTGCATCTAGTTCTGGTAAAGAGTTGTGTGACCGTATTTATGACCGTATTACAAAAGAGGCAGAACATCTTGTATCTACAGGGGAAGATATTGAGCGAGAATTCGGCATCCCTATTATCAACAAGCGTATTTCTGTAACACCCATTTCTCTTGTAGCAGGTGGTAGTGATTTAACATCCTATGTTCCTGTAGCAGCAGCTATGGATCGTGCAGCAAAAACTGTAGGTGTTAATTTTATTGGCGGCTTTTCTGCGCTTGTAACAAAAGGCGCTACTCGAGCCGACCGCATTTTGATTGACTCTATTCCTGAAGCGCTGGCGACTACGGATATCGTTTGTAGCTCTGTTGCTGTGGGCTCTACTAAAACTGGTATCAACATGGACGCAGTGCGAGACATGGGAATCATCGTTAAGAAAACTGCAGAGCTTACAAAGGATAATGATGCTCTTGGTTGTGCTAAGCTCGTAATTTTCTGTAATCCTGTAGAGGATAATCCGTTTATGGCAGGGGCCTTTTTTGGTGTAACCGAAGGGGATAGTGCTATTTCTGTAGGTGTATCTGGCCCGGGCGTTGTAAAACATGCGCTTGAATCCGTTCGAGGCCAATCCTTTGACGTTGTAGCAGAAACGATTAAACGTACTGCTTTCAAAATAACTCGCGTAGGTCAATTGGTAGCGCAAGAGGCATCTCGTCGTCTCGGCAAACCATTTGGTATTATCGATTTATCCTTGGCCCCAACGCCAGCTGTAGGCGACTCTGTAGCTCACGTTCTTGAAGAAATGGGCTTGTCCTCTTGTGGCTGTCATGGCACTACAGCAGCACTAGCATTACTTAATGATGCGGTGAAAAAAGGTGGTCTTATGGCCTCCTCCCATGTAGGTGGACTTAGTGGTGCATTCATTCCTGTCTCGGAAGATGCAGGCATGATTGATGCCGTATCTTGTGGTAGTTTAACACTTGATAAATTAGAGGCTATGACATGTGTATGTTCTGTTGGCCTTGATATGATTGCTATTCCTGGAGACACTACTGCTGATACCATTTCTGCTATAATTGCAGATGAATCAGCTATCGGCATGATTAACAATAAGACAACTGCGGTTCGTGTAATTCCTGTACCTGGTAAGACTGTTGGAGAGGTTGTTGAGTTTGGTGGATTATTAGGCTATGCTCCTATTATTGAAGTGAGTCCATATAGTGCAGCCGAGTTCATTGCCCGTGGTGGAAGAATTCCTGCTCCTATTCGTAGCTTAACGAATTAGTCCGTTTTTACAACCTACTTGTTGGAGGTGTCTTATGAGTGAATATGTGCTCGATTATGTGTGGGCCTTTGCATTAGCGCTCATCATAACCTTTGCACTTACCCCATTGGTAAAACGCTTTGCCGTTGCTGTTGGGGCAATAGATAAGCCTGATGCTCGAAAGGTGCATCATGGTGCAATTCCACGACTTGGTGGATTAGCAATCTTTCTCGGTTATGTGGGATCGGTTCTTTTTAACAATTCCATCCCGCATGATCATAAATTGTTTGGGTTTGTCCTTGGTACGGTCATTTTGGTGCTAGTTGGTATTTGGGACGACATTAAACAAATTGAGCCAAAAACTAAGTTAATGGGACAAATTATAGCAGCTGCTATTCTGGTGGCTTATGATATTCGAGTAGACTTCATTAACCTTCCTTGGGGTGGTGTAGTATATCTCAAGTATTGGGCTATTCCATTGACTATTTTCTGGATAGTCGGTTTTACAAATATTGTAAACCTAATTGATGGACTTGATGGCTTGGCTGCAGGTATTTCCTTTATCGCATGTATCGCTGTTTGTGCAATGACATTGCAACTTGGTCAAACTGATCTTGCTTGCCTTTCTCTTGCCTTAGCAGGTGCGACTGTAGGTTTTCTGCGGTATAATTTTAATCCTGCAAAAATATTCATGGGTGATACGGGATCGATGTTGTTAGGGTATACATTAGCGGCTATTTCTGTTATGGGGGCTGTAAAGACAGCTGCTATGATTGCTCTAGTGGTACCTGCTATTGTGTTAGGCTTGCCTATTTTGGACACCTTATTTGCCATTGTGCGCCGTAAAATCAGTGGACGTCCCATCTTTAAACCCGATAAAGGTCATGTTCACCATCGTTTATTGGCACAAGGATTAACACAAAAGCAAGCTGTATTGTTGATGTATGCAGTAACAGCTCTTTTCGGCGGTGTATCTGTTATCGTTGCAGAGGTTAATGCTTGGGTCGGCGCGACCTTGGTATTAGTAATTTTCTTGTGTAGTATTTATATTGCACGACGTCTTGGCGTTATCATGCATAGTGATGCGGCAGGGCATCCGTTACCACGTCCTACAATTGAACGCAGCGACTCGGATGATACCATATCCTTTGATCGCGATGAATTGGCTAAAGCTTTGGAGAATACTGATGATTCTCATAAGGAATAACCATCTGTGGGGTGCTTGGCGCCCCATTTTCTCTATCCTACTACGTTGGAGGCAACTATGTTAAAAGTTATGACAATCTTTGGTACAAGACCTGAGGCTATCAAGATGGCTCCTCTTGTAAAAGCATTACAAGCAGCACCAGATATGGAACCTATCGTCACCGTTACGGCACAGCATCGAGATATGCTTGATCAAGTACTAAACTTGTTTAATATTACCCCAGACTATGATTTAAATATTATGAGCCAAGGTCAAACACTATATGATGTAACTAATCGTGCTTTGATGGGCCTTAAAGATGTATTAGAAGAAGCAAAACCTGATGTGGTACTCGTTCATGGTGATACTACAACTACCTTTGCTGGGGCATTGGCTTCTTTCTACCAAGAAATTCCTGTAGGTCACGTGGAAGCAGGACTACGGACGGGTGATATTTACTCCCCGTTCCCTGAAGAGATGAATCGCAAATTGACGGGCTCTATTGCGACGTATCACTTTGCGCCTACTTCTAGTTCTGAAAGCAATTTAAAAAAAGAAAATATTAATACAGAACATCTTTATGTAACGGGGAATACTGTTATCGATGCTCTTGATACGACGGTACAAGACAGTTATGTATTCGATGATGCAGCTATTAATGCTCTTGATCCTAAAAAACGTACGGTTCTTGTTACCACACATCGCCGAGAAAACTTAGGTGAACCTATGCGCCATGTATATCAAGCCATTCGAGATTTAATCAATGAATTTGAAGATATTCAAGTTGTTTTCCCTGTACATAAAAATCCTAAAGTTCGCCAAGTTGTACAAGAGGAACTTGGTTCTGTGGAGCGTGTTACATTAATCGACCCTCTTGACTATGAACCATTTGCAAACTTGATGGCTAAATCTTACTTGATTTTGACTGATTCAGGTGGGATTCAAGAGGAAGCTCCAGCTCTTGGTAAGCCAGTTCTCGTATTACGTGATACGACAGAACGTCCTGAAGCGGTAGAAGCAGGCACTGTTCGCCTTGTAGGTACTGATAAAGATGCGGTACATAAAGCCGCTTATGAATTATTGAGCAATGCTGAAGCGTATAAGTTAATGTCTAATTCTGTTAACCCATATGGTGACGGAAAAGCCTCTGAACGCATCATTCAAGCGTTGCGACATGAATTCTTAGGTGATGCGCGTCGTCCTGAACGTTTTGGTAAATAATATGGATAAGGATCTTGTGAAAGCCCTCGCCATGGCAACATCAGCGGGGGTCACATTGGTCTCCTGTATAGGAGGTTTTATTTGGCTAGGTTATAAATTGGATACTTGGCTTCAAACGGAACCACTCTGCATGGTCATATTTGGCCTAATAGGAGCTATAACAGGGTTTTATATGTTATATAAACAAGTTAAGTAGTGAGGTATGTATGAATCAATATATAAAATTCATAGTGCGCGTGCTACTGACTTGTTTTTTTATTGCCTTTTTAGGTGTAATAATACAGGTTGCATGCGGATTACAACACTATGTATGGGGATGGCTGTGGGGCATTTTTATAATGGTGCTCTACTTGCTTAGCCTTGCACTACATGGTCAAGCAATTATATTAGGTGATCCTTATAAGGCTGTTCGTAAGGCGCGTAGACAGATGGTGTGGCGTCTTATGCTTGTTGGATCTTTAGTCGTATTAGGTTTGAAGATTCTCCATGTAGAAGCAATTAGTATGTTTGTAGCGATTGCACTTATCCAGCCTGCACTTTATATAGTGTATTGGCGACTTAGTGGACGGTTCTAATTTTTATTATTTTAATTAAGAATTTTATTGCATTTAAATTAATGTATTGTATTCCAATTAATGTATTGATGTGGATTTTAATAAGACATGGAGTCGTATTCTAATAATGCATTGAATACATTCTATTTATGATTATTTGGAATTGTTTACCCTTCAAGTGTTGATTATATATCTATAACGATGTATGATGATACATATATATTATATTTATATTAATGTAAATATATTAGGTTTTTATTAGGTTTATGGAAGGGGTTGAGAACGTGGAATTACATGCGGGACACCATGAGGTCGTGCAGTGGTTGGGGTTGACATTTAATATGGATACTTTAATTGCTACATGGGTTACTATGGCTATTGTAATACTGATAACAGTATTAGCCACCCGGGGACGTAAATTGGTGCCTGTAGGCTTGCAGAATATAGTGGAATCTATATTAGAAGGCTTAGAGGGGCAATTAGCTCCGAATTTGGGTCGCCATTGGCCGATGGTGAGTTCCTTGTTGTTTACGTTTTTCTTATTTATTTTTGTAGGAAATGAGTTAGGCTTAATGCCAACATTCAAGGCTTTAACATCACCAACATCCGATATTAACACTACAATTGCATTAGCTTTATGTAGTACATTAGTGGTATGGGTTATGGGGGTTAAAGTTAAAGGCTTATCTTATTTTAAGCATTTTGTACGACCTTATAAGGCTTTGTTAATACTCAATATTTTCGAGGAAATTGCTAGACCTGTTACACTTGCTTTCCGTCTATTCGGTAACATTGTGGCAGGTGAAATTTTGTTAGAAGTATTATATAACTTGCCTTGGTTTGTGCCGGTACCATGGGTTTGGATTGCTTTTAGTCTATTTATTGGTATTATTCAAGCCTTTATTTTTACCGTTCTTACTGCATCCTATTTGGGGATGGGGCTTAGTGAGGAACATTAATTAATTTATATGGAGGATATATTATGGAAGCTCAAGGTTTATTCGCGTTAGCAGCGGCAATTGCAGTAGGTTGTGGTGCTATTGGTGCAGGTATCGGTGATGGTCTTGTATCTAGCAAAGTTATTGAAGGTATTACACGCCAACCTGAATTGCGCGGTCAATTGATGTCTACTATGTTCGTAGCGATTGGTTTGATCGAAGCGATGCCTATCATCGGTGTAGTAGTAGCATTTATTTTGTTATTCAGATAATAACGAGGAGGAATAACCTTGGTTGACTTAAGCCTTGGAACGATTCTTGCTCAAATGTTGAACTTTTTTATATTAGTTTGGCTATTGGCTCGTTTTGCATATAAACCATTATTGGCTATAATGACAGAACGTAAAGAACGAATTGCTAAAGACTTAGAAGCTGCAGAACAAGCTCGCGCAGAAGCAGAGGGGTTTAAAGCTGATTATGCAGCTCAAATTGCTAATGCTCGTATAGAGGCACAACAAATTGTTGAAAAAGCAGTTCAAGAAGCAGAAAATACAACACGTGAACAATTGTCAACAGCACGCGAGCAAATTGAACAAGAAAAAAATCGTGCTCGCCAAGATATCGCTATTGAACGCGATCGTGCTATGAACAGCTTGCGTAACGAAGTGGTATCTTTATCTGTAGCTATGGCTGGTAAAGTTGTTGCTAAAGATATGAACAGCGAAACTAATACAAAATTGATCGAAGACGCTATTCGTCAACTTGATAGTAAAACGATAGGGTTGTGATACGATGAGCATAGAAATTGTAGCAGATAAATACAGTTCAGCTATGTTTGAATTAGCTCAAGAACAAAATATTTTGGAACTCATGGAGGAGCAATTAGGTTATGTAGCGTCCGTTATGGCGGAACAGCCTGAACTTCGTTCATTCCTTGAAAATCCAATCGTTACAGAAGATGCAAAGATTAAGTTAGTTGGTTCTATCTTTGAATCTAGTATCGACAAAGTTGCTTTACATTTTATCTATGTGATGATTAAACGTGGGCGCCATCGTTATATTGCGCAGGCCATTGCAGCGTTTATTCAAAAATCACGAGAGGCTCGTGGCATTTTGGAAGCTACTGTAACTGTAGCAGAACCAATCACAGCTGATGTAGAAGCATCTGTACAAGCTAAATTACGAGAAGTAACAGGGAAAGATGTTATTTTATCTGTGCGCCAAGATCCATCAATTATGGGTGGTATCGTTATTCAAGTAGGAGATAAACGCATTGATGGTTCTGTATCTCGTCGTTTAGAGGAATTAGAAAAATCTTTATTAAGAACGAACTCTATTAGATAGGGGTGAATGGGTATATATGAAAATGAAGCCTGAAGAAATCACTGCTATAATCAAACAGCAGATTCAGGACTATGATGTTGACCTCAATGTCGATGACGTGGGTACTGTTCTCGACGTAGGGGATGGCATCGCCCATATTTATGGTCTTGAAAGAGCCATGGCCGGTGAGTTGCTAGAATTACCACACGGCGTATATGGCTTGGTTTTGAACTTAGAATTAGATAATGTTGGTGCCGTACTATTAGGTGATGACTTCTTGATTAAAGAAGGAGACCAAGTGCGCCGTACTGGCAAAATTATGGACGTTCCTGCTGGAGATGCCTTGATTGGTCGCGTAGTAAACCCTCTTGGTCAACCTCTTGATGGCAAGGGTGCTATCCAAGCTACAGAACGTCGTCCTATCGAACATCCAGCACCTGGTATTGCGGATCGTCAATCCGTAAACGAACCATTGCAAACAGGTCTTAAAGCGATTGATGCGATGGTACCAATCGGCCGTGGTCAACGTGAGCTTATTATCGGTGACCGTGGTACAGGTAAAACTGCGATTGCCTTAGATACTATTTTGAACCAAAAAGGCAAAGATGTTATTTGTATTTATGTAGCTATTGGTCAAAAAGAATCTACGGTTGCTCGTGTAGTACAAAAACTTGAAGAAGCAGGCGCTATGGAATATACAATCGTAGTTTCTGCGAGTGCCTCCACCGGTGCACCTCTTCAATATATTGCACCATATGCTGGTGTTGCCATGGGTGAATACTTTATGTACCAAGGTAAACACGTATTATGCGTATATGATGACTTAACAAAACAAGCGGCTGCATACCGTGCTATGTCCCTATTATTGCGCCGTCCACCAGGGCGTGAAGCATATCCAGGCGACGTATTCTACTTACACAGCCGTCTATTAGAGCGGGCTGCGAAACTTTCACCTGAACTTGGTGGAGGTTCCATTACAGCGTTGCCAATCATTGAAACACAAGCAGGTGACGTATCTGCATACATCCCAACAAATGTAATTTCCATCACCGATGGTCAAATTTTCTTGGGTACAGATATGTTCTACTCTGGTATTCGTCCAGCTGTTGACGTAGGTTTGTCCGTATCCCGTGTAGGTGGTAGTGCTCAAACTAAAGCGATGAAACAAGTAGCTGGTCAATTGCGTTTGGACCTTGCTCAATATCGTGAGTTGGCTGCTTTCGCTCAGTTTGGTTCCGACCTTGATGCGGCTACACGCGCTCAACTTGATCGCGGTGAACGCTTAACTGAAATGTTAAAACAAGGTCAATATGAGCCTATGAGCGTAGCGGAAATGGTTATTAATCTTTACGCTGGTACGAAAGGGTACTTAGCAGATATTCAAGTGGCAGATGTATTGTCCTTTGAAGCTGAACTTTTACGCTATGTGAAAGCAAATTACCCTGATATCATCACTAACATTGAAACGTCTAAGAAAATTGATGAAGAAACTGAAAATCTATTGAAGCAAGCAATCCCAGAATGTGTTGAAGCATTTGGCTCTACACATACATTAGTGTCTCGTAAGGAGGCGTAATGTATGGCTAGTGCACAAGATTTGCGAAAACGCATAAAAAGTGTTACCAATACGCAACAAATTACAAAAGCGATGAAGATGGTAGCTTCTGCTCGTCTTCGTAGGGCACAAACAAAAGCGGAAGCTACTCGTCCTTATGCAGAGAAGATAGGGCAAATCTTGCGTCATATGTCTAATAGTGATTTAGAAGGCTTTGAAAGTCCTCTTTTAGATGTGCGACCTGTAGAGCGTACTTGCTATATTGTAGTAGGTGCAGATAAAGGTCTGGCAGGGGCATTCTCGTCTAATGTGTTGAAATTTGCCATGGAACAATTACATGGTAAATCTCCTGATACATACCGTGTTATCACGGCAGGTAGAAAGCCTAGAGACAGCATGAAATATAGAGGTATTCATATCGATAAGTCCTATGCGGGCTTCTCGGATAAACCATCTTATGAACATGCGCGTGCCATCATGCATGAAGCACTTTCACTATACGAACGTCATGAAGTTGACGAAGTCATCATGATCTATACACGTTTTGTAAATTCTATGACGCAAATTGCACAGGCTGAGCGCTTGTTGCCAATAGAGCAACCACAAGATGAGGTAAAAGGCGAAGAGTATGATTTTATGCCGTCCGCTGCATCTGTCTTGGAGGCGTTGCTACCAAAATACTTAGAAATTACAGTTTATAATGGATTGTTGCAATCTGCGGCTAGTGAATTGGGCGCTCGTATGACGGCCATGACATCTGCTACAGATAATGCAGGGGAACTCATTGAGTCCTTAGGCCTTGAATACAACAAGTTGCGTCAATCTAGTATTACAAATGAAATTTCTGAAATCGTTGGTGGCGCTAATGCCTTGCAATAGATAAGGAGACATCTGTCGATGAGTAATAATATTGGTAAAGTTGTGCAGGTCATCGGCCCAGTTGTAGACGTGCGCTTTGATGCTGGTCATTTACCAGCTATCTACAACGCTATCCACATCTACCATGACCACAAGGCACATGATAGACAAAAAATCGTAGTAGAGGTTATGCAACACTTAGGCGACGATACAGTTCGTTGCGTTGCCATGAGTTCTACTGACGGTATGACACGTAATATGGAAGCAGAAGATACTGGTGCTCCAATTTCCGTTCCTGTAGGGGAAGGCGTATTGGGTCGTATCTTTAACGTACTTGGTGAAACTGTAGACCATGATCCAGCTCCAGTTGTGGCTGATGAAAAATGGCCTATTCACCGTCCAGCACCTAAATTTGATGACCTTTCTCCAGATACACAAATCTTGGAAACAGGTATTAAGGTCGTTGACCTTATCGCTCCATACGTAAAAGGTGGTAAAATCGGTCTTTTCGGTGGTGCCGGTGTAGGTAAAACCGTATTGATTATGGAATTGATTCACAATGTTGCTACAGAGCACGGCGGCTATTCCGTATTCTCCGGTGTAGGGGAACGTACTCGTGAAGGTAATGACTTGTGGAACGAAATGAAAGAGTCTGGCGTTATCAATAAAACAGCCCTCGTATATGGACAAATGAATGAGCCACCAGGGGCTCGTATGCGCGTAGGTCTTACTGGTCTTACAATGGCTGAATACTTCCGTGATGTGAAAAAACAAGACGTGCTCTTGTTCATCGATAACATCTTCCGCTTTATTCAAGCGGGGTCCGAAGTATCCGCCCTCTTAGGTCGTATGCCATCTGCCGTAGGTTACCAACCTACATTGGCTAATGACGTAGGGGCATTGCAAGAGCGTATTACATCTACAAAAGAAGGCTCTATTACCTCCGTACAAGCTGTATATGTACCTGCCGATGACTTGACTGACCCGGCTCCAGCAGCGACATTCGCTCACTTGGATGCGACAACAGTATTGTCTCGTTCCATTGCGGAACTTGGTATCTATCCAGCGGTGGATCCTCTGGACTCTACAAGCCGTATTTTGGATCCACATGTACTTGGTGAAGAGCACTACGCAGTAGCTCGTGGAGTACAAGAAGTATTGCAAAAATATCGCGATCTTCAAGATATTATCGCAATCCTCGGTATGGAAGAATTGTCTGACGAAGATAAACTCACTGTATCTCGCGCTCGTAAGATTCAACGTTTCTTGAGTCAACCATTCTTCGTAGCAGAAGTATTTACCGGTTCTCCTGGTAAATATGTGCCATTGTCCGAAACATTGAGAGGCTTCAGAGAGATCTTGGATGGTAAACATGATGAATTGCCAGAAGGTGCATTCTACATGGTTGGTACCATAGATGAAGCCGTTCAAAAAGCAAAGGAAATGCAAGAGAAGGGGGAATAATCCATGGCGGAACCTATGACCCTACAGATAATTACACCTGATGCGATTGTATTCGAAGGCCAATCTACATTCTTTGTAGGTAAAGCTATCGATGGTGCTTTTGGTATTTTGCCAAACCATGCACCTATGATTATCGCATTAGACTTGGCACCTTTACGCATTGATCAACCAGATGGAACATCTCGTGAATATGCTGTATTTGGGGGCTTCTGTGAAATTGAACATAATAAGGTGAGTATTGTAACCCCTGACTGTCAAGATCCAACATCCATTGATGTGGAACGTGCTCGTCGAGCTAAAGAGCGTGCTGAAGGTCGGTTATCAAATCCTACACCTGATATTGATGTAGAAAGAGCGGAAGCAGCATTGCAACGTGCCTTATTGCGCTTGCATGTTACAAAAATGTTATAAGAAAAAGGCTAGCCAGCTGGCTAGCCTTTTTATCTTTGTACGCCGAATAGGCATGACTAAACCCCCAGTTAAACTGGGGGT